>OHFR01000572.1_pt1 | contig 16244 bp, 17 predicted proteins | sample 1567531 | NCBI WGS metagenome assembly OHFR01 (sample SAMEA3879597, study PRJEB24766) | human gut metagenome | biome: human-associated habitat; feature: feces | place: USA | collected 1985/1987
CAACGCTTGATAGCTTATTTACGATAGTCGCAGCGCTGATTCTGTCCGCTTTAATTACACCGGAGGATGTCCAGTTGGCTACCTCCATGTAATCAGCCTTTACGGTTCCGGCGCTGATATAGTTGGCTTCTACCGTTCCCAAACGAGCGCTTACACCATTCAGATCAGAGACTGTCACATGATCTGCTTCCAAGCTCCCCACGCGGCCACTGACGGCATTCAGAGAGTCAATGGTTGCCTTGGTTGCAATCAGGTTGTTCAGTTCCAGTTTTGTCACATTCAACGTCTCTATGGTGGCATATTTGCTGACCAGTTCATCCGCATTTACCACACCGACCAGGTCTATCCGCTCTGCCTTGATCTTGATGCTTTCCGCAGTCTGGTTGATTTCTGATACAATATTGTTCTTGGATACTTTGGTTAAAATCTGCTGTGCGTTGATGCTGATCTGCGCAGACAGATTCTCGTTGACATCCTTCAGTTCCAGTCTGGTCTCTTCCACTGTCCTGGTAAGGACATTCGACTTACCTTTCAGTTGAATAATAGACTTCATAAGGCCGTTGACCTGCCCGGTACGGTACTCCTCGCCCTCCGCAGTGTAACTGTCCCGGAGTGCCTGAATGCCTTTAAGCGTACGCTGTAAAATATAGGTATAGATGGTCTCCCGGGAAGTATACAGCAGGATACCGTCTCCAACCTCCAAACATGGATTGCCACGGGCCTCTACCTGCGCTGGTCGGTACCACACACCACTGATCACGCTGAGGACGTTATCTGCGATGGTCTGCAGGTCTGCCGCAGACTTGCCGTATATCAAAAAGTTATCCTCGATGATGTAACAATTATTGCCATTACCAGCGATGGCACCGATGTCGTTCTCTTCCTGGCGGATCTGCAGCTTATCAATATGTTGGACTACAAAATCCTCATACTGGCAGGAGATATAATTGCTTCTGGATACCTCCGTGGTTCCCATCGGATCTGCCGGGTAAAGATCATCTGCAGGATACAGATCATCTGCAGGATACAGTCCCTCAATCATTTGTTTCAGAACTACATACCGCAGCTTACCATTTCTGCCAATATGACCAAAACAACCGTTGATCTCGCAGATGGCTTCTATAACCGCCTTTCCTGGGAGTTCTCCGGGATCTATGGTCTTCTCCACTGTCATATCATCGTTAACCAGCGTGATTTCTTCCTGATCTACGCCGACATAAGCACAAAAGCTATCCCTGAACTGCCGGAGTGTCATCGGGAATGTCAGGCTGTTATACCATTTAGATATCTCAGCATTAAGAATGTCATAAAGAGCATCATATGCGGTTATCTGCCGATATCGGCGATCCGCAGTAGGCTTGTCCGAATATACCTTGTACTTCCCAATCTGATAATCTTTCAGAGCACCATCCAACCTTACTGACACATTCATGGTATTTCCTTTGAACGATTCCACAGTGTCTAACACAGTGATTTCAAAGGAAGAGGCCACGCAGCAGCCAAACCGTAGTTCCTGTTCATCGCAGATTGACTCTGTCACGGTCATCGTCTCTAGTTGGAACTCCGCATTGTCCAGAGTAGTACCGGATCCCTGATATGTAATTATTAACTGTTTATCGACAGAGTCATCGTAGAACATCTGCCGTATACTCTTGTTCATGTTTAATACTCCACCAACGTAACCTTAAAATCGTTGTAGTCTATGTCACGCTCCTGCTCGGACAACGTATGGATGCTGTAAGTCGTGTCTGACATATAAAAGATCCCGGCAGAATACTCCAGTGTCTCATCATTCCAATAGGTACACCTGACTCTTCTCTGATTCTTCTCCGTATGAGGAAGCTCCGCAAGCCCAATGATATTGTTCCACGCTCTTCTCTCTTCCAGATTCATCTCTCTAATATTCAGAGTCAGTTTCGTTTTAAAATTTGGTGATGTCTCCCGGTGCAGCAGAATATTGGCATCTCTATAGGCATCTATCTCCACACGCTGATTCGGGGTGCTCTCCCAGCCATCTGCCAGTAAAAAGGAGTTGGGGAGAACCACATCACCGAATTTAATTAACCATCCACCAAATTCCTGCATTGTTCTCCCTCCTTCTTAGATAAATGCACTCTGTCCATGTGTATTCTTGTACATTCGATCCTGCCGCACCGTTTCCCGGAAGATCTCCCGCTCATTCAGCTTCGCCACAAATGTATATGTACCACCACCGTTTTCCGCCTGTGCCTGCTTAAAGGCTTCAACCATTGTAGCCAGTGGTGTCTCGATATTAGTTTGACCTCTGGGCTGATCTCCGAGCCATGCCAAGAATGGCTGACCGCCTTGTATTACCGCACCATTTGCAAGTCGAGGGAGTGACACATGTGCATTCCAATTCGGAATATTGGGACCATCCCATTTTTTCCCGCCAAATACCGGAACCCAATCAGGTATATCTATACTAATGGAATTGATAGCATCAATAATGGCATTTATCGCCTTAATAAAGCCGTTTGCAAATGATTCTGCAATAATATTCCCCATATTTGTAGCATCCTTTGCATATCCTACGATTGCGTCAAACGCACCTTTCCAGTCTCCTACAAATACGTTTTTTACAAAGGTTCCCAGTTTACCTAGCATATCCTGCAGTGTGGCAAGTGCTTCCACGCCATTGCCTGCCCACACAACCACACCGGCTATAGCTGCTATTACTGCCATCACTGCACCTACGACCACGGTTGCCGCTCCACCAAGAGTAAGGAATACCCCTGCTAATATTGCACCGGCAGAAATCAGCAGTAATGTCATATTTTTGGCATTTACACCGTTTTCCGTAATATCTTTCAGTGCAAGGATCAGCCCTGCCGCTCCGCCGACAATCAACCCGATTCCTGCGGCTACCGGCCCGAACAGGATCAATAACCCGGTTACAGCCAGTGCCAGTCCTGCGACATATCCAACAATACCATCCCAGTCCACACCGTTTTTCCACATTTTGATGTAGTTATATACCATCAGTGCAGCTCCGGCGATTAGCATTACCAGTCCTAGAGCCTTAACAAGATACGGTCCAAGTCCTTCAAGATCTTTTAAAAGTCCAGCTATTTTCCACGCCAGTAATGCAATTCCTATAGCAATTACTAACGGTTTTATAAGTTCCAATAATTTCTTTGCTTTCTCCAGCATTTCCACCATTTTGGGATCAACTTTGGCTTCTTCGAAAGCATCCTTGCCAGTCAGTTCTCCACCACCTGCAGTGACTCCACCCTGATCGTTCAGCACATTCAGTTCATCAAATGCTGCAAGTGCCTTCTTTGCAGACTTGCTGGCAGTATCCAATGACTTTGCATAATCTATGGTCTGTTTTCTCGCACGAGTGTAAGTGCTTTTCCCCTGCAGGATTGCCATAAATTGAGCCACGGCATCTGCCGCCTTGATCAACCAATTAATAAGCTTTACCAGATACGGGATAGCCATATTGACAATGGGCTCGAACGCTGCTGCCAGGCTGTTTTTAAACTGTGCGCAGCTGCTCTTCAGGGCTGACATCTGTGCATTGTAGTCCTTGGAATATTGGGCGAGATTCTGGAAGCCCTCTTTCATAGCGGAGATCATTGCGCTGAATCCCTTGGATATCCAATTAAAAACAAACAGGCTTAATAAAATGCCCTTCAGTCTGCTGGTAAGCGTGGATAAAATAGTTCCTGATTTTTTTGCACTCTTCCCTACTTCATAAAGTGCTTTCCTGCCACTCGTCTCCACATTTTCGAATCCACTGCGTATAGCATGTATCTCTTCATTTATTCCTGTCAGTCTGGATGCAAGCTCATCATATTCCTGGTATCCACCCGTCACCCCAGCCTTTTTCAGAAGCGCCATGCGCTCTGTAATCTGCTCCTGTTCTTGCAACAGTGCTACAAGGTTTTGGTCAGATATCACCGCATTGCGCTTGATATCTACAAGGCGCTGTTCGGCAGCCTCCTGCTCCCGGATTTTCGCTTCCCGTAATGCTTCCTTTTCGAGACGTTCCGTTTCCCTCTGCAAATTACGTTCGGCAGTCTCTTCCAGTCTCCGTTGCTGTTCCTCTTCCTTTTTTTTCGCTCTGGCGGCTCTCTCCGCATCCTTTGCTGCCTTTTCTGCAACTGCTACCTGTCCATTTTCTGTTTGCAAATTAAGCTGTCGGGTATACTCCCTTACAGCATCTGTGGCATTTTTCCATGCAATATATATCTGATCATAGTCCTCATCACCAAAGTATTTCCCCTGGTCCTGAAGTTCTTTTAAACTCTTAGCATATTCTTCTACATCTACACGCAACTGATTATAATGATCCGCAGCTTTTCTGGCTTCGTTGTCCATATTAGCCGCTTCCTGATCTATTGCTTTGGTGATTTTCCCTGCGTCAAATTGCTGATAAGAGTCGGGATCATGCGTAATTATCTTTTGACCCGCATCGGAAATGATCTTTGCCATTTCGTCCGCTGCCTCTTTCGCTCTTTTTTTACTTCGCTCCATGATACGGTCAAAGTTCTCATCAAATTTCTTTTGATCCTCTTCTGACCATTTGGGTGCAATGCTCGTCTCTTCTGCTTTTTTTCCTACTTCATCAATTTTTTCCTCAGCGTGATCCGCTGCCTTATCGAGCTGCGTGTTATCCATTTTTGTGATTATTCTGACTTCATGATCTGCCACAGTCTCACCTCCTAAAATAAGAAGAGCCAATTACACCCTAATGGTATAACTGGCTCATAGGCTCTACTTTTTCTTTTTATTTATATTTGCATATTTCATGAAATCGTTAATTCTTGCCTGCTCCTCAGGAGTAATACTTTCATCCTTGGGTGGCTTGATTTCATATATTTTCTTGGCATTTCTATAAACCTTTTTCTCTTCCGGTGACATTTTGCTGGTGATCTCTTTCTGCCGGATGTCAATAACACGGGTAAATGCACATTCTTCCAAATTGGTCAGCAGACCCATAAACTGAAACCAGTGCATTCTGGTTCTGTTGAGATCAATATGATATTGCGCCCAAAAAGCCGCATAGATTCTCCACTGATCAATATCCCAATCCATGACAACGTCATTCCTCTTCTTTTCGGGATAATTGTCGTGAAGAAAATCTGTCATATACCAGTTTATGGCTTTTCCAATGCCCGCATTATCCGGTCGGGAATCTGTTGGGAAGAGCAGCCATGCCGCTACGTAAAACTTTTCCAAGTCAGATAAAGAATCATCCGTAAGGCACTGGGATATCATAATACCGGTTTGAAAATCCGTATCTATCGGATATCCATTCCAGTCTTTCGGTAATGGGTCAAGCAGTATATTATACATACACTCACCTCATCGTCTGTATCCCTTTCCACCATGCCTTTTTCCATTGTACGGGATCTGAGAATTGTTTCCCTTCCTGCTGCGATTGTATTTTTCATACAATTCCTTGGTTCGTCCGTTTGCATATTTCTCAGCAATGGGACCGATCTGGTCGAAGAAATCGGCAATCATAAAAGGATTAGGCGTAATGTCTCCAAATACCTTCTTACAGGTTTCAGCACCGAACACTTCATCAATGTCATGCATAATGCCGTGTGTCTTGTCGATCATGATCTGCAACTGTTCTCTTTCGGTTTTTTCCTTAAACTCACCACCGGATACATAGTGCTGGATCTTTTCCAGATGCTCTACAAGATCCGTAAATCCTGCATAGAACTCCTGGCTGCCAAAATTACAGATAATGGTATCTCCTTGATCGTTTACCTGCACTTCTGTTCCTGCTGCAATATTTTTCAGTTTCTCCATGTGCTTCCTCCTATTTATTCGCCGACCGTGAAGGTCTTGGTTGCCACTGCAAAGGTACCGTGAATGTCATCCCCGCACTGCTTGACGTTGATCACATTATGTACATAATCGCCACCGTCTCCACCACTGGATGTTACAGATACGGTACAGGGTACCTTGATTGCCTTATAGGTACCGGGTGTTTTCTCCACCTCATCCTTCAGCCGAAACCGCACGAAAGAGGTCTTGGCCTTGGCTCCCACGGGCAAGGTATCCACCAGACGATCGATAAATACCTGTACCTCATCCTCCACACAGTCCTCCTTGTCCACGTCAAAGGATCTCTGATAGGATTTCACCTTATTGGATGCACTCGCCTGATGAATGTAGTGCTTGGTCTCCTCTTCAGGATTCATCTCCTCGGTCAGAGACTCCACACCATCTCCAAGCAGTTCATACTTAGCAGGTTCCACATCCATACTTGTGTCAATGTAATGTCTTAAATCTTCTCTCACGATTATTCTCCCTTCTTAAAATACTCAATGAAAATTGTCATCTGATACAAAGCTTTGTCCTGTTCATTCTTACCCATGTAAAACGGACTGGAAACTCCAATCTTCTGAACGGTCACGCCATCCAGCGCAGGGAAAACCTTCTCCCGGTTCTTCCTGTCGATCCAGTCTGTCAGCGCTTCCAGCCATACTCCATTTTCCACACAATCAGTATTGGTCTGCGTATCCATCCTTGCCCGAATCTGATAATATTCCTTATGGATTTCCGCACCGCTGATGAATCGCTTCACATTGACCGTAGGCTCCTTGACCAGCACATAATCCACCGTGCCACGCATCAGATCAGTATCAATATGCTTCATTTCCTTCGGGTCAAACTTTTTTAACCACTCAATAATTCTTCCACTTACAGTCACTTCATAGCCTCCTTGGCTGCCTTAATCATGTTTTCTGCACCGCCTGCCTGCTCATATCGTTCCGCCCATTGATGCCCTCGGAGACCACCTGCTTGTTCTCCACCGTTTGACCAATTCCAGTCTTTCTCTCCGTAGTAAAGCCGTCTCGCTTTATCATCGCAGTCATAAACTATTTCACCAGATCCAACAACGGTATGAGTAAGCCCGCTGTCAATCAATGCTCCCGTGTCCATCGGGACATAAGGCTGCACACCACGTAAAAATTCCTCATCCACGGCTTTCTGCACCCTGCCTCCCGGCTCCAGTCCCAGTTCCTTGATAAGGCTCGCTGCACTAAAGTTACATACATAATCCATTCTTCCTTTACTCATTGCCTACCACCTTAATTGTCTTAAGCCGAGGGCGGTTACGATTATCCGATACCGCTGTGACAGTAACTACATACTGGTTATCCTCCGCCAGATCTGACAGACTATAGCCATCCGCAATCTCCCGGTCGCTTTCGCCCAGCACCAGCTTATTCTGTCCACTCTTGGCATCCAGTGTCCAATACTTGGCGGCCTCCTCCGCAGGGAGTTTTCGATATTCCTGTGGCTCCAGGTACGGCTTATTGCCATAACCCCTCTGGAAATCTACCGTGATGCTCTCAACCTTCGTTTCCGTCTGCACGCCATTGACCGTTGTAAGCGCCGTTTTGTTATGGCTCCACTGGACTCCCCGGACAATGGATCTGATCCACGTCTCCTTATCTGTCTCGGGATCCCTATGGTAGTTGTAAACTGTCATAATATCCGTAAATAGTACACTCATAATGCACCTGCCAATCCCGTACCGGACAGGCCGGAACGTATCACAGAGGTAAGCTGCTCTTCCTTCTCCTGCGCTGTTGTGACCTTATAGGATTCCGAATACCCGTCATTACTGACGGATGCTATACCGGTACCCATTCCGGAGGCATCCTGCGCTGCGATAGTATTGAGCAGCTGGCAGAAGGTATCCTGAATCTGCATATGGACCTGCTGCTGGAAGTCTGTTGCTGTGTCCTCGTTATAAGCATCCTCAAACCGCTTTGCCCTCATATGGGTGATGGAATTAAACTTAATCTCTGCCCTTTTTGAAATCTTATCAAATTCTTCCTGGTCAGAAATATTAGAATAAAGGGAGCTGTAATACTCCCACGTTATGTAAGACATACTGCTCCCTCCTTTTCTACTCTTCTACGGGATCCTGATTTTCTGCCTTGGTCTTTTTGGGGACCTTCTTGGATTTCAGATCTTCGATCTCCTGTTTCAGTGCTGCATTCTCAGATTTCAGCTGTGTATTTTCAGCTTTCAGCGTTGCATTCTCCTGTTTCAGTGCTGCATCTTTGGGGATTACCCCCATGCCTACTGTTCTCACGTGCTACCTCCTACGCCTGGTGGCTCAGATAGATACCGGCCACCTTGTTTTTATAGACATCCACAATACCATACTTACGATATTTTAGAATATCAGCATCCGCATCCGGATTCAGATCGGCCGGAATTATGTTGGATACTACATGCTTATCATGCTTAATGATTGCAGGTTTATGAATAATCATAAAGTTGATGTTCTTCGCTGCTTCCTGAACCATCTCATAGTAAGTGCCAATTGCAGATGTCTCAGGGCTGGTCACCTTGGAATATACACCACCACCCTCAGTGTAATAAGTCTTACCACTTACTACAGAAGTGTCAGTGGTCTTTTCGTACTTGGCAGTGCCTTTGCGATAATGACCAGCATTCTCATCAGGAGATCTACCATCCAGCATGTCGATAGATGTATAGAACCTGCTCTGAGGTACGGGTTTCTTGATGGTATATGCCGCAAGGATCTCCTTGGACTTATAAGTATCCATCATCAGCAATGCGTTGAGCAGATCAGAGGTTGCATACAAGATTCTGCCCTCTTCCGGCACCTCATCGTTGTCCATCTTACTCTTCGCAATCAACAACTCCGCAAGAAAATCCTCCGCTGTAGTAATGGTTTTTGCCTCGCCCTTGGAGATACCTTTGGTCCCTGCCAGAGTGGCAAAAGTAAAAGCATCTGCTTCCGGCGCTACTCTGGTACGCATAAGTTCTGCACCTGCCATACCAAATGCCAGTTTATAAGTCTCCTGATCGTCCATAGCATCTACAGACAGTTTTGCACCACGATCATAGTTGTACTCCGTGGTCACCCACTTGAAATCTACAGTGCCTTTAGTATAACCACTGTTACGGTCATAGTCTCCCAGACCGGTTACTGCAATCTGGGGATATACGATTTCCTTTGCATTTGCTCCGGCCCTTGCCATTGCGGGATCTCCCGTCAGATCTCTGGTAACGGATTCTCTCTGATACACCTCATCAAGCAGAGGTGCGAAATTTTTTGCTAAAATAATTGTGTTAGGCATTTAATTCTCCCTTCTTATTTTGTCTCCGATACAAGGGGCAATCCCATAGCGGCTCTCATTGCAGCATCATCTGCATTCGATCCACCTCCGGCCATCACCTGTCCGATCAGATTTCCAGTTCCTACCGGATTAGGCTCCGGTGCGCCGAAGAGCATTTTACTATTTTCTGCCTCTGTCAAGGCTTTCAGCGCTGCTGTGATATCCTCTTTCTGATTTTTGGAAGCTTTCAGTGCATCCACATCCAGAAGGGCAGTGATAGCTTTGGCATTTAATCCTTTTGCCGAAGTGATACTCTCCTTAAGAAGATCGTTGAAGTCCCTGTCTGCGATCTCCTGCTGATGCGCAGTCTCTTTCGTCTTGATGTCATTTTCAAGATCCTCGATTTTCTGCTTCATTCCGCTTACATCTGCATCTTTGAACTCTCCAAGATCTTTTTTCAGATCTGTAATGGTCTTTTCCTGCGTGGCTGTTTTTTCTTTTTCCGCGGTAAGATCAGCCTGTGCGGTGTCCAGTTCCTTTTTGACCGGATCATACTCTCTATGATGCATGTCCAGTACCTTGTCGATCTGTTCCTTGTTCATTCCAAGGGCTTCCAATTCTTCTCTTTTCATTTCTCTATCTCCTTTAACGATGATTTATTTAACGTGGGAGAATCACCCACAGATAATTGCGGAAGCAGGGATCGAACCTGCGACCTCCGGGGCATGAACCCGGTGAGCTGCCTCTGCTCTATTCCGCCACTGTAGAGCAATAAAAAAAGAGCCACGGATCAATTACTTGGAATTGATCACATCGGCTCTAGGCTCTACGTTGATTACTATTTCATTTTTGCATTTCTTGCAGTACGCCGGAAAATTTGAAATCTTCGTGTTCGGCAATACCTTAAGGAAATGTGGGTTGCCACATTTCGGGCATTTACACCATTTAGAACTCATATATTACCAACTTTCTGTAGGTTGGCGTGTCTCACAGTGTTATTATAAAACAAACTTATGTTTGTTTCAATAAAAATCTGTAATCTTTTTTACTCCAGCTTATCCTTCTTCCATGATAGCTTGTATTAGCGGCATGTATTTTTTTTCCAACCTGATATTTATACGGGTTCTTTCTCCATCAAAAGTGTGAGTTGTCGAAGGGGAAATCTTCTTCTCCTCCTCTTCACGTTCTTTTTCCCATTGATTGGTAATCTCATCTATCCTAGCCTTTTGGCTTTCTGACAATACTCTTTTGCTCATACGCTATGTATCCTCTATTTGCTAAGCTCTGCATGATTCGGTGTTGAAGTTCTCCGGTATTCCCTTCGTCCATCATATCTTCAATGGCCCATCTCCATGCCTGATTATAAGTTACCATATCTATCGGTTTAATAATTTCAACTCTATAGTCATATTTTTCATTTACCAGCCTGTATGATGCTGACTGGAAATACCTCATAAGATTAAAATCATCTTCACCAAACGACATTATTCCATTTGTTTTCGGATGGTTATGCAGTACTATGCACTCTGACAGATCCAAGTTTCCTACGCTGACTGCATCTTCTACACCCTCATTGTAATACAGCCTGCCCTCTTTATCAATGACAATCAGTTTCTCTATTTCACTGTCCCTTATCTGGTTGCCATAGTACTCTATTGCATCTTCCGCCTTAGAAATATCGATCTGTCCGATATATACCGGTTCACTGCCATCCCCTACAGCGTCAGATGCACCTAATGTCTTTGCCTTTAGGTCATTCTCAAAAGAGGTATCATGGTATTTTTTCCACGCCTGTGTCTTTTTCAAATCCGATGTGCCACATTCATACCGCAACCGTGCAGGCTTCTCATTCACTCCAGCAGACTGACAGAACTCCTTATACTCTCTACGCTTCCTGCTGATTTTCACATTGATCTCTTGTGTATCCATTCCAAGGGCTTTGAGTGCTTCCTTTTCCCGTTTCAGTGCCCGGATATTTCTTTCCAGCGCCCGCATTTTCTGCGTAACAGCATAATAGTCATATTCCTTGCCGTTGATAATAACAGGGGATGGCTCCGGGCTCTCCTTCGGGTAGCTGGACACTCCCTCAAACCACGGATGGTGATTGTGCCTGCAGTTATACCCATACAGTCCGAGCAGATCATTCTCATGCGCACCATCCACGCTGTAGCCTGTGGCTCTCCATAGATCAGTTATATAGTCCTGGCCAATGCGTTTTGCTTCCGTCCGGTAGTCCTGCCCTTCTTTCACAAAATACACATGGCCCTGCCACTGCTCATGATTGGCATGACCAATTCCCGTGTTACGGGCTCCCCAGTGCTTGGAGACGTATACCAGATTCTCGCCGGATTCCATAATATTATTATCCAACACCTTACCGGCCATCTGGTGGCATCCGGTTCTAACCGCCATTCTCGTGGCAGTATCCAGCTGCATAGAGTACCCCGAAGCAAAATCAATGGACCGCAGACCGCTCTGTGCAAGATTATGTACGGTATCCTGTATCACCTTGTCCCGACTGAATGTGCCGGAGCATACTTTTATAATAGCCTTATCCAGTTCCCGCTGATACGCATTCTCCACCGCCTCATATCCGTTCATGGTCTTAAAGCCGGTAGTCTGCGTCATATTTTTAAGTGCTCCGGCCGTCTGCTCCGAAAACATTTCCACAAGTCTCGGCAAAAAAGAGTTATCCGTCAGCTCCTTCGCATTCTGTTTCCACACGGACAGATCATCAATCCATGCCATATTCCCGGCACCAGCTACGATCTCATCATTTGCCTTGTATGCCTCCTTGGTAATGTTATTGATAATATCACGGATCTCCCGCTTATATTCCAGGGTGTTTTTAGCCACCGCTTTCCGGTACTCCGGGTCTGACGTCAGTAGCTTCATCGCTTCTTTGCGGATTCTCGCCGGACTATACCCCAGTTCACTCATGGAGTGCGCCTGCAACTCCGCAGTCCTAGTATATGTCATGGTCTTCTGTATCCTGCGGGCAATATCCACGATGACCTCATGCTCCAGATATTGGAACAGCGGTACAAGGGCTTCTTCTATGATCTCCAACTGCTCCTCTGACAACATTAGTCTTCATCCTCTCCATCCAAATTATCATCAATCTGCAGCTTTTCATCTACCAATTTCTGTGCCTCCTCTTCCGTGAGACTGTATGCGTCCATCAGATACCAAACCGTGAGCTTCGGAATGTCGAAAGAGAGCGCATCATTACGCTTGCGTTCCAGTTCTGCCTCCCGATCAGTAATATAACTATCATCAAAGTCCACCAGGACTTCCTGCTCCAGGTTGAATGACTTGCCGTGGAAGGTATTTGCGAACCACATCACCGCCCGGCAGATATCCTGTATGTATCGGACGGCTTCCTGCCGCTGTCGGTTAAGTTCCTGCATCTGATCCTGACGCTCTCCCACATACTCGGTTGCTGTGGTAATCTGCCCGTTTTCGAAACTATATTTCTTTGTGCCATAGCCGAAGGACATGGACAGCAGAGACAGTGCCAGTTCAAACGCCTTGGTGATCTGCTCCACACGGATCTCCGGATTATACTCCTGGATCATGCCTTTTTCTTCCGGTAGTTTCTCGCCGGTAAATACGAACAACTTCTTTTGCTCCGTGGTCAGCTTCGGCTTACCATTCTCATCGAACTCACATAGCAATTCACTAATTAGAATGATCTTTTCTGACTTATCCAGATCAGAAAAAAGAACGTTATAACACAGATCCACAACTTTCAGCGCCGGGATTGCATCCCACAACTTCGGCAGCCCATAGCCTTCCATATCGTCCAGATTATTGACCTCAGCATTTCGCATCACTGCAAATGGCTTTACATCACCCAACTGCACAATAGTTTCCTTGTCCTTTACCTCACCGCCTTTATCATCAAACACATGTGTCTCTGCGGTGTACAGTCCATTTTCGATGGTAAATAAGACAAGCATGCTCTGCTTCCTTCCTTTGACGAGAGTACTGCCAGAAAACGCTGCTTCGGTCACAATGTCATTATCTACAGTCAGCGGCAGAAACGCATCCGCCTCCACATAATTCAGTTTGATTTCGCCGCCCTGCACTGAGCCATCATCCATAAAGGTGACATTGTCCAAGCGGATGTAACAGGCCGTTGTCCCGTCTGCGGATGTCTTTTCTAACTGCTTGCGGTACTGAGTATTAAATTTACTGCCGTCAAGTACTGCTGCAACATAGTCTGCCTGTTCGCCGTCTCCGGCATTGATCTCCAGTACCTCACACAGATTTGCGTCATCGGAGCAACACCGCTTTCCAAAATTCAGCCGGCTTAGTTCGTACGGGATCCCGTTCAGCGTTTTGCGCTTATGGAAGTCCTCTATCACCCTGTTGCTGTACCAGTCATCGCATACCTGAATCTTGCTCAGTGCATTATCATTGACCGTGTATCCCCTTTTCTGTAAAAAATCCTTTATGCATCTTTCCATTTTCTTCTCCTTATCTCTTTAGGTCTATATACTCCACGAAATCCAACCACGTATAGCAAAAGCTGTCCCACCTGTCGTTGACATTTCCTATGTTCTTGTCCTCCGGCTGATCCGGGTGGTCCTCATCCCACCGCAGGGAAGCAATAGCTTTTCTGGTCTGCACACAGCGCTTATTGATTTTGAGACGCCCACTGTTAAACAGCAGATCAACGGTCTTGGGGCGCTCTGATATCTCATTCTTCCGGCAGCCCTTGATGTTCTGATATGGAAGCCCCACTTCCTTGGCCGCACTCCGCAGACTGTTGATCATGGTAGGGCTGGCGCTGTCCGGGAACACCCAATCCACCCGGCCATACTTCTGAATGCAGGCACGGTAGAACTCCACAAACTTGTCGCAGATCTTTTTGCTGTCAATATCTTCTGACAACGGTAACCCATCCTCTTCCAGTGCCTTGAAATCATGATACCTGTTCTGATAGCCGGTAAGGTTGTATGTTGTCATAGAGCCGTTACCGCCGAAGTCGATACCCATTACAATCTTGAAGAACGGAACCTTCAGTTTTCCTTTATCGTCAAAGATATCCGCATCCTCAAACAGATACGGCGAATCATCATCGGCAAAGTATCGGAAGATGATACCGGATGCCAGCACCCACAGCCCTGATATGAACCGATCATAAAACACACCCTTGTACATACGCTCATATCGTTCGATAATCTCCTGTGCAAGGCTCGGGTTGTCCCGCATCGTGAAATGTACCCGGATTAGATTCTTTTCAGTGATCTTGTCGATCCATTCCAGTTTTATGTAATGATCGGGACCTTCCGGGTTGCAGTTGAACCAATATTTAGAACCTTCCACAGAGCATCGGCCTGTTGCCTGGTTGACAAACGACTCCGGCATCAGGGCTACCTCATCGAAGAATACTCCGGCCAGTGTGATACCTTGGATCAGATCCTGCGATCCCTCATCCTTTCCGCCAAACAGGTAAAAGGTATTCTCCTTATCCCCCTTCCGGACAACCATATAATTCTCCGAACGGTGCTCCTCAACCTGATACCCACGGGACAGGAGCATACGCTTTAACTGTCCGATCACATTACGACGGAGTGACTGTATTGTCTTACCACAAAGTGCAAGGTTCTGCCCGTCAAATGTTTCCATCGCCCACAGGATGAACGACAGGGACATAACTGTGGTCTTGCCGGAACGAATTGAACCATCACAGATAATGCCATCTTTATCAGCATACGGACTCTCCAGCATCCACCACTCCAGAACGACTTTCTGTTTATGGCTGAATGGTGTGAATTTGAACAGTGCCTTACGTTTCAACTGCATCATCCTCCTTGAAGGTTGCCGCTACATCACCCTGCAGTGCATCCATAAAGCCATCATCCTCGTGCTCCGAAGATTCTCCGCCCTCTTTCTCGGCTCTCCGCCTCTCGTACTCCACCCGGTACTTGCTCTCCGGGTGCATCAGGAAGTACTTGGTCAGCCAGTCAAACGCCTTCTGCTTGTCCGCCAGTTTTATAGATACCCCGTCCTTTCCCTGCTTCACCTCTTGAATGATCTGCGTATCCACATTATTGGAATTAGCCAGTCTGACCGCATTCACCTCTTTAGTAAGGTACTGCTTGGTGTCGGGATCCTTGACCGGGCCGAACGCTCCCATGACCTGCACATTCTCACGCCCGAACGACATATAATTGCCAATGTCCGCAAACGCGATACGCATCTGAAGCTCCACCACGTCCTCGGTGCTGGTGACGATCTGCTGGCGCTTCAGTTCTTTCAAACGTTCTATTTCTGTTCTCACCCTAACATTTCCTAACAATCGAGGCCCTGCGCAGAGTGCAGATTCGTAAGTGCATCCATATGCCTTCTGGTAGCTCTGTGCCGCATTGAATGTCCGGCTGTAATAAATACAGAACATCTGCTGCTCTGCCGTCAGATCTTCATTCTGTAATGTCTCCCTCGTTCCATCATCAATAGTTGGCTTTTTTTCCGTTCTCTTCTTACCCGAACGCTCGCTTTTCTTGCTCGTGTCACATTCCGAACGTTCGCCATCCCATCCGTGCGTACTCTTCCACCGCCGTACCGTTCCCGGAGGTACCTCCAGTTCAGCCGCAATGTCTACCAGTTTCATTCCCTGCTTATATAGTTCGTATGCTTTATCACTCAATGGATTCTTCTTTGCTGCCACGGGTTACCTCCTTCCTGGCAAAATAAAAAGAGCCGGCACATGGATTTCTCCATGCATCGGCTCTTGGGCTCTGCTATCTTACTATAATTTATGTTTATATATGTGCTAATGCACTTAAAATATTACCTAATGTATGTCATATACTCCGATGGAACAAGAACGCTATTAAATAGTAAATTTTTATTATACTTATAAAATTCATTTACTCTTTTCTCATCATCTGTACTCAAAGATACTATCTCAATTGAGTTTCTGTCAACATGTTTTCCATCAAAACGTAATTTCAAGAATCTATTAAATGAATTCCCATTGCATAACAGCAAATCAACAAGTATTATACACGAGTCTTTTACCAAATCACATATATCTGATTCCAACATAGAAATATTCTTCATTGGGTTAATATATGACGAAGGAAACACAATATACTCACTATTCAATATTTTTTTTTCTACAATAATTATATTTTTCATATT
>OHFR01000575.1_pt1 | contig 16138 bp, 10 predicted proteins | sample 1567531 | NCBI WGS metagenome assembly OHFR01 (sample SAMEA3879597, study PRJEB24766) | human gut metagenome | biome: human-associated habitat; feature: feces | place: USA | collected 1985/1987
AGTTCCCTCTTTTGTTATCATTGTTGGGCGTATTTTTTCCAAATATTCCTCAAACAATTTAACAGCCTGTTCATGCTGTTCTTTCATAGGATAACTTATTCCTAGATAAATTACTCGCCATTTCTTGCATTTTTTTTATATTTTCGCCATTTTTTGCCTGCTATTAAAACAAAACAGATAAAAAGGACGCAGGATTTTACTCCCACGCCCCTAAACTTATCTGGCTTTATCTTCCCTGACTTTTGGTAGCTCCTTCCCTGCCGTTTCCTGCTTTGCCTCCGATGTTTTTCTTGCCTCAAAAGCATCTGCATTATACTTGTACTCCTGTGTTTCAGCTACCATCGGTGAGTAGATGATCTCTCTTTCTGTATCCGGTGCTTTCTGATCCTTATCCTTTGTGTGCTCCATACGCTTTTCCTTATCAAACTGCACATTCATAGCCAGATTATCCAGCTTATCAATCGAAGCGTCCAGATGCAGCTCCATTGATACAAGCAGTTTTTTAACTGCTTTCATAGGGGCAAGTACCGCCTTTGTGAGAGAGTGTTTCTGTTCCTTCTGTGAATAATCCACCTCCGGCTTATCTGCAAATGTACGGAACGCATTGTTTACAGTCTGCCCGGCTTTTCGGAGTCCCTTTGCAAGAAGTGCTGTCCTTGCAATATCCCTGTCTGTAGATACAATCGTATCTTTTACCACTGTTCTGACATTGAAAAGTCTTTTCTTGATTCCTACAAACTCTGTCACCCTGTAAAGTGCCGCCCTGCCCTTTGCCTTTGTTTCATCAACAATGTTCTTGGCAGTAGATTTTACCTGTACCTTTATCTCAGATACCTGTGACTTTATCTGCTCACATCTGGCATTGAGTCGCTCCTGTGCTTCTGTTAATGCTTTTTTTGCATTATTGATAAGGGTATCTTCCTGCATTTTCTTGATCTGGTCCTGCATACTGGTAAGTTCTTCTGTCATAGACACAATCTTTTTTTCCAGACCATCCACATAGGTGCATATCTCAAATACATCATTTGCCTGTTCTTTCATAGTATTCTTTTTTAATAAATCGAGAAGTTCTCTTATGATCTCCTCATTAGTAAGTGTCTTTTCTGCTTCCATCTGCTTTTCCTCCTTATAAACATGGCAGCATATGCCGCCCCTTAGCCTTAATTATCGAAAGGGTGTATCCTTTTTATCCCTGTCGGGATTTCCGTGGTTCTGTTCGGCATTCTCCCTTGCTTTTTCGTTGCTCTTATCCTTTGCTTTCTCATATTCTGCAATAATCTCACTATAGAGCTTCTCCCTGAAATCCTTTGTGACCGGATAGCAGACATCCTGATAAATCGGTTTGCCGTGCTCGTCCACCTGCTTTGTTTTATAAGAAGGCATTGATACAAAGATTTTCTCTTTGCCCTGAAGGATGTTTACATTATTTACAATGAAGCTGTTTTCAAAGTAAATACGGGCAAGTCCCTTGATATTACTGCCTTCCCTTTCATAAGGTGTTACCGTCACGGAAAACTCCGGCATTTCCTGAGTTTTTCCCTGTGTCTGTGTTTCTGCTTTCTCCGGCTCCCTGATTTTTGCATAAGCCCCAAGGATATTGGTATAGAGTTCCTCACGAAACTCTGCCGTGATAGGATTGCATACATCCTTATAAATCACGCTGTTTTTCTCATCACGCTCATTGGAACGGTATCTTGGCATTGATACAAAAAGCTCTCCCTTTTCCTTATTTTCAAGGATTGCGATATTGGTAATCTTGAATGAATCACCAAATACCACGGTCGCAAAACCCTTGATATTGCTGCCATCTTTTGCTCTTACCTCGTTTACCTTAATTGAATACTTCATACGCTGTTCCTCTCTTTCTTATACTTCTGAATTATCATTGTTTTCTGGTATGATAAGCTCACACCAAAGCTGTTCTATCTGTTCACAAGACAATCTGCCATTTAACCAGTTGCCAAGTGTAACAACCATTCCGTCCTGCTCATAGTAGAGCCATTCCTGTGTTTCGATGTTTCCCTCATACACGATAGTCACATCAAAATCAGGCATAAATAATCCTGCCTCCGTATCCCAGATACAGGCAACTCCCTGTCTGAGTGTCAGATTCAGGCTTTCGACATACACAGACCAGCCACTTACGACAATCTGAAAGTCATCATCAATCTCTGCAATATCGTCCTGAGTGTCGATCAGCTCCTCCATTTCCGATACTGCTTCTTCTATCTCCCCCAGTCGGTATCTCTTATTCATCTGCCGCCTCCTTATATCTGCACCTGACAACAAAACGCATTGTTCCCTGTCCCGGCATTCAGCATTTCACTTCCGGTTTCTTCCATTACCGGGTATCTGATATCTATTCCCAGTATCTCAATAATGCCGATGACACTGCTTTCTTTAAGAATGGCTTCCTCCTCTTTACTAACGGTGGTTTGCTCTTTCTCAACCTCTGGCCTTTCATCCTGCTTCTCCTCCAATGTCTGCTCAAATTCATTTATGAGCTGGTTCGTGTTTCTCTCTCCGGTTGTACACCAGAAAAAAGAGACTGCCATAATGGCAATCCCTGCTGTAATCAGTAGTCCTGCGACCACTTTCCTTATGCTCATAGAGTTTCACTCCTATCTTTTCCTGTTTCTGTCTGGCATATAGATTCCCTTATCCTCTGCAACAATACCCGCATTTTCTATTCTGTCCTCAGACTTTTCTTCGTCCGGTCCGCCAAGATCTGCATCCATAGCCTTTGCGTTCTCAAGGTCAAGCTGGGCATTTAATTCATACTGCCTTGCAAGTTTTTCTTCCAGTTCTGCACTATATGCAAACGGCTTATCATACTCCGCCTTTGAAGCCTCAAGGTCATTCTGGTACTGTTCAATCTTCTTTTCCAGAAAATCAACATTTTCATGAAGTCCGTTGAACAGGTTCTCCAGCTTTACCATACTTCCCACCGGACTTGTGGAAAGTTCTGCCTTGTATTCCGTCTTTCCACGAAGCACCATATAGTTGATACTGAGGAAATTCTTTTCCACCAAAAGCTCAAAGCCGTGGAACTTACCGACTGGAGTGGTTTCGCCTGTCTTACATTTGCTGATTGCTTCAAGCATTACGGTTCCACCATCCACTCGCTCTGTATAAGTTGCATTGCCTATGGTAATGGCAAAGTCCGGGTTATCAATCAATTCCTTATCCCTTGCCTTTATATCCTCCCTTACATTGGCAAGTTTTTCTGTCGCAGTTTTGATGAGTTTTGGATATTTGATCATAAAATTATCCTGCAATCCGTATCTCTGATTATCATACGACGCTTTTAAGAGCTTTAATCTCTGGACATCATTGTCAACCTCCATCTTTTCCCTGATTAAAGGGTTGCCTGTCGCAACCGCCTTAATCTCCGCATAAGAAAGTGTTGCCTCATCAATGTCCTCACAGCTTCGGCTCACTGCCTTGCTTGTCATAACCTGACTGATGAAACGCTGCTTGTTTTCCACAAGTGACCAGTTGTATGCATCAAAGGTTTGTTTTGTAACATATCGGTAGATTGCCACCTCATCGTTTTTATTTCCCTGTCGGATACCTCTGCCTTCCCTCTGTTCAATGGAAGAAGGCTTCCACGGGCAATCGACATGGTGCATTGCAACAAGGTGTGTCTGTACATTAACTCCGGTTCCGCACTTATCTGTCGAACCGATAAGGACTTTTTTCTTACCTGTCCTCATTTCCTTAAAGAGTGCATCCCTCTGTGCGTCTGTTTTTGCATCGTGAATAAATGCTATCTCCTCCGCAGGGATACCATACTTGATAAGTGACTCCTTCAGATAATCATAAATCGTAAAGTCCTTGTCCGGTCCCGGTGTTCCAATATCTGAAAAAATAAGCTGACAGCCTATATGACCATCAGCATTTCCTTTTACATATTCTTTCCAGACATTTTCCGCTACCTTATTGAGCTTTCCGTCCGGGTTGTTCGGTGCGTCCTTATCAATCAGTCTTGCGTCTGTTCCAAGAAGTCTTGCTTCGTGCGTAATCTTTAAGAAGTTGTCAACACTTGGATCAACACCCCCGCCCCTTATCCTTTCTGCCCTTACAACAAATTCTTCCATTACCTGCTTCACATACCAGTCCGGCTCCGACTCCACGATGATAGGCTTGCCGCCACGCAGAGCTGGCACATCAAGGTCAAGCATATCCGCTGTCTGCACATCGGCAACCTCACGGAAGATGTTCATAAGCTCCGGCAGATTGGTAAACTTATTGAACCTGCTCTTGAAACGGAAACCACTGCCCTCAACCGTAAGCTCCAGTGCCGTTGTTACTTCTCCAAAGTTAGCCGCCCACGAGTCGAAATGATGAATTCCCATCTCCTCAAGTGCCGATTTCTGCAAATAAAGCTGCATAACATACATCTCACACATTGTGTTGCTTATCGGTGTACCTGTTGCAAATACAATTCCCCTGCCATCATTTATCTCTGATAAATACTGGCATTTAAGCTGCATATCCGTTGACTTTTTAGCCCCACTACTGCTGATTCCCGACACATTATTCATCTTTGAAAATGTGGCGAGGTTCTTAAAATTGTGTGCTTCGTCTACCATAATAGAGTCAACACCCAGCTCCTCAAAGGTAATGAGGTCATCTTTCCTGCTCTCATCGGTCAGGGATTTAAGCTGTTCCTCCAGCTTTTTCTTCTGGCTTTCCATCTGCTTTACGGTCCAGCGTTCCCCGTTCCGCTCCTTCATATCATCAATCGCATAGGTGATCTCATTTATCTGTTCATTAAGCATTCGCTCCTTTCTCTCTGCCGAAATTGGAATTTTTTCAAATTGCGAGTGCGACATAATGATGCAGTCATAATCGCCTGTCGCAATCCTTGACACAAACTGCTTTCTTCGGCTCTTTTCAAAATCACGCTCCGTTGCAACCAAGATGTTTGCTGACGGGTAAAGCCTTAAAAATTCACTTGCCGTCTGCCCGATAAGCGGCTTTGGCACTACCATAATTGTCTTATTGGAAAGTCCGAGTCTTTTCTGTTCCATACACGCAGCCATCATTTCAAACGACTTTCCGGCTCCGACGCAGTGGGCAAGCAGGGTATTTCCTCCCATAAGGATTCGTGCCACCGCATTTTTCTGGTGCGGTTTTAATTCAATCTCAGGGTTCATTCCTGGAAATTGCAAATGGCTTCCGTCATACTCACGCAGGCGGATATTATTGAAGGTTTCATTATAATACTCCACATACTTCTGTCTGCGTTCCGGTTCTGCAAACAGCCATTCCTTGAACTTCTCCTTGATCATATTCTGCTTTTCCCTTGCAAGCATTGTCTCATTCTTATTGACTTCATAATGGTACTTGCCATCACCGTCATCAATCCTGTCCCTGACAGTGACTGTTTTTAAGTTCAGGGTATCCTCAAAAATAGAATAAGCGTCCATTCTGCTTGTACCATAAGTTTTCGTTGCAGCCACGGAATGTTTATCCATACTTTTATTTTCAATGAACCATTCCATACTCATTTTATTCAAGTGTACCTGAATACCGGAATTATAATACTCTGTTCTGATTGCCCTTGCCCTCTTTGGTGTATTAAGCAGCTCATAGATAAACTGCTCATAATCAAGCGGCTCAATCCAAGTTGTACCAATCTTTACATCAATATCCGAGGCTTCAATCCATTCCGGCTGAACTTCCTCTAGGGCTGCGGCATTGGCGGCAAATCTTTCTGCCTGCGGATTATCGGTATCCGCCGCCATTGCCTTTGCAACACGCAGCTTATCCCTTACATTTCCCGACAGATATTCGTCTGCTGTCTCCCAGCCTGCGTCCGGGTTATTTTCATTGTAACGGTCAGGATTAAGAAATATAATTCCATCAAGTTCCTTTATGAGAGTATCCCTGTCTGCTTCATAAATGGAGAGCATATAAGGGATATTTACATATCCAAACTCATTGACCGATACATTAAGAGCCTCTACCGCAGTTTCTACCCTGTCCACCACGGACTTTGCCTTAATCGTCTGCTTATAAAACATATCAGCCTTCTTCACCTCCCCGTCCTCATTTACTTCTTCAAGACTGCAAAGAAGCGGATAATCGCTGTCATCCCTGAACGCTGTACGGTTTGCTTTGGAAGTGATTGCTCCATACTTTCCAACGAATTTATCATATTTTACATTCAAAAGCTGCTGTTTGTCTGCAAGCTCCTCATCACTACAGCCCTCCATCTGGATATCAATCAGCTCTCTTGTTATCTGTCTGATTTCATCAAGGCTCTTGATACGCTCCTCTGCTGTCGGTGATACTTTCTGCCTTACCATCTCTGAATTTTCCCTGTAATAAAGTTTTCCTTCAAAGAATGTGTAAGTATAATTTCTGACATCCGGATCAGCGGGAATGACTTCCTCTGTCTGTTCCTCATTATCTGCCAGTCTCTCAAAATCTGTCATCTGTGCTCTGATGTTACAGATTGCCTTATTGAGTGCTTCATACAGATTGAAGTTCTCATCATTATTCACACAGACGGTATATCTGCTGTCCTGTCCGAACATCCTTGTGTCATACTGCATTGTACCAAGCATCATCTCCGGGTGCTCTGCAAAATAGGAATTGACTGCTATGCCATCACCTGTGACACCAAGATGTACCCAGTCAGGCTCTATATCAATTTTTCGCTCTCTTTTCTGTAAAAAAAGAATGTCCGCAGTCACCTCAGTTCCTGCATTATCCTTAAATGCAGTATTCGGAAGTCGGATTGCTCCCACAAGTTCTGCCCTCTCAGCCAGATACTTTCGTATAGTCGGATTGCTCTTATCCAGTGTTCCCTTTGTGGTAATCACTGCAACCATGCCGCCCGGTCTTGCCTGATCGAGTGCTTTTGCCAGAAAATAATCGTGAATACGGAAGTTATACTTGTTGTACTTTGGATCGAATATCTTATAATCTCCAAATGGCACATTTCCCATAACAACATCAAAAAAGTTATCCGGATATGTGGTGTTTTCAAATCCCGTAATACTGATATTGGCATTCTGGTAAAGCTGTTTTGCAATCCTTCCTGATATGCTGTCCAGCTCCACTCCATACAGCTTACTTTGCTGCATTGGTGCTGGCATACTTCCGAAGAAATTGCCGATACCCATAGAAGGCTCCAAGACATTGCCGCCTTTAAAGCCAAACTGCACAAGTGCTGAGTTAATACACATTGCAATCTCAGGTGAAGTATAAAAGGCATTATTTACGGTTGCTCTTGCGGCACTGTATTCCTCATCGGAAAGAAGTTCTTTCAGTTCTGCATATTCTCTGGTCCACCCTGCATTATTCTCATCAAATGCCTGTGACAACCCGCCCCAGCCGACAAACTTTGATAAAACCGTCTGCTCCTCCTGTGTTGCAAGTCTGTTTTCTGCTTCAATCTGCTTTAGTGTACAGATTGCATCAATGTTCCACTGGTATCTGGTCTTTACACCGCCCTTTTCTGTTTCCCACAGGTTATAATGGAAATTGAGTTTTGTCTGGTCTTGTGTTTTTTCTTTTCCACGCAGACCTTCCGCTGGCGGTAATACTTCCTGTGCAGGTGTTTCAGGGGCAGCCTCCTGTGGTTCGGTATCATTCTGCGAAATATCTGCCGATACATTCTTATCCTCATCAGAAATTATACGACCATCCGTGTCAATCTTGGTATTCAAGCCATATGCAATCGCCCGTTCTCTGGTTTTAAGACGGCTTTCTCTCACACTGTCCTCAATATCAAAGAACTTGCGGTAAACAGGATTCATCTTTTCCCTGTCAATCTTATTTTTTATGGTCTGATAGATTGCCTTCTGGTCCTCTCCACAGTAAAATGGCTGTTTTACCATATAGGATAAGATTTCATATACCTCACGCCACGATACGGTATCCCCTGCCCTCTCTCCATTTCTGTTTTTGTAGCTTACTTTCACATCTGCACTGCTTAAAGTGTATTCTGTGAGTCCATACTGATTATTGCAATATGCCTTTCTCTCACCCTGAACATTTCCCATCGCTATCTCACAGATCAGTTCCAGCTTATTCGGCATAAATGCAAAATCCGATTGCACCACATCCATAAGGAAAGCACGGAATGGTGTGTAACAGCTACATTCTGACACAAGTATCTCAATGGCATCTCTTAAATCTTCATCCATTGCAGCTACACGGTCAGCATAATCAATCGGCTTGATATACCGTAACTCAGCCGCCTTTCTGTTTACAGCATAACTGTCAGGCTCATCAGGAATAGCATAATCATCAATTTCTGATTTTTCCTCCTGCGTATCAACTTCACGGTACTCTGCGTCAATGACTTCATCATCTTCACGAAGTCCGTCCATTGCAAGCTCATCAATACGAGGTGTCTCCGACTGGTATTCTCCGGTAAGGATAAGTACACCGATTTCCTTTTCGACATTCTTCCACGAAACATATCCTTCTACTTCTCCATCTTGATCTTTCCATTGGATACGAAGTCCCGAACCGTGAAATGTGTCATACCCGTGCAAGCCCAGACCGTCAAGCGGCCAGCTTGCACCACCCTGACCATATTCTGCCTTGATACGCTTTGCTCTGGTTCCAGCATCTATCTCTGTGCGGTAAATTTCACACACTCTGCCTTTTCCACCGACAAAGCCAGTCCCTCTCATAAGTATTTGTTTTACATACTCACTTGGTACACTTTCTGCCTTTTTCGGATTGAGATAGTTATATTTTCCTGCAAGGGCAGTCTTTCTGTCCTCCTCATACTGACGCATAAATTCATTGTGTCTGGTTTTCTCTGACTGCTTCACACCAAAACTAGCCTGCCCGTTTTGGTCGAAAAAAAAGGAAGCCTGTGTATATTCGGCTTCCTTACTGACACCCAATGAGTTAATCTCATCAAGCTCTCTATTTAATTCTTCCTGTATTTCTAATGAAACTTCATCACGATCTGGTGGAGCACTACTTCCTCTGCCTGCATCTTCGCCTGCTCTCTTATCTTCCACATCTCCATTGTCGATGACGGATTCTGTGGCTTGTGCTTCATTAGATACTGTTCCTCCAACTGGTCGTAAAGCTGGTTTGCTTCCTCCTCTACTGCCGACATCTTCTCGTACATCTTCCCGAATCTCATCAGTGTCTTGTACCTTGCCGGTTCGTTCTCCAGAAGATACTTCATTGCCATTCTCCCGTATCTGCCCAGCTTCGTTAAATCCTCTGTCTCGTCCGGCATTGTCAGCTCCGGATACAGCAGTCCGTCCACTTCCTTGTAAGTCATTGCTTCTAACATATGATATTCTCCTTTCGCTCTCAATCGTTTGTAAATTCCTACTAAATTCTCTAAGAACACTACAGGAGACATCGCATACAAGGGAACCAAGACGGTAAACTATCTCCTCATCTTTGATGTTTACAATCTGACTGAAATCCTGTTCTTGCACAGATAAGTCAAATCCACATCTCGTCCCTACAGCATACATAACACTGGAATATACTAACTGCTCCATATCGCTATCCTGCTGTAAGCCCTTGCGTTTTTCGTTGAATTCCTTTATCACACTACCTGATAGCTGCATAAGTTCGGACATTCTATCTCCGAACTCCTCTTTTATTATATCCCAAACATTTGTTCCTGTAAACTGTTTTAGCGTATTTTTTAGTGATTCCCTGTCATCGCTTTTATACCGCTCCATCTGTCCTTCCGATACCAGAAAGTCTGCATAACTTTTCAGGTTTTCCCCCTCCAGATCCCATGTCAGCTTCACATTCTTTCCGCCTGTATCACTGATATCGAAAATATATCTCATACGGGGATTAAGTGCCCTTGAGGGGAAGATAGCACAGCCCTTTGCTCCACGCTTTACATATCTTCCCACTTTCTTCCAAGTGTCATAATCTGCCATAAGGGTACTTTTCTCCGGTGATCTCTGAGCTGTTACCATAACGATATTATCAAATTCATAGCGATATAACTGACCTGCAACCTTTAATACATCTTTCCAGTTCTTTTCAGAACGGGTGATGTTGCTGATTTCTGAATCATATATCGCTTTGACCTTCATATCAACACTCATGTGTCACCCTCCTTTTACTTCAGTAATTCTGCAAACATTTCCTTAAAGAGCTTTGACTCCTCCCCGTCAAGCTCAATCACAAATTCTGCATCAACCACCTGTCTATCACATTTGCCCTTTCCTTTTACAATCTTTCGCATAATCCTGAGAAGCACATAACACTGCTTTGACTTGGCTATGCTCTGCTTAAAGGCAAGTCCGTCGCTGTCAGCCGACTGCTGTGTCTCATAGACAATCACATTCAGCTTTCTGCTGATTTCCTCAACTTTCTCATATGGAATACTGACAGACGATTTTACCTCTCCCGGTCTTTCCCATTCCTTATGAAGTTCGTTTAATAAAAATTCCATATCCTTAATAACTGCTGTCTGCTCATTTTTCATCGTGTCTTTCCTCCATTTTCCTTTAATGAAGAAGGGAGCTGTTCTTCGCTGTATGGCGAAAAATCAACTCCCTTCATATCCTCCGCATCAAGGACTATCTGCTCTGAATAATACATATCCATTGCCTTGTTTATGGCATCGTCAAGTGACTCTGCCTTTACTGTCTCTACCCTTGAGAGAACTTCTTTTATCTCAATATCAAATTCTTTTTCCATTCGATATCAGCCTCCAATTCCATTTTTCCTCATCGGCTCTTTTTTTCTTTTACCTGTCTTTCCTTAAAACCTTCATCATACTTTCCATCTTCAAGCCTGTCATAAAAATATTCCTCCTCTATCGTTCCAAATTCCTTATACATCTGGTGCAGGAAATCATTCTGCATATTTTTTGGAATATCATCATCCTTTGACAAATCCTGATAAAAATAAAACTTCTGCTTGAGTTTCGCCCTGTAATCATAAACATCTTTTATCTTTTCAGGTGTTCCGTATTCTCTTTTATATGCCTTAAAGTTGGTCTGCGAAAGTGTGGAACCAAGATAAATCCCGTGCTCCCACGATACCCCAATCGTTGTGTTATCCTTTGTTGGCTCCTCGTCTTTCGGATATCGCTTATACTCTGTTGCTCCGAGAGCAATCGTGAGAGAGCCGCTTTTCATATCCATTACCACAAGATTGCGTGGAGATAATGCTTCAAGTACCATATAATCGTGATCATTAAAATTATGAAATGTCTGCCCTCTTTCAAATGTCCTGTCGCATTTTTCATAATGCAGGATAAAGTCATCTATCCAGCCTCTATCCGTCATTCCAATCTCATCCATCTTTGTAATACACTCTGGGGAACTTGTTGCCTTATCAAAGTAAAATTTCTTTGAATCATTATAATATCCTTGCAAAAAGCGTCCCAGTTCCACATCATCTCTACAGAATTTTGCAAAAACTGTAACATTTGCTGCCCTGTAATACTCTGTAAAACCTTCCGCAAGCGTTCTTCCAAGAAGCAGCATCTGATCTGCAAGCTCTGACATATCATCAATGGCAACGAACTTCTTATAATCTTCCAAAGTCATAAGCATATTTCTTTCTGTTCCCTTATAATTCTCCATTACAAGAATCATATCTTTTAAATCCATTCTTACCTCCTGTTCCAGAGAGGACTTTCGCCCTCTCTGCCAATTTTCTATGGTCTGCCAATTACTACAATCTTTCCGACACTTGCCACATCACGGTAAACTACGCCAACTCTTTCATTCAGGGCTTCTACCACCTTTCCATTGCCGACATATACTGCCACATGGCTGATATTCTTATATCTTCCGTTGTTTGTGAAACTGTAAAAGATAAGATCACCAGGCTGCATTTCATCATAAGATACGGTCTTTCCTGCTTCATCAAGTCCCTGTGCTTCTGCCGCTGCTGTAGTTGCTCCTCCATGACTGATATTCACACCTGCATCCTTCCATGAATAATACGCAAGTGAACTGCAATCATAATAATTGCCACTATCTCTTAATTCCTGACTGTAAGGATAACCCACTCTGTGAAGGGCATAAGAGCAGACTGCTTTCTGCCTGCTATCTGTAATACCACTGAGGATTGCATTTATTTCATCCTCTGTCATGGAACTTACTCCGGGGCTTCCACCGCTTCCACTTCCAGCATATCCAAGCTGTCCCATAAACTCAGGACTCATGATCTGCTCAAGCATTTCTACCTGATCAGAATCAAATCCATAAACGGAAATCATATCTCTGTATGATTTGAGCGTAACATTTACATACAGTACCGACTTCGTAACAGTTGTTACATTGCCATCTGCGTCTGTTTCCTCCACATCTTTTGTTCCACTACTTGTAGTATAAGAACACATATCATTTACTACAGTCTGCAACCACCCCTTTGATATATCATTCATAATTGTTGCAGTATCGCCTACACCATACTTGACCATGTAGACCGCCATAATGTCGTAGTAGTTACTTGGATTTTCATCCATTCCCTCATAATCTACATACACCAGTTCGCCAAAGTCATATCCGGTATGTTCATTCACTTTGGTATTCACATCACGGTTAAATTCAGACACATAAGCACTTGTAACTGTCTGCACTGTATCTCCTGACTCCAGCGGCGGTAAAAATAAGGCAAATGGTGAATTATAAAGAATCGCTATCACAGCAATAACCGGAACTGCAACGATTACCACTAAAAGAACCAACAGCAAAAGTACAAGTCCGATAATCGGAGCTGCCGCCTTTATCCAGAGAACTGCCTTTTTTACAATCAGATCTTTTACCAGTTTTACAACACTGTCCGTCTGATTTTCCTGTTCTTTCATCTTATCCAGAAAAAATTTAATCTTTCTGCTACGGTTCGCTGCTTTCACATCCTTCGCCTCAATAGATACACCCGTGGCATAGCCTGCCGCCATGCCGACTGCTGTACCTGCTCCCGGTGCAACCGCTGTACCTGCCGCTGTGGTTGCCGCTTTTGCCGTAGTTTTGGCAGTTTCTTTTGCAGTGTTCTTGGCAGTTTCTTTCGCTGCTGTCTTTGTCGTGTCACCGGCAACCTTTTTTGCCGTATCACTGGCAGCTTTCTTTCCCATCTTTTTTGCCAGCTTCTTTCCTGTTTCTACCTTCTTGATACGCCTCTTTGCTTCGGCTGCCGCTTTCTTTCTGAAAAGTGACGCTCCCCTTGAAGCAGTTCCCGTAACCGGACGGCTTGCTTCATATGCAAGATAAGCTGCCTGTGACACTTCCTGCCCGCCTTCCACCTGCTCTGTAACTGCTCCAGCCGCAAGTGCTCCCGTTCTTCCTGCTATATGAAGATTGGTATTCTTCGTCTTGATAGAAGTATTGGACTCCCGTATATTTCTCTTAAATTTTGAAGGTTCCTTTTCTTTCTTCTCTGCCTGATGAATGGTACTCTTACGATAAGACTTCTTTTTACCTGTATCATTTATCTTTGCACTAGCAATTTTCGGACCACGCTGTACAGTGTAAATGTTACTGCCCTTAATTTTAGCTTTCTTCGGTTCATGCATATGAATCTTAGCTTTTTTCTTAGTGTGAATGACCATAGGCTTGTCATCCACTTTTTTTATCTTCAATGTTCCCACCTTCTTTCTGTATCCTTAAAAAAGGTAAAAAGTAGCCATCCGGAACTTAGTCCAAATGGCTGATACATTGCAATTCTAATCAGCAAATTTTGCCTCCCTTTTCTTCTGCTCCGCAATCTTTTCGTGGATATTGGTGTTATACAGTCTGTAAAGGTCAGTGTCCTTGCTGATCTGGTTATCAAACGGAATTACCACGGAACCACACTTGATAAGTCCCATTCCCGATGCAGTATTGGTTACGAAACGAAGCTGTGCCTCTGATACACCGATAACCTCTGCCATCTTGGAACTGTCTGTATTCGCCTGCTTTAAGAGTGCAACAAACTCAGAGTTTGCAAGCATTGTAGTGGCGGTGTAGTTCTGTAAAAGGTCCACGACGTTCTGGGTGATACCCGTGCACAGTCCACCTTGTTTCCTCACCTTCTTCCAGAGCTGCTGTAAATATTTTGCAGAATACTCCGAATTAAGCAGGACATGGAACTCATCAATATAGAGCCAGGTTGCCTTGCCCTTCTGCCCGTTTTCTACAATTCTGTTCTGAATGGACTCCATCATAACAAGCATTGTGATAGGACTAAGTTCCGTGCCTAAGTCCCTGATACCATATACTGTGAATCGGTTATCTACATCAACATTTGTCTGGTGGTTAAAGATATTGAGGGAACCATTTACAAAAAGTTCCAAAGACAATGCGATATCCTTTGCTTCGTCCTCCGGCTGTTCCATAAGGATATCGTAGAAGTCACTCATTACCGGAATATACTTTTCCCTGCCCCTTGCGATGTCGATATACATCTTTCTCACGCAGCGGTCAATGATTGATTTCTGTCTGGAATTTAAGCTGTCCCCGATACACTGCTCACAAAGACCAAGCATAAATTCCCCTTTTTCCCTTATCATTCCCTTTGAATCATTCGGATCAAGACTCCACACATCCATCTCAAGCGGATTTACATAGTTGTCCGTGTATGTGGACATATTTACCACGGTTCCACCATAAGTCTGTGCAATATCAAAATATTCGTTCATCGGATCAATGACGATAATCTCATCATCTCCCGACAAGAATACGCTGCCCATTTCCATCTTACAGAAGAATGATTTGCCGGAACCCGGCACTCCGAATACAAAGCCATTTCCGTTGATGAGCTTCTTTCTGTTACCGATATTTACATTCTTACTGATCTGGTTGATACCGTAATAATTACCTGTGCTGTCATTCAGTTCCTGCACATTAAACGGCATAAGCACCGCAAGCGACTGGGTAAGAAGGGTACGCATTGTTTCCACCTGTCTTACACCAATCGGAAGTGCCGTGTTGAGTGCTTCCCTCTGCTTTAAGTAGTGTGTATCAATCGTACAACTGTTACGCTTTCCGATTGTTTCTACTGTTTCGCAGACACTCTCAAGCTCCTTCTTACTTTCTGCCATAAGGATAATGGTAACTCCTACAAAGAAAAGACACTGGTCATTCTCACGGACATCATCCATAATTGCCTCAATCTCTTTTTTCTCCGTTCTCTTTGCATAAGAGATTTCTGTGGAGAAGTCATTGTTCTTATTACGGACTCTCTGCTGCTTGATAATATCCGATTCAATACCAAGATATTTCTTCTGAAGCACCTTTGTGGTCAAATCCTTTGGCACAGGCACTACATCAATACTGGTAATGGAGTGTACCGGAAGGGAAGTAATCTCATTGATAAATCTGTCAGATAAACTGCTGGGATACTTCTTAATGAAAAGTGCCTTGCAGTATTTACTCTCGTCCTCAAAATGGTCTGGGAAATATTTCACCATACCATTACATAAATCATTCTTAAAATCTGCTCCGACCTTCTTTGCCTTTTTGATATCAAAATCAAAACTGCCCTCATCGCCAAGATGGTAATAGTCATAGAGCACTTTCAGCCTTTCATTGCCGTTAAGCGGCACAATCTCCGCCCCCAGTTCAATGAAAGCCTTGTGTATTGTTGCCTCAAGTGTGGCAAACTGTGCCTTTGCCTCCTCAAAGTTCTTTCTCTCAATCGTGATCGTCAGGTATCTTTCCTGTTCAATCCCCTGTCTGCCCTCAATAATCTTCTCCTCAATAATGTCATTGTAGATTCTTCGGTAATTATTGAAGCCATCGTTTTTTTCTGTAATAAGAACCTTATCACGGAGATCCTCCATATTTTTGTTCTTATTGTTAATCGTAATCTTATAATTACAGTCCAGCGAATTTAAGAATTTGCAGTATCTTTCAAAAATGCCGATCTGCTCATCCTCCGTTGCCGTTGTGTAATTGATGTCCTGAAAGCGGTAACACTTGGAATACTTATTCCTGCTTACTTCAAAAATACCGTTTTCAGCCACCGCCATAATCTCTATGGTTTCCTGAATGGATTTCGGTGTCTTATACAAAGGCTCACTTGCCTTTTTCAAGAGCTTAAATCCGTCCGTAAATAAACCCATTGTCTCTAACCTCGCTTTCTTATCTGTGAAAGCCCGCCGGGAACATCACCCAACGGGCTTGTTCCCGACCTCACGGTCAGATACATATGAATAGTTGTGTTTATCCTGCTAACA
>OHFR01000593.1_pt1 | contig 15586 bp, 10 predicted proteins | sample 1567531 | NCBI WGS metagenome assembly OHFR01 (sample SAMEA3879597, study PRJEB24766) | human gut metagenome | biome: human-associated habitat; feature: feces | place: USA | collected 1985/1987
CGATTACGTAGGATTGGACGAATATATCGAGAAGATCAAAGGCGGCTGGACTGATGTTGACGTTATCATCTGTACTCCATCTGTCATGGCCAAGGTCGGTATCATCGGTCGTATCCTCGGTCCTAGAGGACTCATGCCGAACCCTAAGACAGGTACCGTAACAATGGCCGTAGGCAACGCTGTAAAGGAAGTCAAGGCAGGTAAGATTGAATTCAAAGTTGACAAGACCGGTATCATCCATGCTGCTATCGGAAAGGCATCTTTCACTCCTGAGCAGATTTATGACAATGCAAAGGTTGTAATGTCAGCAATCCTCAAGTTGAAGCCACAGACTCTTAAAGGTACATACCTCAAAGGCGCAGCTATCTGCACCACAATGAGCCCTGGTATCAAACTCGACATCAAGACATTCAGTGCTGAATAATAAAAATTCAATGTTATGAGAAAAGAATTGAAAGCCCAGATAATTGAATCTATCTCAGCACAGATCAAGGAGACTCCTAATTTCTACATTACCGATATCTCCGGTCTCAATGCTGAACAGACAACAAAGCTCCGCTGCGCTTGTTTCGAGGCCGGCATCAAGCTGACAGTAGTAAAGAACACACTCTTCCATCACGTTATCAAAGAACTTGATAACGAGGAAATCAATACTCTTGCATGCACACTTGAGGGAAACACTGCAATCATGTACACAGAGGTTGCAAATGCTCCTGCAAAGCTCATCAAGAAGTTCCAGAAAGATGGTTTCGAGAAACCTGCACTTAAGGGTGCTTATGTTCAGGAGTGCGCTTTCGTAGGTGCTGACAAGCTCGAAGAGCTCGCATCCATCAAGTCCAAAGAGGAACTCCTCGGAGACATCATCGGTCTTCTCCAGTCTCCAGCGAAGAACGTTGTTTCTGCTCTTCAGTCAGCAGGCGACAAACTCGCAGGAATCGTCAAGACCCTTTCAGAAAAAGAAGAGAAATAAGTATAAACAATTTAAATATTATCATTTATTATGGCAGATGTAAAAGCACTTGCAGAAGAGTTGGTTAACCTTTCTGTAAAAGACGTTCAGGAACTTGCTAAGGTTCTTAAGGAAGAGTACGGTATCGAGCCAGCTGCAGCAGCAGTTGCAGTTGCAGCTCCAGTTGCTGGCGGCGAGGCTGCAGCAGCAGAGCAGACAGAGTTCGACGTTATCCTCAAGTCAGCTGGTGACGCTAAACTTAACGTTATCAAGGCTGTCAAGGATCTCCTCGGCCTCGGCCTTAAGGAGGCAAAGGAACTTGTTGACAAGGCTCCAGGTGCAACTTTGAAAGAGAAAGTATCTAAGGCAGAAGCAGAGCAGATCAAATCTACTCTTGAGGAAGCTGGTGCTGAAGTTGAGGTTAAATAACTTCGCTTCGCCCCTAGATGGGATCGAAATCAGGTTTAGAGCCGTCAGTAGGCTCTAAACCTTTTTGTCGTATTTAAGTTTTTCTCTATTTCAAAGGCAGAATATGTCAAATAAGACTACCAATAAACGAATAAATTTCGCCACATCAAAAATCCTGGATTATCCGGATCTTCTTGAGGTGCAGCTGAAATCATTCAAGGATTTCTTCCAGCTTGACACCACCCCTGAAAACAGAAAAAACGAAGGTCTTTACCAAGTATTCCAGGAAATATTTCCGATCGAAGATACGAGGAACAACTACAAGCTTGAGTTTATCGATTATTTCATCGATCCGCCTCAGTATTCGATTGAAGAGTGTCTTGAGAGAGGTCTGACGTATAACGTTCCTCTGAAGGCAAAACTCCGCCTTTCTTGCAGCGATCCGGAGCACGAAGACTTCGATACCAAGGTTCAGGATGTATATCTCGGAAACATTCCGTACATGACACCTGGCGGTACCTTCGTGATCAATGGATCAGAGCGAATCATCGTATCACAGCTCCACAGGTCTCCGGGCGTGTTCTTCGACCAGACATTGCACGCGAACGGAACCAAGCTCTACTCTGCCAGAATCATTCCTTTCAAGGGATCATGGATCGAGTTCGCAACTGACATCAACAATGTCATGTATGCTTACATCGACCGTAAGAAGAAGCTTCCTGTAACCACATTGCTCAGGGCGATCGGTTTCGATGCGGACAAGGATATCATCAATATCTTCGGTCTTGCGGAGGAAGTTGACGCTACGCCTGAGAATCTTCAGGCCAATATGGGCAGAAAGCTTGCAGCCAAGGTTCTGAAAACTTGGAATGAGGATTTCGTGGACGAAGATACAGGAGAAGTCATTCCTATCGAGCGTACTACACCTGTTGTCGAAAGAGGTGAAATCATCGATGAGGAGACTATCCAGAAACTTACTGATGCAGAGGTCAAGACTGTCCTTCTCCAGAAGGATGAGTCAAGTGACAATGAGTATGCCATCATCTACAACACTCTGCAGAAGGATCCGACCAATACGGAAAAAGAAGCAGTTTATTACATCTACAAGCAGTTGCGTAACTCAGAACCACCTGATGAGGCAACCGCCCGCGATGTCATTGACAAACTCTTCTTCTCCGAGAAGAGATATGACCTCGGAGCTGTCGGCCGTTACCGTTTGAACAAGAAGCTCAGCCTGACGACAGACCTTGAACTTCGTGTCCTCACGAATACCGACATCATCGAGATCATCAAATATCTCATCCAGCTTATCAATTCAAAAGCTACCGTGGATGATATCGACCATTTGAGCAACAGACGTGTAAGAACTGTAGGTGAGCAGCTTGCGAACCAGTTCAGCGTAGGTCTGTCCAGAATGGCGAGGACAATCCGCGAAAGAATGAACGTCAGGGACAGCGAACAGTTCATCCCTATCGACTTGATCAATTCGAAGACATTGTCTTCAGTGATCAATTCATTCTTCGGTACCAGCCAGCTTTCTCAGTTCATGGACCAGACCAACCCTCTTGCCGAGGTGACGCACAAACGTCGTCTTTCTGCGTTGGGTCCTGGCGGTCTTTCACGAGACAGGGCAGGTTTCGAGGTTCGAGACGTTCACTATACACATTACGGAAGACTTTGTCCTATCGAGTCTCCTGAGGGACCTAACATCGGTCTTATCTCATCTCTTTGCGTTTATGCGAAGATCGATGACCTCGGATTCATTGAGACTCCTTACCGCAAGGTTGAAAACGGAAAGGTAGATCTTTCCGATGCCGGTTGGAAGTTCATGAGCGCCGAGGAGGAGGAAGACAAGCTCGTTTCTCTTGCCAATGTGAAGATGGACGACGACGGAACTATCGAGGAAGACAGAATCCAGTGCCGTCTTGAGGCCGATTTCCCTGTAGTGTCCAAAGAAGAGGTTAACTACATGGACGTTGCTCCTAACCAGATGGCTTCCGTGGCAGCGTCACTTATTCCGTTCCTTGAGCATGATGACGCCCACCGAGCATTGATGGGTGCGAACATGATGCGTCAGGCCGTTCCGCTTCTCAAACCTCAGTCTCCTATCGTAGGTACTGGTCTTGAGGAGAGAGTCTGCATCGACTCCAGGACACAGGTAATGGCCGAGAGGGCCGGTGAGGTAGTATACGTGGATGCAAATGAAATCCATGTGAAGTATGACTGCACGGATGACGAGAAATTCGTGAGATTCTCTCCGGATATCACCGTATATCACCTTCCTATATATAGAAGGACGAACCAGAGCACCGCAATCTGCCTGAAGCCTATCGTAAGAAAGGGCGACAAGGTGGTTGCAGGTCAGGTCATGACCGAGGGTTATGCTACCCAGAACGGCGAGCTGGCACTCGGAAGAAACCTCATGGTAGCGTTCATGCCTTGGAAGGGTTACAACTATGAGGATGCTATCGTGCTGTCAGAGAAGATGGTACGTTGGGATATCCTTACATCAGTCCATGTTGACGAATACATTACCGAAGTCCGTGAGACAAAGCGTGGTATGGAGGAACTTACTTCCGATATCCCGAATGTCAGCGAAGACGCTACCAAAAACTTGGATGAGAACGGTATCGTAAGAGTCGGTGCTCATATCGAGCCGGGCGACATCATGGTCGGCAAGATCACTCCTAAGGGAGAGAGCGACCCTTCACCGGAGGAGAAACTTCTCCGTGCCATCTTCGGCGACAAGGCCGGCGACGTGAAGGATGCTTCACTCAAGGCCAATCCTTCACTTAGCGGAACTGTCATCAAGACAGCGCTTTACGCGAAGGTTGCGAAAGAAGGTAACCGCAAGGGTGCAAGGGCTGAGCTGAAGTTGCGTGTCGAAAGCATTGAAGAAGACTTCAACAAGAAGGCTGAGTCATTGTACGCCAAGTTCTTCGAGAAACTTGTTGTTCTTGCCGACGGCAAGAAGAGCGCCGGAATCAGCGACCTGTATGGCGTGGAGATTATACCGAAAGGTAAGGAAATCACTACCGCAATGCTCAGGAGTATCTCTGATTTCGACAATATCAACTCCAACAAGTGGACGGATGACGAAAAGACCAACGGAATGATCCGTGATCTCATCAACAACTACTGCATCGCTTACAAAGAGGCAGCAGCAGCCAACAAGAGAGCTCTCGACAAGGTCAAGATCGGTGACGAACTTTCCAACGGCGTGATCCAGCTTGCAAAAGTCTACATTGCCAAGAAGAGAAAGATTACCGTCGGTGACAAGATGGCCGGACGTCATGGTAACAAGGGTATCGTAGCGAAGATCGTAAGGGAGGAGGATATGCCGTTCCTTGAGGATGGTACTCCTGTGGACATTGTCCTGAACCCTCTCGGTGTGCCTTCGCGTATGAACCTCGGACAGATTTACGAGACAGTTCTCGGATGGGCAGGCGCGAAACTCGGATTGAAGTTCAGTACACCTATTTTCGACGGTGCGAGCCTTGATGAGATTTGCAACTACACTGACAAGGCAGGTCTTCCTAGATATGGCAGCACACATCTGAGAGATGGTGGTACAGGTGACTGGTTCGATCAGTTTGCTACGGTCGGTATCATCTATATGATCAAACTCGGTCACATGGTTGACGACAAGATGCACGCCAGATCTATCGGTCCATACTCATTGATTACTCAGCAGCCTCTCGGAGGTAAGGCGCAGTTCGGAGGACAGCGTTTCGGAGAGATGGAGGTTTGGGCGCTCGAAGCATTCGGCGCAGCAAACGCACTTCAGGAAATCCTTACTGTCAAGTCCGATGATGTCTCAGGAAGGTCCAAGACTTACGAGGCTATCGTCAAGGGCGAACCGATGCCTACACCGGGTATCCCTGAATCTCTGAATGTGCTCCTGCACGAGCTCAGAGGTCTCGGACTTAAAGTGACTCTTGATTAATTACCATCAATTTGAATTGATATAATATGCCTACTTTCAATAACAAAGATAATAAGGTAAGGAGCAACTTCCAGAGAATCAGCATCTCGCTTGCATCTCCTGAGGACATTATCGACAGATCCCATGGAGAGGTCCTGAAGCCGGAGACGGTGAACTACAGGACCTACAAGCCTGAGCGCGACGGTCTTTTCTGCGAGAAGATTTTCGGTCCTACCAAGGACTACGAATGCTATTGCGGCAAGTACAAGAGAATCCGTTATCGTGGAATCGTCTGCGACAGGTGCGGTGTGGAAGTTACCGAGAAGAAGGTAAGAAGGGAGAGGATGGGACATATTGCCCTGACTGTTCCTGTTGCCCACATCTGGTACTTCAAGTCTGCTCCTAACAAGATTTCCGCTGTTCTTGGTGTTCCAGCCAAGAAGCTGGAGGCTGTAATATACTATGAGAAGTATATTGTCATCAATCCTGGTGACAGCGGGCTGCACAAGCTCGACCTCCTTACAGAGGATGAATATCTCGATATTCTGGCAAGGATTCCTGAGAATGACAACCTTGCTGACGACGATCCGCAGAAGTTCGTTGCCAAGATGGGTGCAGAAGGTGTTTATGACCTTCTGAAGGAAATCGATATCGATGCTCTCGCGAAAGAACTTCGTGAGGCGATGGCAAGGGAGAATTCCCAGCAGAGAAAGGCCGAACTGCTCAAGAGGCTCAGCGTCGTGAAGTGGTTCGAGGAGTCCAAGGGCGTCAACCGTCCGGAGTGGATGATCATGAAAGTCATTCCTGTAATTCCGCCGGATCTGCGTCCGCTCGTTCCTCTCGATGGTGGAAGGTTTGCCACGTCAGACCTCAATGACCTCTACAGAAGGGTCATCATCAGAAACAACCGTCTCAAGAGGCTCATCGAGATCAAGGCTCCTGAAGTCATTCTCCGAAACGAGAAGCGTATGCTTCAGGAAGCGGTAGACTCACTCTTCGACAACTCCAAGAAGTCCAGCGCAGTCAAGAGTGAATCCAACAGGGCACTCAAATCATTGTCAGACAGCCTTAAAGGTAAGCAAGGACGTTTCCGTCAGAACCTCCTCGGTAAGCGTGTCGACTATTCTGCACGTTCAGTTATCGTCGTCGGTCCGGAGCTCCAGATGCACGAGTGCGGTCTGCCTAAGTTCATGGCGGCAGAGCTTTACAAACCGTTCATCATCAGGAAACTGATTGAGCGCGGCATCGTGAAGACCGTCAAGTCTGCGAAGAAGATTGTCGACAGAAGGGATCCGGTCATCTGGGATATCCTCGAGAACGTGATGAAAGGTCATCCGGTACTTTTGAACCGTGCACCTACACTTCACAGACTCGGTATCCAGGCGTTCCAGCCGCGAATGATAGAGGGAAAGGCTATCCAGCTGCACCCGCTCGCTTGTACCGCGTTCAATGCGGACTTCGACGGTGACCAGATGGCAGTCCATCTTCCGCTCAGCAATGCTGCCGTAATGGAGGCTCAGCTCCTCATGCTCGGTTCACAGAACATCTTGAACCCTGCGAACGGAACTCCTATCACAGTGCCTTCACAGGATATGGTCCTCGGTCTTTACTACATTACCAAGATCAGACCTGGTGCAAAGGGCGAGGGAATGTCATTCTATGGTCCGGAAGAGGTTATCGTGGCTCTCAACGAGCGTGCGATTGCGCTCCACGCCAAGATCAAGGTGAGACTCCCTAAGGACAAGAACAATCCTGAGGCTGGCACACAGATGGTGGAAACCACTGCAGGCCGAATCATCGTGAACCAGTTCGTTCCTCAGGAAGTTCCTTACGTCAATGACGTGCTCGGAAAGAAAGCATTGAGAAAAATCATTACCGAGGTCATCAAGAATACCGGCGTTTCCAGAACTGCCCACTTCCTTGACGATATCAAGAATCTCGGTTATGACCGTGCATTCCGTGCAGGTCTTTCATTCAACCTTGGCGACGTTCTCGTACCGCCTGAGAAATACGACCTCATCAATGAGGGCTACAAGCAGGTAGAGGACATCAAGAACAACTACTCGATGGGTTTCATCACCAACAACGAGCGTTACAACAAGGTTATCGACCTGTGGACATCCATTGACAACAAACTTACGGGAATCGTCGAGAAACAGATTTCAGCAGACCAGCAGGGATTCAACCCTGTATACATGATGTTGGATTCAGGAGCCCGTGGTTCCACACAGCAGATCAAACAGCTTTGCGGTATGCGAGGCTTGATGGCAAAACCTCAGAAGTCCGGTGCTGCAGGTGCCGAGATTATCGAGAACCCTATCGTTTCCAACCTCAAGGAGGGTATGACAGTGCTCGAGTACTTCATCTCTACCCACGGTGCACGTAAGGGTCTTGCCGATACCGCCCTCAAGACTGCCGATGCAGGTTACCTTACCCGTCGTCTGGTGGACGTTTCTCATGACGTCATCATCAACGAAGAGGATTGCGGTACCCTCAGAGGTCTTATCGCTACAGCTATCAAGAATAAGGATGAAGTCGTAGAATCACTCGGCGAGAGAATTCTCGGTAGAACCTCCGTACATGATATCTTCAACCCTATCACGGGTGAATTGATCATCAAGGCAGGTGAGGAAATCCGCGAGGCTACTGCAAACCTTATCGACTCTCTCCCTATCGAGCAGGTCGAGATCCGTTCAGTGCTTACCTGCGAGTCCCGCAAGGGTGTCTGCGCGAAGTGCTACGGACGTAACCTTGCTACCAGCAGGATGGTCGAGAAAGGTGAAGTCGTCGGCGTTATCGCTGCACAGTCTATCGGTGAGCCTGGTACACAGCTTACGCTCCGTACCTTCCACGTCGGTGGTACCGCATCCAGCACCGCTGCTGATTCATCCATCGAGTCCAAGTACAACGGCAAGCTCCAGTTCGAAGAGCTCAGGACTCTCCAGAGAGTCAATGACCTCGGTGAGGCTGAGGAAGTGGTTGTCAGCCGTATGACTGAACTCAAGATCGTCGATGAGAATACAGGCATCACCTTCTCTACATACGATGTCCCTTACGGTTCAATATTGTACAAGAAAGATGGCGAGAGCGTGAAGAAGGGCGACCTCATCTGCGAATGGGACCCATATAACGCTATCACGATTGTAGAAACTTCTGGTATCGCACGCTTCGACAACATGATTTCCGGCGCGACATTCCGCGAGGAGTCAGCTGACGAGTTCTCCAACAACAAGGACAAGGTCATCATCGAGTCCAAGGACAAGACGAAGAACCCTTCAATCCTTGTAATAGGCGAAGGCGGCGAGCTTCTGAAGCAGTACAACTTGCCTGTAGGCGCTCACGTTACTGTAAGCGACGGTGCGAAGGTGAAGGTCGGTGACATCATCATCAAGATCCCTCGTGCAATCGGCAAGTCCAACGATATTACCGGAGGTCTTCCTCGTGTGACCGAACTCTTCGAGGCAAGAACTCCATCAAGCCCTGCATGTATTTCCGAAATCAACGGTGAGGTGCTCATGGGCAAGATCAAGAGAGGTAACCGTGAGATCATCGTCAAGAACAAGTCCGGTATCGAGAAACATTACCTCGTTCCTCTTACCAAGCAGATTCTTGTTCAGGAGAACGACTACGTAAGAGCCGGTTCACGTCTTTCCGACGGCGGAATCTCTCCTACCGACATCCTCAATGTCCTCGGACCTGTCAAGGCTCAGGAATACATTGTGAATGAGGTTCAGGCAGTCTACCGTCTCCAGGGTGTGAAGATCAATGACAAGCACTTCGAAATCATCGTAAGACAGATGATGAGAAAGGTTCAGGTCAATGATCCGGGTGATACCGAGTTCCTTCCTGAGGAACTTGTCGACAAGTGGAGATTCATGGATACCAATGATGATATCTATGGCAAGTTCTACGTCCTCGAAGCTGGTGATTCACAGCGCTATAGAGCTGGTGACATCATTCCGGCAAGAGAGATGAGAAACGAGAATTCTTCACTCGAGAGACAGGGTCTCAAGATGATGGCAGTGCGCGAGGCAAGACCTGCTACTGCAAGCCAGGTTCTCCAGGGTATCACTAGAGCAGCCCTCAAGACTGACAGCTTCATCTCTGCTGCATCATTCCAGGAGACTACCAAGGTTCTCAGCGAGGCCGCAATCCGCGCCCGCGTCGATGACCTCGAAGGTCTGAAAGAGAATGTCATCTGCGGTCACCTCATTCCAGCCGGCACAGGCCAGAAGGAATTCCAGGACATCGTAGTAAACAGCAAGGAGGATTATCTCAAGGAAATGAATGACCTTTAGAAGGTTACCTTCATAATAATTATCGGGAGGTTCGTAGAAATACGAATCTCCTTTTTTTTTGTGCCTGATGTTCTGAAAACCCCCGTGCGTTAAACAGATAAGGGCAGTGTGTAATTCCGTACCACTTAAAACGTTTTCCCGGAACATTTTGATATTTTTTGGTCGTTCGGTACCGGGAAAACGTTTTAGATGGTACAAAAACAGAGCCCGACCATAATTGACTGTGGCCGGGCTTAAGTAACGTGAAAAAAATAACCTGCTTCAGATTAGGAGAAGATTTTCGAGGATAGATTTCTTTTCGAAGAAGGAGTGTACTGGACGTACACGACTGATGAGAAAAGGAATATAGACCGAAAAGATTCCCTTAGATGATGCAGGTTATTTTTTTTGAATGTTACTAAATAATACCTATTGTTTGAACCTATCTTTCGATAGTAGCATCACGGTCGGGTCCTAGAGAAATGATCTTGATAGGAACCTTCAGGTAGTTCTCCATGAAACGGACATACTCCTTGAAAGTCTCCGGAAGTTCATCCTCTGTGCGGCATCCGGTGAGATCCTGGTTCCATCCCTTGAACTCCGTGTATACAGGGGTGATTTCGGCCTCCGTATCGAACGGGAACTGGTCGGTCTCCTTGCCGTCAATTATATAAGATGTGCAGACCTTGATGGTCCCGAAAGTATCGAGGCAGTCTGACTTCATCATGATGAGGTCGGTAACGCCGTCAATCATTACCGTATATTTCAATGCTACGAGGTCGAGCCAGCCGCATCTGCGCGGACGGCCTGTAACAGCGCCGAACTCATTGCCGATTTTACGGATCTTCTCGCCGGTCTCGTCGAACAGTTCCGTAGGGAACGGACCGCTGCCGACGCGTGTGCAATATGCCTTGAAGATACCATATACATGGCCCACTCTTGAAGGAGCCACACCAAGTCCTGTGCAGACGCCGCCGATTGTCGTAGATGAGGAAGTTACATAAGGATATGAACCGTAGTCGATATCCAGAAGCGAACCCTGCGCGCCCTCTGCGAGCATAGGCTTCTCATCCAGCCAGTCGTTCACAAAGTATTCACAGTCAATGAGATTGAACTCCTTGAGGAATTCGATTGCGCTCATCCACTCTGCTTCATCCTTTTCAGGATCGCACTCGAAGTTCAGGTCTTTGAGGAGCTGGAGATGTCTGTTCTTGAGTTTCTCGAATCTCGTCTTGAAATCAGGAGCGAGGATGTCGCCTACACGGAGACCGTGACGGCTGATCTTGTCGGTATAGGTAGGTCCGATACCTTTTAATGTGGAGCCGATCTTGCTCTTTCCGGCAGCAGCTTCGTATGCCGCATCCAGAAGCCTGTGTGTAGGCAGGATAAGGTGAGCCTTCTTGGAAATGTTCAGTTTGGCCTTGGGGTCGATGCCCATCTTGCTGATGTTGCCGCACTCCTCGCGGAATGTGATAGGGTCAAGAACCACACCGCTTCCGATGATGTTCGTGGAACCCTCCCTGAAAATGCCTGAAGGAATGCTTCTTACCACGAAGTTATGTCCATCGAAATGAAGTGAGTGGCCTGCATTAGGACCGCCCTGGAATCGTGCTACGGCAGGATATCTTCCTGCAAGTACATCCACGATTTTTCCTTTGCCCTCGTCTCCCCACTGAAGACCAAGAACTACGTCAAGTTTCATATTTTATTCAATTAAGATTTCTAGAATGGAAGATCGTCACCAGGATCACCTGCTGCCGGATATTCTGGAGCGGCAGGCTGTGCTGCAGGCTGGAAACCTGCCGGAGACTGTGCCTGATATGCAGGCTGCTGGTATCCCTGCGGCTGAGGTGGAGGAAAGGCTCCCGGCTGCGCCCCAGGATTGTCGGATTTGCGTCCGAGAAGCTGGATGGCATTGGCGATAATCTCTGTCCTGTACTGTTTCGCGCCGGCCTGGTCAGTCCATGACCTGGTCCTTATCTGGCCTTCTACATATATCTGCGAACCTTTTCTGATATATTTCTCAGCGAGGTCTGCAAGTCCTCTCCATGCCACGATGTTGTGCCACTCCGTGTTCTCGCGGGTTTCCCCGTTCCTGTCACGGAATCTCTCCGTGGTGGCCATTGTGAATTGTGCAACTTTAGGATTCGTGCCCGGCTGTGCGGACGGATTGTTCTCAAGGTAACGGACTTCCGGATCTTTACCCACGTTACCGATCAGCATTACTTTGTTCAATGACATGATATGTTTGTTTTATGTGTTTTCACAATAACTCTGCAAGTTAGCAAATTTTACCAATATGAGAAAAAATAACTTGCCTGAAGACTACAAACTGCGTGACACCACCCGCTCCATCGCCTCCAGTGAAGGCTTGCTTCCGGTCAGTCTGGAATATCCGGTAAAAGCCTGATACAGAAGCCATTTAAGACCGGGAACGTACTGCGCTCCACCTGCCTGGGCATTGTCCAGAACGGCTCCGGCAAATGCCGGCGTCTTGTAATTGGCTTCCAGGATGACCTTTCCCGGACGCGGCCATGTGTACCTGTCTTCCCCCTCGAAATCCTCGGCAGTCAGCAGGTCTATCTCGTCCAGCTTCATCGGCAGCGTGTAGGTGATCAGGTCGCACTCCTTGAAAGCCGCGCGGAAATCCGTCAGCTGGTCCACGATGAAATCATACTCAGGCAGTTCATCGGCGATTTTCTGCGCCTTGTCCGCCGTCCTGTTCATCAGCGCGGTATCGAAACCCAATTCCGCTGCTGCAACAGCTGCTGCGCGCCCTGCACCTCCGCAACCGACGACCAGAGCCTGCGGCTTGCGCGAGAACAGCATTGTCAATGCCTGCCTGACATATTGGTGCACCTTGATGTGCGCGGAATCGCCGTACTTGGCACTGAACTGCTTGACAATCCCCGGCATATAAGCCTCTGCAATGCTGAGGATGATTCCCGTAAAGTCGGAATTGTCAGCCAGAATGCCGTCCGGCGTCTTCACCAGGAGATTGGTGGCGCCGATTTTCCGGCAGTAGGAGGTGTAGATGTCCGCACGTGCAAAAGCCTGCTCCTTGAACGGTGCAGTCACATTGATACCTTTGTATCTGTCCTCGAAAGCCTTGAAGGATGCCCCGAAATCGGCACCCTCTATAAGGTCATAGTTATATTTCCCCTCATACCCGGCATTGAAAAGAGCCGGCGACAGGGAAGTGGCGATCGGATCGCCTATGAGTCCGAAACTGTTCATTGTCTTTCTCTCTTCTCGTGCGTGATTTCCAGGGTTTTACGCACGGGACCGTAAACCTGGCGACACGAGTGGCGCTGGCGCACTGCCTCGAACATCAGAATCGCGGACGACACCGAAACGTTCAGCGAATCCATGCTGCCCAGCATCGGAATCTTCACATGGGCATCCGCATGCATTCTCCAGAACGTGGAAAGCCCGTCATGCTCCGTGCCCATCACCAATGCCGTGCCGCACTTCATGTCCGTGTCATAGTACCATGACGAATCCTGAAGCTGTGCAGTGTATATCTTTATATTGTTGTCCTTCAGCCATTTGAGGGTTTCGCCCGATGTGGCGCTCACCACCTGTCTGGTAAAGATGGAACCGAGACTGGCGCGTATGAGATTCGGGTTGTACAAATCCGTAAGCGGGTCGCAGACCACCACGGCATCAGCATCGGCCGCATCCGCCGTACGCAGCACAGCGCCGAGATTCCCCGGCTTCTCCACGGACTCCAGCACCACCACCAGAGGATTCTCACGGAGCCGCACATCTTTCAATGTCTTTTCAATGATTTCCACTTCGGCAATGACGCCCTCCGTTCCGCTCCGGTATGCTATTTTCTCGTAGACCGGCCTCGATACCTCATATAAGGTGCAATGTTCTCCGCATAGTCCTGCGATGTCATCCAACTCGCGGCCGGATATGATGTCAGTGCACGCAAAAAGTGCTTTGGCCTTATAACCAGCTTCGATACAATGCCTTATCTCCAGTCTGCCCTCCACTATAAAAAGAGCGTTCTCGCGCCGGGTACGAGATTTTTCCCCAAGCGCGAGAAGCATCTTGATCTTAGGATTCTGAGCAGAAGTGATAGTCTCTCTCCTCATCCTGATTATGCGTTATTCTCTTCTGAATCTTTCTCTTCAGCCTGCTTCGACGGCATCTTCTCCGGACGCATCTGCGGGAAGAAGAGCACATCCTGGATGGTAGTGTTGCCTGTCATGAGCATTGTAAGACGGTCGATACCCATTCCAAGACCGGAAGTAGGAGGCATGCCATATTCGAGAGCGCGGAGGAAGTCATAATCAATGAACATTGCCTCGTCATCTCCATTGCTCTTCAGCTTGGCCTGCTCCTCGAAGCGCTCCCTCTGGTCGATAGGGTCATTCAACTCCGAATATGCATTGGCAAGCTCATGGCCGCATACGAACAGCTCGAAACGCTCCGTAAGGGTAGGGTCGTTCCTGTGTCTCTTGGTAAGCGGCGACATTTCCACCGGATAATCGGTAACGAAAGTCGGCTGTACGAAATGCTTCTCGCAATATTCACCGAAGATGGCGTCAATCAACTTGCCCACGCCCATTGTCGGCTCGATTTCCACATTGAGCTTCTTGCAAGTCTCGCGGAGCTGGTCCACGTCCATGCCCTTCACGTCCACACCTGCATATTCCTTGATGGCGTCGAGGATGCCGATTTTCTTGTAAGGAGCCTTGAAGTCGATTTCCACGCCTTCATTCATCACTGTGGTCTTTCCGTAAAGGTTCATCGCGATCTTTTCGAGAAGGTTCTCGATGAACTCCATCATCCAGATATAATCCTTGTATGCCACGTAGATTTCCATACATGTAAACTCCGGATTATGGGTCTTGTCCATACCCTCGTTGCGGAAATCCTTGGCAAACTCATACACGCCGTCATAACCGCCGACGATGAGTCTCTTCAAGTAAAGCTCATTCGCAATACGCAGATACAGAGGAATGTCCAATGCGTTGTGGTGAGTGATGAACGGTCTTGCCGTAGCACCGCCCGGAATCGACTGGAGAATAGGGGTCTCCACTTCCAGACATCCTGCATTGTTGAAATACTCGCGCATTGTCGCGATAATCTTCGCCCTCTTGATGAAGGTGTCCTTCACCTGCGGATTCACGATGAGGTCCACATATCTCTGTCTGTATCTGAGCTCCGGATCGGTGAAAGCGTCATGCACCTTGCCGTCAGCCTCCTTTACGATAGGAAGAACTTTCAATGATTTGCTGAGGAGTGTGAGTTCCTTGGCATGCACCGTGAGCTGTCCGGTCTGCGTGTGGAACGCGAAACCCTTGATGCCCACCACGTCACCGATGTCGAGAAGCTTCTTGAATACGGTGTTGTACATGGTCTTGTCCTCACCTGGGCAGATTTCATCACGTTTCACGTAAACCTGTATCCTTCCCGTGGAATCCTGAAGTTCCATGAAAGACGCCGCTCCCATGATTCTCCTGGACATGATCCTACCTGCAATGCATACGTCCTGGAAATTGCCTTTCTCCGGATCATATTCAGCCTCAATGACTTTCGCTGTCGCGTTCACCGGGTACAATGCTGCCGGATAAGGTTCGATTCCCAACTCCCTGAGTTTGTCGAGGGACTGTCTTCTGATGAGTTCCTGCTCGCTCAATTCCAAATTTGCCATATTTTTGTCAATCTTTTTGTTCAATGAAAACGGGCCATGGCATCGTCAGTTGCCAATTTTGGCCGCATCTACAAAAATAGCACTTTTAATTCTAAAATTGAAATAAATAAGGTATCTTTGTATGCTATGGCTAAAGAACGAGAATGGACTTTGCGTGCTCCGGCTGATCCGGAGAATGTGGCACAGCTCTCCGCGGAGCTGGGCGTTGACCCTGTTTTGGCATCATTGCTCATAAACAGGGGCGTCAGGACTTTCGAAGAAGCGCGTTCATTTTTCCGTCCAAGCCTTTCTGCGCTGCATGACCCTTTCCTCATGAAGGATATGGACAAGGCGGTCGCCAGACTCGAAAAAGCAATCTC
>OHFR01000597.1_pt1 | contig 15498 bp, 7 predicted proteins | sample 1567531 | NCBI WGS metagenome assembly OHFR01 (sample SAMEA3879597, study PRJEB24766) | human gut metagenome | biome: human-associated habitat; feature: feces | place: USA | collected 1985/1987
TGCGGTCAACTGCTATATCGTCAACATCAAGAGTATATGCAACTTGTCTCTGATTCCAATTAGGTAGAAAAGCAACCTGCATGCTGCGCCGAATATCGGTTGTTGAGGTATTTGTTGTGGACATTATAAAGGTATAGCTTACGGTTTTCCATTCTTCGGAAGCAGAAAGCTTAACCGATTCGGTTCCCTCAAGCGGATTAAGCGCAATGCTTGGGTTGGCAGCGGACCATCCGTTCATACAGTTTGAACCGGCTGTTGCTCCGACCTTAAATGTAAGCGTTCCGCCCTGAGCCAGCTCGGAAAGCCTGTATTTAAAGCTTATACGGTATTCCGCGCCGTTTTCAAGTATAAAAGCATTTTTTCTGTCGGCGAAAGAGCCGGAACCCGTCGGATTTGCCATAAAGCCGTAAGGCAAAGAACTTTCGCTTGTCATTGTGCCCGTTGAGGGATAGCTCATATACTTGTTGCCGTCTGCTTCACCTATTACCCATAGCGCGTCATCACTCGCCGCAATCGAACCGCTGTTTCCGACAACCTTTGAAATGTTATAGTTATCAAAATCGATTTCCATATGCTGCGGAGCAACGGATTTTTTAATTTCTATATAATCAACAGAAAGATTATATGTAAGCGCAGTACCTTCTGTCGGACGCGCTGTGTTGCCGTTTACACGCGGCTCAAAACCAACCAGCAGGCTGTGAGGAGCATCGCCGGTGTAAGTCTGCGGAGTTTTGAACGAATATGTTTCCTCTGTCCATCCGCCGGTATTGCCAAGACCCAGCTTAACGTTTACCCTGTCCTGCCAGTTCTGAGTATTATTCGGTGTTGCGACACCGCTTGAGGCAAATGTAAACAAATTAAGATTATAGCCGTCGGATAAGTCGGTAATTCTATAACGGATAGTCATACTGTAGGTTGTATCCTCGGCTAAAACAATATGCTTATCGCTGTCGTTTGTGGCGTAGTTGCCGGTGGGATTTGCAACAAACATATAGCTCTCCAATCTACCGTTCTTACCGCCGGCATCCTTAACATAATTAAGATATTTGCCGCCCGAAGCCTCATTATCCTCTGCCATACTGTATGTTCCGACCTTGCTGCCGTCATATATATTAACATCATACATATTACCGGCAGTAGGCGTTTTGTCGGGGTTTTCTTCCTTATATGAATTATATATTTCCGTTGTTAACGGCTCAAATTTGTATTGGCTGAAATCTATATAACAGCCGTCCGTCGGTTCAGCCGAAATAAATGCGGGAATGTTGCAGAACAAAGAAAGGATAAGTGCTGTTGCAGTTGCCAAACTGAGTATTTTTTTACTTTTCACTTTGATTTTGCTCCTCTCTGAAATAAGAAATTATGATACCTTTTTGCCGCCCACATAATGGGTCATATCGCGGTTGTTATAATTCGGTATATCCCCCCTGTCTCTTGTATAAAGCTTGGAATCATTATCAGAACGCTGGTACACCCTTACATAGTCAACCTTCATTTCAACATATTCGGGCGAGCTTTCGGTTGCGGCAATGCCGTAATCAGCGCTGCCCATTCCGCAGCTCATAACCATATAAACGGGCAGGCGTCTTGAATCGGGATTTTCGGTGCCGTCAAGGCTGTAAGAGAAATACACCTTTCCGTCAACCGCAAAGCTTACCTTGCTTTCATCCCACTCCATAGTGTAAATATGGAAGTCGGTTGAAAGGTCGGCGTTCGGGTCAATGCTGTCCTTAAAGCTATAGCGTTTAAGCTTTGAATACTCAGGGATATCAAGCGAGGTGTGCCCCGTGCCGCTGCTTTGCACCCACCAGCGGTGAAGATTTGACGCAAATGATTTTGCAGAGCCGAAGTTTTCAAGCAGATCATATTCGGTCATACAGGCATATCCGAGCTTACTGCCGTTGAACCAAAGCGTGCCGCAGCCGGGTTCAACCGGCAACTTTGCGCGAAATTCAATAAGTCCGTATTTAAGCTGTAACGTATCCCAGGTTGAAACGGAGCCTTCCGTAAAATCCTTGCCGTTTCTTGTGCCGAAAATCGTAAGACAGCCGTCGCCTGTCATTTTTGTGTTTTCGGCTGCCTTTTGCGTTAATGTTCCGCCGAGGCAGGAATTGGACGTATCACCGTATTTGTTCTGGGAGCTGTAATCAACCCACCAATGATTATTAAGACTCTTCTGGTCAAACTCATCGTTCCATACAAGGCTGTATCTGTTTTCCGCCTGTTTTTTCTTACCTTTAAGCTCATAATCTGCCGGAAAATCAATATAAGAGCCGTCCTTTTCCTTTTCCTTTATCTGAGTAAGAAACTCCGAAATTGCATCGGCAAGGCAAATACTGTCCGAACCTTTTATTACAAGCTTACCGTTTACCGCCTTAATAATCCATCCGTCGTTTTCCGGCGTTATACTACTGTTTTCGCTGCGGCCGATATTTCCGATTAAAATTTCGTTTTTAACCTCCGGAGAGCGTTCGTCAACTATTTTCAGCTCATAGCCCTGACTGCCGCTTAAATAATCCGCCATACTCTCAAGCTCGCGTCCGTAAATATACTCCATATCCCTTACGGTAACGACGGTGAAATTTTTAAGCTCCTCTCCGCCTATTTTATGCGGATATTCTTTGAACGGGGCTTCATAAATAATCTCGGTTTCGGAGTTTAATTTTTCCCAGTCGGATTTATTTCCGCAATAGGTTTCCGCAAAATATTCCGCCGCTTTGGCAATCATTTCATCCCTTAAAGCCGTGATACAAATTTTCTCGCCTATATTTTTAATTATAAAGTCAAACTGACAGTTATCGCGGTTTTCTTCAAGCCTTTTGAGTGCTTCCTCGGATTCGGCTCTTCCTGTATTACCTACAAGTATTTCATAATTCCCGTCATAATCCTTTTCCTCTCCGTAAGAAACGGCAACGCTTACGCCGTAAGCCTTTCTGAGCCTTGAACGGATATCCTTGGCAGCCTTTTCAATATCATCGGCGCATCCCTTAGGCCGCACAACCGAATAATTAAAGCTCTTGCCGTTTTCGTTTACTGCTATCAAGGATTGCTTTGCGGTATTTTTGCCGCAGCCTGTCAGTACAATCAAAAACGCTGACATTAAAAGTGCGCAGGCTTTTCTCATTGCTTTTTCGCCCTCCTTCTTTTTCTGATGACAACGAATACTGTTATTACTCCGCCTAAAGCAATAACGGCTGCTGCGCAGGCTATCGCTACTGCCGCCCCGGCGGGAAACGCTGCGCCGGCAGCTGCGGTTTCCTTAACAAGGTTTTTATCTATATTGCCGTTTAAAAGTGATGTGCTGTTTTCCGCAAATGCCGGAACATACTCGTCAATTTTGATGGACTGAGAGCAATCAGAGCTTTTTGCATCCGAAAGAAGCTCAAGCGTAACATCGTCGAAATACATACTTACGTTACCGGGCGTCTGAACCGATACATAATAGCTTGTGGCATAGAAGGTAAACGAAAGCTCTGTCCACTCGCCCTCCTTTAAATCCTTTATCGCCGCGACATTATACCAATCGCCGTCAATAGCCCACGAATAATATGCCGACTGCGAACAGGCAATTTTAACCGCGCCGGTATCCTGTTTTTTGGATTCAAGCTTAACCCACATTGTCATTCTGTAAACAAGACCGGGTATCAGTCTCTTGGTTGACTCGCTTGTTTCGGGCAAAACCTGAAATGCCGCCGTATGGAAATCGCCGCCTTTACGGTGAACGGAATAATTACCGCCGTGAACATTGCTGCTGCCGTCTGCATTTAAGCGTGCGTCATAAAGCTCATAATCCATATCGGCATACCGATACGTTTCGGGAGAATAAATATCCTTAAAGCTTTCAAAATCCTGTATAAGTCTCGGACGCGCGAAACCGGCATACAGCGTTGTATCGCTCTGGAGAATCGTATAATACTCTGATTCTATGCGTTTCTTCAGCTTGCTGTCCTCATACCATCCGATGAATACGAAGCCGCTCTTTTTAATATCCTTGGGCAGCTTTATCTGCTCGTTCGGCTTTCCGGTATATACGAGCTTAGAGGCTCCGATATAATCGGCGCCGCACGGATTAAGGTTTACGGCGCTTTCCCCGTTGCCCTTATTTACGCGCACAAGCCGCAGATTATCGAAATAACCCACAAAGTTTTCGGAGTAATTGACGGTAAAATAAAGCGCATTACCGATCGGTTCTTTAAGCTCGGCGGTAAACATAACCGATCCCGTAAACCATTTACCGGTTTCCTCCTCAAGGTTAATGCTCCAGTTGTTTTTCGGAACAGAATATCCCGCCCATACATTATCCGCCTTTGCGAACCGCACGTTAGGCAGCGGCGTTGTCTGACCGCTCCCCTTTCCGGTATTCTGAACGACACGGTAATCATATGTCAGGACATACGTTGCTCCGTCCTCAACGGTAACCGGCTGGTTATCGTACAAAAGCAGCATCGAGGCATTCATTCTTGTATTACCCGATTTGTTTATTTTAAGAGAATAGCGTCCGTGACTTGCCGCTTCATCGGAAATCTCGGCTGTATCATACTGATTAGGCTTCAGGTTCCGCTGATTTTCGTCCTCAAAGCTTATAAGCACCGAATCACCCAAAACCCACCTCGCGTAAACGGTAAGTGAAGTATTTCCGTGATTTTTACCCGTAAACGGCGTTTTATAGCTCTTATCGGTATACCATCCGGAAAATACATATCCGCTGCGCACGGGCGTTTGAGGATAATTAACGGGAGTTCCCGGCTCTCCTATCGAATAGAACGGGAGCGTGTTATTATCCGAATCAAACTTAACATATGTTTTGTTTTCAAGCAGTTTGATTTCAAAATCATCTATATAGATATCAGCGCTTTTTCCGTTAGCCGTAAATGCAAGATAGAGGGCGTCGGCATTTTCCTTTTTGGTATTGGCGGTAAAACAGACGGTTGCAGTCTGCCAGCCCTTTCCCATATCGTTTAACGAGACCGCAAAAAGGTTTATTCTCGACCGATTAGCCCAATAATTCTTTCTTCCGGCAAGAGCCAAATCAATATTGGATGTACCGACGGTATTGTTAACCTTATAACGTAGCGTCGCCATATAAAGACTGCCATTTTCAAGTATAAGCGGAGTATCGCCGGCAACAAAAATATCCTCGGTATTATAAAGCTGCGCCATAGAATTATTCTTATTCTGCGTTCCGTCATATTTGAAACGCAAAGAATAACTGCCAGAAAAGCTTTCGTTAGCAGAAACAGACATATGCGAATTCCCGAATCGGTAATTTGATCCGTCGTTTTCCCTGTGATTTACCCAGCTTTCAGGATAATTTTCAAAGTCGTTAAATGCGGATTTAAGGCTCCATTTTGCATACAACTCTGTCGAACCTTTTGCAGTATACTTTCCGCTGATTTTCTTGCTGAATAACGAATCCTCATACCAGCCGCGGAATATGTAATTATCTCTAACAGGAACGGGAAGCGTAATTTTATTTCCGTTTTTAACTGTTACAAATTGGGTTTCATTGCTGTCAACAACAAGTGAAACAACTGCGGTATCGGCACCTACCTTTGTAAGCGATACATAATCAATATCAAGGTTCACGTTTTCATCCGCAAGCGGATTTATACGAACAAACATTGCATTTGCGAGGTTTCCCTTTGAATCCGTTTTTGGATTTGCAGTAAAGACAACCGTTCCCTCGTGCCATTCGCTGTCTGACTCAGAGGTACGTACGGTATACCCGCCTGCCGTATAATTAAGGGCGTTGGCGTAAAAATTGTTAGCCGTGCATGTTTGCGCCGTAATTCGCACATCCGTGGCAATCGAGACTGCCCGATACCAAAAAGACATAATATAAGTACTGCCGCTTTCAAGCCTTACGGGTTGCTCGTTCTTATACATCGCAAACGATTGCGCCGCCTGATTATACGGCACACTACCGATACCCTTAGCATAATTGAATTTTAAGAATTTTTCGCCCGAAAATGCATCTCCCGACGGGAAAGTCATTGTTTCGGCATTGTAGGAAAAGCGAGGATTACTCCATTTTCCGTTTTCATACGGAACATTTTCAAAATCCACCACCGCATCAGGCTGTACTTTATCCCAAGCGGCATACAAAGTAATGCTTTCTGTCTCGTTTGGGAATTTCACAACGGTTGCCGGTATTTTAAGATCACTGTCCTTATACCATCCGCTGAATATGTGTCCGCTGAAAACCGGATTCGGCAAAAGCGCTGTTTCGCCGGGAGTACCCTTAAGATCGGCAATCGGCACTCCGCCGTTTGTTTCAAGCTTAATATAGGAATTAACCGAAAGCGTGATACTCTCAATAAGAATATCACTATTGCCGTTTGAGGAAACCGTGAAATACAGCGAATCGGCGTTGTTTTTTATATCGGCTGTAAACGTGAGTATCGCCGTCTGCCACTCACCGTCCGATTTAACGGTTTTATTTATTTGCACCGTTTTATGATTTGTTTCGTATTTATCAGCGTTAGAGGTTACAAATCCTATATCGGCGCTTCCGTTTTGCGTTTTATACTTAACAGTAAGCATATACACGCCCTTATCGGCAATAATAAGCGGTTCGGTGTCTGAATTAAGCAGCATATAGGCAGTTTTGCCGCCTCCGATGTTATACCCAAAGCATAACATATCGCCGTCGCGTTCTGAAGTAAAGGCGCTGAATATATCTGTATTATCTCTCCAATCGGGATATTTGTCGTCGGTTATAACGGCATAGGTTGTAAGCTCGGACCATCCGGCAAACAGAGTTGCTGAAACATCTCTGTTTGTAAGCGAAACCGCTTCTGCCGAAACAGAACACTCGGGATTTGTAAACCAACCCGAAAATTTGTAACCGTTTTTCAGTGCAGTCGGAAAATCGGCAAGCGTGTCTCCCGGAGCGCCGTAGACGGTATCTATAATCTTACCGTCAGACATAAAGACAACGCTCGTTGCCCTGTCAATTTTCAAATAATCAACTGCTACCGAATAAGAAAATTCATCATTCATCGGGAATGAGGCGGTACCCGCCTTAGTAGGATAAAAGCCGATTATAAGGTTATTCACCTTACCCTTGTAAGCCGCAGGGGTTAAAAAGGAGTATTCTTTTTCTACCCATCCGTCGGTGTTGCCGAGTCCGTTTTTTATATCGATATTATTGTCGGCGTGAAAGCTGTTGGGCGAATACACACCCTGCGTGCAATTTGCATAAAGGTCGAGGTCATATGACGCGTCAAGGTTTTCTATCTTGTATTTTATCTTAATTGTGTACCGCGTGTTTTCGGTAAGGCGCAAAGCGCCTGAGCTTGTTGCCCCGTTATACGCGCCTGTCGGGTTCGCCATAAAATGATAATACGGTTTCCAGTTTTCGCCCGATTTTACCGCGCTTTTCTCAAAAAGCAGATATTTTCCGCCCACAGCGTTTTCATCGCTTACAAGACTCCACTTTCCCGAATTGCTTTTTACAACGTTTCCGTCTGAGCCGGAAGTCCCCTCAACAAAATTATATCTGCTGAAATCTATATTGTAGCTTTGCTTTTCAAAGGTATCGTCCTTATAATAAAAGTTCTCGTTTATAAGATTACTAAAGAGGCGATTTGCAGTATCAACAACACCCGAAAACTCGCCTGTTGAAGCATTGTAATTTTCATATATAACGGTTCCGGTATCGGGAAATTGAATTTTTTCTCCGGGTATACCGTATAGCTTTTGAGTGTCCGTAATACCGGACTTGCCAATCTTATTAATCCTTACCTCAGACAGGCGGTTTATCTCAATATAATCAACCGAAAGATTGTATGTAAATTCGTTGCCGTCTCCCGGTCGCTTTGCAGTACTGCTTAGTCTCGGTTCGAAGCCCAACATAAGGCTGTGGGGTGCTTTACCGGTATAATTTTGAGGCATTGAAAAGGTGTATTCCGCCTCTGTCCAACCGTCGGTATTCTGAAGCTTTAAAGCAATATTCACTCTATCCTGCCAGTTTGAAACATTGTTCGGCGTTGCAACACCGCTTGACGCAAAAGCAAAAAGATTAATGTCATAACCGGCTGTCAGGTCGGATATTTTATATCTTATTTTAATTCCATAAGTTGCGCCTTCCTTAAGTACTATATGTTTATCCGAGTCGGCCGTAACGAAATTTCCGGTGGGGTTTGCCACAAACATATAGCTGTAAAGTCCGCCATTTTTGCCGGCAGAATCCTTCACATAGTTAAGATACCGGCTTCCCTCAGACGTTCCGTCATCAATAAGACTGTATGTTCCGACCTTGTCGCCGTTATATATATTAACATCATACATATTGCCGGCAGTAGGTGTGCCTGAAGGATTATCTTTTTTAAACTGTGCATAGCCGTCGACCGTAAGAGGCTTAAAATTATAGTCGCAAAAGTCTATAAGATATTTCTCTTGCGCAAAGGTTTCCTGATCGGCGGCGATGCCCAATATACCGCCCAAACCGAAGTTTATCAATAGCACAAGTATAAGTAGTAGGCTCCACGTTCGCTGTTTTCTATTAAACATTCAATTCACGTCTCCTTCGGAATTTCTTAAATTGGCATATCTTATACACGGTTTTAGAAATTAAATTCCATACTTTTACCGCAGGGCAGTCCATATCCAATAGCATTTCATACAATCTCTCCCGGTAATAATTCACAGTATCCAATAAAAACAATTTTTAAACTTCAGCACTCAGCTATTTTTTATTCTGTTCCTTAACATCGCTGATTATCATATTTGCGCGGGTAATGCAAGAATTAAGCTTATTTGCGCCTGCATTAAGAGCTGTTGTGACCTGAGCCGAAGAACATTCTGCAAGATCGGGGAATATTTCGTAAAGCGGAAGATTGGTAGTTGACATAAGGGACATAATGCCATAGTCAAAAACGGGATTATTATAATTCTGATTTTCCGAAAGCTTTTTATAAAGCTCGGCAGCGTCTTCATTTTTATAAAGCTCAGCTTCGTCATAATTGTCCGCATTAAGGAAATAGCGAAGGAAATATACCGCACCGTCCGGATTTTGCGCACCTTTGCAAATACCGTAGGAACGGAACGTACTGCCGCCGTAAACTTCATCACCGCCGGCTTCGGCTCTGGGAGGCGTTACAAAGGATAAATCGTTTATATCCATATCATTCATCCAGCCGTACTTTCTTAATCCATATGCGCCGGTGAAAATCATTCCCATTTTACCCGATACAAACAGGTGGCGTCCGCCCTCGTCATTAACCTTAACAGAACCGTTTTCTCTCGCCTTTATCATATCTTGCCAAACCTTGGTTACACTTGGATCTGAAAGATTAGATGTGAATGTTTCGGTTGCAGAATCGTACTTAGCCATTCCGCTGGCATAGGTGGAAAAATAAGCGCTTGTTTCTATTCCGGCGCCTGTTTCTGAGCATACCTGAGCCAATTCGCGCGCGCACTTATAGAAGTTGTCAAGAGTCCATCTGCCCTCTGCAAGATAAAGTGCAGGGGTAGTTATACCGTTATCTTCAAAAATTTTATTGTTGTAGTAAACGCAGGGCGATGCCATATTCCATGCGCTGTTTTTTGCATTTACAAGATACGACCTTCCGCCGATTGTGCCTAATTTTACAATTTCCTGATCCCAAAAGCTGTCGGAAGTATCAAGCTTTGTGCCGTCAAGGGGTTGAAGCACTTGAAGAACATTCGGAAATTCACCGTTATTTACAATAACATCCGGCGATTGTCCGGCAGATATAAGCGATGCGAGCTTAGATATGTAATCAGTTTGTGTAATCGAAACCAGTTCAACTTCAATACCCGTCAGATTAGTGAAGTCATCTAAAACCGCAGCCGATTCGTTATCCCTGTGGTTAATCCACGTGGCAAATTTAACTGTTGTACCCTCCAGTTCTGCCGGAACAGAATCAAAATACGAATCTCCGCCACCGTTCCCCGATTGGTTCTTTCTGCCGGTTCCTTCTCCTGTGTCCTTTCCGCAGCCTGAAAAAAGACACATAACGCCGATTAAAGCAACAGCACATATTTTCTTAAGTTTCATTGATTATATCTTCCTTTCAAAATTTTTGCGATTTGAATATATATCTCACCGATTCTTTATTTTATTTTATCAAAAACATCATAATATTTAAAGCAGCTAATAATATGACAAATGTAATAGATTTTTTTGTGTTCTTAAAATTTAATTTTCTTTAATTAAACCGATAATTATGTTATACTAAAAACGGAGATGATAAAAATGGCATTATATATTCTTGAGGATAAAAATCTTCATCCCTTTTTAAGCAAAAGAACCGCTCAGGAAATTACTGCGGTAAAAGCGCTTAATCAAAAAAGAATCCCCACCAAAAGTATAAGCGATATATCAGATCTGTCTGTTCTGATTAAAGATAACCAGTCTGTTTTTCTCATTCCCTACGGCATAACGCCCGATACGCTTAAAGCCATTAAATTCTGCAATTATAACGATATACCGGTTATCGCAGTGCACAATATACCTGATTTTGCACCCGAATATATTTACAGCTCGACCGGCAGCAACAACTGGGTGCTGTTTGCAAAAATTATTTCATATTTCAAAAAGCACGGAAAAACCCGAATAGCATATTTCGGAATAAATCCAAACAGCCAATCGGATTTAGTTAAAGTTCATCACCTTTATAATATGTATCTGCCCTTCACTTCCGAGGATCTTTTCTGCATAAATAAAAGCTTTTCTGAATGTTTTGAAGGCTTTGTGGAAAAAAGGAACAATTATGACGCCATAATATGTCCGAACGATTTTATTGCGGTAGCGCTTATGAAAAAGCTGCTTCCCATTGATTCCGATTATGTTAAATCACATTTTATAATAGGATTTATGGACAGCTATATTTCCAAGCTTTACCACACGCCGGTAACCAGCGTAACCTATGATATTAAAGCGGTTTTAAAGGCTATTCAAAATATATACAGAACCCTGAACCGCGATCGGCATAGCTTCAATTCAATAAATATACAGCTGCCCAATCTTATAAATGTACGCGACTCAACCCAGAATGCCCCGTTAGCCGAGGGCCATTGCCTGTATAAAAATCTTTCAAACTCACGTCCGCCACTTGTATTCCCCGGCTCTATTGATTTCAGCTACGAAAAAGACCCTGAAATGAATATTATTCTTCAAATAGAAAATATGTTTGAAAAAATTAATCATATTGATTTTCGCATAATATATGAAATTCTTTCCGGCTCAACAAATAAAACCATAAGCGAAAAGCTTTTCATTTCACAACAGACTTTGCAATATCATACAAGCCACATTTTTTCAGCCGTTAACGCCAAAACAAAATCTGATTTTATAAATATTATATCATCCTATGTGAGTACAGCCAATCTCGGCAAATTCATTTCAAAATTAGCGTGAGACGAATCACGGAAAATGTAGCTGTAATATACCACTTCCTGCAATAGTCCAATAGCCTTTCCGAGTGTTCCCGTTTCGGTAAGCCTGCAATTCGGGCATACCCAATTTATTTAGGTTTTCCACCCTTGTTCTCGGATTCTTCCATTGCTTTCAGATATACATTCGTATTCTTCTTCGTAACCACTCGTTCCATTGTTTCATAAGCGTTTCCTTCTCCGCTATTCCGTAATAATTCAGCCATCCTCGCATAAATACCTTTATGTTGTTTAACACGGTATCAAGCTTTCTGCCGTAGCTTCCGTTTGAAAACTTCGGCACTGTGGTTTGAGTCACCTTGAACCAGTCAATACTGTAAGAAAAAGGCTGCAATCTGCGGTGCAAATGGTGCCATAATCCCGAAAGTCAGTCATTTGATAAACAAATGATGTTTTATAAGGATAAGTGTACTCATTGCGGCAAATGTATTGAAGTATGCCCTAATAGTCTTAAAAAATGCGATTTTTGCGGCAGGTGCGAGCTGTATTGCCCTTCGGATGCTCGAAAAATCTGCGGAAAAGATTATACGGTCGACGAGGTTTTTGAAGAAATCATAAAGGATAAAGCGTTTTATGATAATTCGGGAGGCGGAGTCACCTTTTCGGGCGGAGAATGTATGCTGCAGCTTGATTTTCTTTGTGAAATTCTTAAAAAATGTAAGGCTGCCGGAATACATACCGCCGTTGATACTGCCGGTAATGTTCCGTGGGAAAGCTTTGAAAAAATACTGCCGTTTACGGATTTGTTTTTATATGATATTAAAGCGTTTGGCGCCGAATTGCACAGAAAAGGCACAGGCGTATCAAATGAGCTTATTCTCGAAAACCTGAAAAATCTTTCCGGCAGAGCGGATATTATTGTAAGAATCCCCGTAATAGGCGGTTACAATGATAATGATGAGGAAATAAGGCAAATTGCCGATTTTTTAAAGCAGATAAAAATTATTAAAGCCGAGCTGCTGCCTTATCATGCTATGGGCGAACATAAATATACCGCGTTAGGACGAAACCCGGAAAGCTTTAACGTTCCAAACAAAAATTTTATGAATCGGTCACAGCAATTATTTTTATCATAATCACAAAAGTCTTGAATAATTACTTTCTGCTTATAGATATACGGTTTATTTTTTAGAATAATGCTTCAGGGGGAGTAAATGTGAATTTTTTAACCTTAACGAAAAAATTGGATGATTTTCTTGAAATGGGCATCCCATTCTATGACTGCATAGTAATGAAAGACGGTAAATGTCTGTATCGTCACGCAAACGGTTACACGGATGTAACAAATGTCAAGAAGATATTTGAGTAAGGCAAAGTGATAATGTCCAGTGTCTTCCATGCCGATTAAAAGGTCTGATTTGGAATAACTGTTCAGCTTTTTGCTGAGTAACAGGAATCCTTTCCGGTTGTTATCAAAGACAGCGGGACTTGAAAGTATTTCACTGGTTCCTTTGTCAATTATGGAAAAAGTGTGTTTGTTTTACCGATGTCAATTCCGACTAAAATCATGATAATACATTTCTTTCGTAAAAATATGTAATGTGTTATCCACAGCACTTATTTCGTAAAACATGGTACAAGATACGAATTCAAGACTCATCTAACTAATCATTATTTAGAAATAAGGTGTGGTAAGAACCTCCATTAAGTAGTCAAAGCCACAGGCAATAAATACAAATCCACATCACATATTTACATCATACAAATGTACAATTCCGTAATCAACCACGGATTAAAAGGTTGATAGAAAGGATAAGGTATATCTGTAAGTGACCGTTAAATGAGTCAATTACAATATACCAGGGGGAAATCTATGGATCAAAAGAATGTTCGAAATTTTTGTATCATTGCACATATTGACCACGGAAAAAGTACGTTAGCCGATCGTATCTTGGAACTTACGGATACGGTGGAAAAGCGTGAAATGAAAGATCAAATTTTAGATTCAATGGATCTAGAAAGAGAGCGTGGGATCACAATTAAATTAAATGCCGTACAGCTTGTATATCATGCCAAAGATGGACAAGACTACTTGTTCCATCTTATTGATACACCAGGCCATGTCGACTTTACATATGAAGTGTCTAGATCTCTTGCTGCATGTGATGGGGCTATTTTAGTTGTCGATGCAGCTCAGGGCGTTCAGGCACAAACTTTGGCTAATGTATATTTGGCTATCGAAAATGATTTGGAAATCTTACCCGTATTAAATAAGGTGGATCTTCCAAGTGCACAACCTGAAGTTGTAAAAAAAGAAATTGAAGACTTGATTGGATTGGATTGTAGTGAAGCTGTTGAAATTAGTGCTAAATCTGGATTGAATGTCGATAAAGTGCTAGAAGAAATCGTGCATAAACTACCTAGTCCCAAAGGGGATAAAGAAGCACCAACACAAGCTTTAGTCTTTGACTCTTTCTATGATTCTTATCGTGGAATCATTGCGTTTGTTTCTGTTAAAAATGGAACCATTAAACCAAAAGATAAGATTCGATTTATGGCAACAGGCGCTGAATATGAAGTAACGGAAGTTGGTGTTCGTACACCAAAAGAAGTGGTAGAAGACCGGTTGAATTGTGGAGATGTAGGATGGGTTAGTGCCGCCATTAAAAATATTGAAGATGTTCGTGTCGGTGATACGATTACAGTTGCATCCAATCCTGCAAGTGAACCACTATCTGGATATCGTGAAATGCATCCAATGGTATATTGTGGTTTATATCCAGTGGATAATGCGCGTTATGATGATTTAAAGGAAGCTTTATCCAAATTAAAATTAAATGATGCAGCTTTACATTTTGAACCCGAAACTTCACAAGCCTTAGGGTTTGGTTTCCGTTGTGGATTTTTAGGCTTATTACATATGGACGTTGTTGAAGAGCGTTTAGAGCGTGAATATAATCTAAGTCTTATCGCCACAAGTCCTTCCGTAATTTATCATGTCTATAAAACAGATGGAATTAATCGATAACCCATCGGCTTTACCAGAACCACAAAAAATCGATCATATTGAAGAACCTTATGTGAAGTGTGACATTATGGTACCCAAAGAATATGTAGGTCCGATGATGGATCTTTGTCAGAAAAAACGTGGTGAATATGTGGATCTTCAAGTTTTAGATGATGTTCGTATGATGATGGTTTACCAAATGCCATTAAGTGAAATTATTTATGATTTCTTTGACAAGATGAAATCTTGTACAAAAGGATATGCTAGTTTTGACTATGAATTTAGTGGATACCGTACAAGTAGTCTAGTAAAGATGGATATTTTATTAAATGGACAGATCGTCGATGCCCTATCTACGATTGTCTTTAGAGATTTTGCGTACAACCGCGGTAATGCGATGGCCGTAAAATTGAAAGACTTGATTCCTAAGCAGCAATTTGAAATTCCTGTGCAGGCAGCTATTGGTGGAAAGATTATTGCACGTACAAACATTAAGGCATTGCGTAAAAACGTATTGGCAAAATGTTATGGTGGCGATATCTCACGTAAAAAGAAATTGTTAGAGAAACAAAAAGAAGGAAAGAAACGTATGAAGATGGTTGGATCGGTAGAGATTCCTCAAGAAGCCTTCATGGCCGTTTTAAGTATGGATGACGACTAATGGTACCATCAGCCTATGTACATATTCCGTTCTGTGATTCGATATGTGCGTATTGTGATTTTGTCCGGATTCAAAAAAATGAATCGTTCTTTTCTAGTTGGAAAGAAAAGTTAATTCAAGAAATTCAAGAGTATAAGATTTCAAGTCTTCATACTCTTTATTTTGGTGGGGGAACACCTAGCTTATTAAGTGTGGATGATTTTGCATCTATAAGAAATTGTTTTCCTACAGATATTGAGGAATTTACCGTAGAATGCAATCCTGAATCTTTAGATGAAGATAAATTAAATGCCTATGTAGCTCTTGGTGTGAACCGTATTAGTTTAGGCGTACAAAGCTTTAAGGATGATCTATTAAAGATTTGTCATAGAACACATACAGCAAGTCAGACAATTTCGGTTATTGAAAATATCAAGAAAAGTTCGATATCGACTTTTTCCATTGATTTGATTTTTGGACTTCCAAATCA
>OHFR01000610.1_pt1 | contig 15331 bp, 8 predicted proteins | sample 1567531 | NCBI WGS metagenome assembly OHFR01 (sample SAMEA3879597, study PRJEB24766) | human gut metagenome | biome: human-associated habitat; feature: feces | place: USA | collected 1985/1987
GAAGTAACCAAAGTGGGTGTGACTACTCAGAAACGCCAGAACTCCATGTTGATGGTCTTTTCATTGTATGATGAAACCGACTCGTATAATATCGAGTTCATTGAAAACTATGCTAATATTAACTTGATTCCTGAAATCAAGCGTGTAAAGGGGGTAGGTGATGCTAATGTGTTGGGACAGGATTATTCTATGCGTATCTGGTTGAAACCGGATGTGATGGCGCAGTACAAACTGGTTCCTACTGATGTTTCGGCAGCATTGGCCGAACAGAATATTGAGGCGGCTCCGGGACAGTTTGGTGAACGTGGTAATCAGACTTTCCAATATACCATTCGTTATAAAGGACGTTTGCAGCAAACAACTGAATTTGAAGATATTGTTATCAAGGCCTTGCCGGATGGTAATGTACTTCGTTTGGGAGATGTAGCCGATATAGAATTAGGGCGTCTGGCTTATACATTCAATAATATGGTAAATGGTCACAAGGCTGTATCTTGTATCGTCTATCAGATGGCAGGTTCTAATGCTACCGAAACTATTTCTAATTTGGAGGAAGTGCTTGCAAAGGCACAGGAATCACTGCCGACAGGTTTGAATATCAATATTGCCCAAAATGCCAATGACTTCTTGTTCGCTTCTATCCATGAGGTAGTAAAGACTTTGATCGAAGCTATCCTTCTTGTGATCTTGGTGGTATATGTATTCTTGCAGGATATCCGTTCTACTATTATTCCGTTGGTGGGGATCATCGTGTCCTTGATTGGTACATTTGCTTTTATGTCCATAGCAGGATTCAGTATCAACCTGATTACCCTGTTTGCTTTGGTGTTGGTGATCGGTACGGTGGTGGATGATGCCATTGTTGTCGTCGAGGCGGTGCAGGCGCGTTTTGATGTGGGATATCGTTCTTCTTATATAGCTAGTATTGATGCGATGAAGGGGATTAGCAATGCGGTCATCTCTTCTTCGTTGGTATTTATGGCTGTGTTTATTCCGGTTTCGTTTATGAGTGGAACTTCGGGTACTTTTTATACTCAGTTTGGTTTGACTATGGCGGTTGCCGTAGGTATCTCTGCCGTCAATGCACTGACTTTGAGTCCGGCGCTGTGTGCTTTGTTCTTGAAACCGTATATCAATGAGGATGGGACAGAAAAAAATAATTTTGCAGCACGTTTCCGTAAAGCGTTCAATGCTGCTTTCGATGCAATGATTGAACGATATAAGAAAGGGGTATTGTTCTTTATCAAACGCAAATGGATGGTATGGACACTTCTTGCGGCCTCGGTAGTACTATTGGCTTTCTTGATGAATACAACTAAAACCAGTTTGGTACCTGATGAAGACCAGGGGGTTGTATTTGTGAATGTCAGCACGGCGGCAGGTAGTTCATTGAAAACGACTAATGACGTAATGATGCGTATTGAAAAGCGCATGATGGATATTCCTCAGGTGCTGCATGTGCAGCGTGTGGCAGGTTATGGTCTGCTAGCCGGACAGGGTAACTCTTTTGGTATGTTGATTCTGAAACTGAAACCTTGGGATGAGCGTGAAGGAAAGGAAAATGATGTTCAGGCAGTAATCGGACAGGTATATGGCCGTACGGCAGACATCAAGGATGCCAGTATATTTGCTATTTCTCCGGGTATGATTCCGGGTTATGGTATGGGTAATGCATTGGAGCTGCACATGCAGGATAAACTGGGAGGAGATATCGGTACATTCTTTAATACTACTCAGCAATATCTGGGTGCGTTGAACCAACGTCCTGAAATTGCGATGGCATACTCTACTTTTGATATCCGTTATCCGCAATGGACGGTAGAAGTGGATGCGTCCAAATGTAAGCGTGCCGGTATCACTCCGGATGCTGTGCTAAGCACATTGTCTGGCTATTATGGTGGGCAGTATGTCTCAAATTTTAATCGTTTCTCTAAAGTGTATAAGGTTATGATTCAGGCAGATCCGAAATATCGTGTGGATGAAAGCTCGTTGAATAATATCTTTGTGCGTATGTCTAATGGCGAGATGGCACCGCTTAGTCAGTTCGTACATTTGACACGTAGTTACGGTGCCGAGTCTCTGAGCCGCTTCAATATGTTCAACTCCATTGCAGTGAATGCAATGCCTGCCGAAGGGTATAGTACAGGTGACGCGATCCGTGCGGTGCAGGAGACTGCTGTACAAGCACTTCCGAAAGGCTTTGGATATGATTTCGGTGGTATTACTCGTGAAGAGACTGATCAGGGAGGTACTACCATCATCATTTTTGGTATCTGCTTCCTGATGATTTACCTTATTTTGAGCGCTCTTTATGAAAGTTTTCTTATTCCATTTGCAGTGTTGTTATCTGTACCATTCGGTTTGATGGGCAGTTTCTTGTTTGCCAAGATGATGGGACTGGAAAATAATATTTATTTGCAGACCGGATTGATTATGTTGATTGGTCTGCTTGCCAAGACCGCTATCTTGCTGACTGAGTATGCTACCGAGCGCCGTAAGGCAGGTATGAGTCTGACTTCTGCTGCCCTTTCTGCTGCCAAGGCTCGTTTGCGTCCTATCCTGATGACGGCGTTGACCATGATTTTCGGTTTATTTCCGTTGATGGTCGCCAGTGGTGTAGGAGCCAACGGTAACAGTTCACTGGGTACGGGTACGGTCGGTGGTATGGTGATTGGTACACTGGCATTACTGTTTATCGTGCCTTCTTTGTTTATCGTATTCCAATATTTGCAGGAGAAGGTACGTCCCATTCAGTTTCAGCCGGCGTCCGATTGGCAGATTCAGGAGGAATATGCAGAAGCTGTCGAGGAAAGACAACATCACATTGAAAGCAAAAAAGAAGAGAAAAAATGAAAAAACAAATCATCACTCTAACCGTCGCAGCACTCACACTGAGTAGCTGCGGCATATATACTAAATATAAACCTGCAACCGAGGTTCCCATAAACCTGTATGGGGAAGAGGTTGTAGTTACAGATACTTTGGATAATATGGGAAATCTGAGTTGGCGGGAAGTTTTTACTGACCCGCAACTGCAGATTTTGATTGAAAAGGGATTACAGAATAATACAGACTTGCAGTCTGCCCAATGGCGTGTAAAGGAAGCAGAAGCTACATTGTTATCTGCAAAGTTGGCTTATCTGCCTTCGTTTGCATTGTCTCCGCAAGGGACTGTGAGTAGTTTTGATAAATCCAAAGCAATGCAGACTTATACCTTGCCGGTTACAGCTAGTTGGGAGATCGATATTTTCGGTCAAATCCGTAATGCCAAGCGTCAGGCAAAGGCATTATTGGAGCAGAGCCGCGATTATAAACAGGCTGTCCGGACTCAGCTCATAGCCGGTATAGCCAATACTTATTATACTTTGTTGATGTTGGATGCCCAATTTGAAATTTCGGTCCGGACACAACATTCATGGAAAGAAACAGTAGATGCCACCCGTGCTTTGATGGAAGCAGGTATGGCAAACGAAGCGGCTGTTTCGCAAATGGAAGCTACTTATTATACTATATGTACTTCAGTGCTTGACTTGAAAGAACAGATAAACCAGGTGGAAAATAGTTTGTCATTATTGTTGGCTGAAACTCCTCATACTATTGAGAGGGCGGACACATGGAACTTCCCCTATGGAATGCAGGAACGTTTCTCGGTAGGTATTCCTGTGCAGATGCTTTCCAATCGTCCGGATGTGCGTAGTGCGGAACGTTCGCTGGAAGCAGCTTTTTATGTGACTAACCAGGCACGTTCTGCTTTCTATCCTTCTATTGTACTGAGTGGTAGTGCCGGATGGACAAACTCTGCCGGAAGTATGATTGTCAATCCGGGGAAATTCATAGCAACGGCTATCGGTTCGTTGACGCAACCCTTATTTAATAGAGGCACAAATATTGCCCGGTTGAAGATAGCTAAAGCCCAACAGGAAGAAGCTAAGTTGGGTTTCCAACAGACATTGCTGAATGCCGGTAGTGAAGTAAATGAGGCTTTGGTAAAATATCAGACAGCGAAAGAGAAAGCGGCTTATTACGATAAACAAATCATGTCGCTGAATAAGGCTTTCGAAAGTACTTCTTTATTGATGCAACATGGAAATACTACCTACTTGGAAGTACTGACTGCACAACAGACTTTGCTCAGTGCACAATTGAATCAAGTAGCCAACCGTTTTGCAGAAATACAAGGTGTAATAAACCTCTATCAGGCATTGGGGGGAGGACGTGATTAATTTAACATACTGTTATCGTTAAAAAGTTGAGAAAAAGCTGCCTGAGTAGTGATACTTTGGGCAGCTTTTTTATTTATGGTTCTACAATGACACAGACAGGGTTGGAATCTTCATTTATCTTTTTTAAGAAGTTTAGCTTACCTTCTTTGACAGTTTCAGGGTGTTCGTCTAACGATTCCTGAATATCTCCTATTTCCAATACAGAAGCGTATTCTCCCTGTTGGGAGCTTGTTTCCGGGAAGAAAGGCATAAACCGGCTCAGGTCATCGGTAAATCCGGCCTCGTCTTTATTCATGTAAGTTGTTCCGGTTGCTTTGTTATATATTCCTGTGAAAGTTACGCTACGGCTATATATTCCTTGTATGCACTGGAACAGGATACTTTGCGGAGTCTCCATCACATAGGAGATAGTGATATACTCTTGTGTTCCTTCGGTTTCTCCAATTTTATCGGCCGGGAAAGTCCATTTGCCTGTATTGAATGTAAGATAAGGCTGCATGGAATTTCCATTGATGGTATATATAGTATCTTTCAGTGCTTCTTTGAAGTGAAGAGCATCTCCGCTGTTCCATATGGTAGGGTGATTGAGTGGGAAGATACCTTTTTTATTATCTTTGTACGTTATGTAAATGAGACCATTGTAGCCAAGCATTCCGAAGGCTTCTTTTCCGGAGCCTCCTTTGAATACACTGATGGATGCAATATCATTGGGAGTAATGGTTGGGATGTTACGAGAGAAATTGCTTATGGAGTCTGTTGCTTTTCCTTCTTCATTTGAATATATCAATTTGCTTTCGAATGGGGAAGTTCCGATTCCTCCACCATAATGGCCGATAATGAGTGAATCGGCAAAAGCTGCACAGAATCCTTGTAACAGACTTTTGGGTTGTATGGTTTCTCCCAAGAATTCTCCGTCTTGATTGTATTTGACCAATTTATTGGGTTGGCGATGAAAATAAAGAATTCCGGTTTGAGGATGGATGTAATATACTACTTCGCTGTATCCTTCCGGATCACCTCCTTTGTGCCCTATGGTACCTAAATACTTTCCTGTTTGTTTGTCGAATGCCAGACAACTACCTTCTGTAGCTACCAGGATTTTATCTTTCAGAAGCTTGATGTTGTAAGAGTTTCCTATTAAAGATGAATCGGTAGTTTCTAGTGGTACATAACGTATATTCTTTCCTAGCTGAGAAACCTTTAACTCAGTGAGGTGTTCAAAACTACCGGCAATGTCGATTGCATTTAAATTGTTCGTTGTTTTTGTGGGTGTGCAGGAACTTAGTAATAAAAGAAGTGAAGCACTTAAAATTGTTGTTTTCATGATATTAGAAGGTTAGAAGAAAGAGAAGTTGCTTTATAGTAAAAGCAACTTCTCTTTCTATTATACAATAAATTATCGGGCAGCAAAGAATACAGAACTTCCGGCTGCTACTCTTACAGCTGCTACACCTTGAGCATCGGGGGTGACAGTCATAGAGGTACCGTTCTGCATACTGACAGTTGCCGTTCCGTCTTCATTCATTTTTACCAGCTCGAAACTTTGTCCGTCGGCTACCGCATTCCAGGTATTGTTGTCCTTGTTGTAAACCAAATCAACCGATTTTTCTTCTCCCTTTTTAGTGATGGTGTAACCGTCTGTGTTTGTCTTCACCAAATATTCACCGTTTTCGCCTTTTACTTCTTTCACTTCACCGATAGAAGCTGTCGGGTTGGAACCGCTCCAAAACTCGATAGAGTTGAGTACCAAAACATCTGCAAGATAAGCGATCTCGTAAACAGGTACAATGTGAAAAGCAACGAAAATAAGCTCGTTTACAAATTTGTTGCTGACTCCTTGGTTCCAATCCTTCAGATTATTCCATAATCCAAAAGAACCGATACATGATGAGAACATGATGCTTCCACCCAACATGGCACAAACAACCAATGTTTTACTTCTTTTCATAATTACATAAGTTAAGTTTATAAAAGTCATTTACCCGATGATAATTCGGGACTATTTGTCTTGCAAAGATAGAACTTTTTTATGGAAATGTTCTTCTCTCCTTAAAAATCTGTATCTTTGCCCATTCGAATATGAAAAACTATTAATCAAAAATCTTATAAAAGAAATGAAAGAACAGATTCAAAAAAAAATCAACGACTCTAAAGCGCTTCGGTGGGGAGTGTTGGTGCTGGTGGCTTTCACCATGTTATGCGGTTATTTTCTGACGGATGTGATGTCTCCCCTCAAAACAATGCTTGAAAAAGAATTATTATGGGATAGCCTTGATTACGGCATCTTTACAAGTGCTTATGGTTGGTTTAATGTTTTTGCTTTCATGCTGATTATTGGGGGGATTATCCTTGATAAGATGGGAGTTCGTTTCACCGGAATGGGAGCATGTATTCTGATGGTGTTAGGCTGCGGATTAAAATATTATGCAATTTCAACAACTTTTCCTGTGGGTGATACATTCTTTGGTATGAAAACACAGGTTGGTTTGGCTGCTTTAGGATATGCTATTTTCGGGGTCGGTGTGGAGATTGCCGGTATCACTGTCTCAAAAATTATTGTAAAATGGTTTAAGGGGAAAGAAATGGCGTTGGCTATGGGGATGGAAATGGCTACAGCACGTTTAGGCACCATGTTGGCTTTAGCTGTTACAGTTCCTATTGCTACTTTTTTTGGTGTAACCGATACCGAGGGCGTTTTGCATCCTAATATTCCGGCTCCCTTGCTGCTTTGTCTTATTATGCTTTGCATTGGCACGATAGCCTTCTTTATTTATACTTTCTATGATAAGAAACTGGACGCTTCGTTGGAGGAAGAGGGCATAGAACCGGAAGAGCCTTTCCGTATGAAAGATATTTGGCTGATTATCACTAATAAGGGATTTTGGTTGATTGCCATGCTTTGTGTATTGTTTTATTCAGCTGTATTCCCCTTCTTGAAATATGCTACTGATCTGATGGTACAGAAATATCATGTAGACCCTGAACTTGCTGGGACAATTCCAAGTCTTTTGCCTTTGGGAACTTTGTTCTTGACTCCATTTTTTGGAAATATATACGACCGTATTGGTAAAGGAGCTACTTTAATGATTATAGGTTCTATTCTCTTGATCTTCGTGCATACCATGTTTGCATTGCCGATACTTAATATTTGGTGGTTTGCTACTGTTGTAATGATAGTATTGGGTATTGGCTTTTCATTGGTTCCGTCGGCTATGTGGCCCTCTGTGCCTAAAATTATTCCTGAAAAACAATTGGGTACTGCTTATGCTCTTATTTTTTGGGTACAGAATTGGGGATTGATGGGTGTTCCTGCTTTGATTGGTTATGTGCTGAACAAATATTGCAAGGGGCCGGTTGTAGATGGTATGCAGACTTATGATTATACTTTGCCTATGTGTATTTTTGCTTGTTTTGGCGTGGCGGCCTTACTCTTTGCTGTTTGGCTGAAAGCAGAAAATAAGAAAAAAGGATATGGATTGGAAGAAGCCAATATAAGGAAATAGGCATATTTCCTGCTTAATTCCCTAAAAAAAACTGCTGCAAAGGATTGTTGTTGTCAATCGATTGCAGCAGTTTCTTTTTCAGCCTGTCGGTCTTATGCAAAGGCTGCAGTCAATAACAGAATAAAAATTGCTTCGGCTGCTGTAGCTATCATAAATACCTTTTTCACATTCTTCAGGCTTGCTGTTTGAGTAGTTGTATTCATACTTTCATCTTTTTAAGTTAGTAAAACTAATATCTTTTCTGTTGTTTTGTTATTGCAAAAATCAGAAATTATTCTGGTAGTCTACTGTTCTAAATGGCTTTTATAGTGTTCAAAAAACGCTTGTTAAACTTATTTATATCAACTATTAACAAGTGTATATAGGAAGTCGTTTAGGAGGATGGTATAAAGAAAAATACTACCTTTATCCATAGGACAGTATGCTGTAAATGGATAAAGGTAGTATATAGAGTAAATTGGAGTTATCAGTCTTTGTCTATCTTTACAATTTTTCCGTTATTGGGGTCGAAAAGTACTCGTGTGTTTATTTTTTTATTGAATAAGTTATCTACTAATACTTCGGTGGTTCCAAATTGTGTAATGAGGAGTTCACCCTTAAAGTACCGTTTGGTGGGGCTGGCAACAGTGACTAATGCTTTGCCCGGAATATTATAAATAACCCCGTCTACTTTTCTTTTGTCTTTTGCCTTCTGGTCTGCCGGAGGTAGTGTTTCCTGATTAGTGACAGATAGATAAATGGGTTCTCCTGCCAAGTTCTCGTCACTTACTACGCCCAACTTTTTTGAAAATCGGAAAGCGACTTTATCTTTTATGTCTTCTGTGGGAGTTACTCGGATAGTAAGGGTTTTGTCTTCACGATTGGTTATACCCGCAAACATTTGCATCATGGCTTGTTCCTGCTCATCCAAATTGTCCAGCATCAGTTTCAGTGCTGCACCGTCTTTGGGCATATAATCAGCTTGTCCGCGGGTAAGGCTGTTTTTGCTTTCTCGGATATTATAAATTTCTTTAGCTACCAGTTCGGCCATCTTTGCGGTGGAGGCAGTACTAAGAATCTCTTCAGTCATAAAACTACGTGGATCTATACGTTTCTTGGCTGTATTTGTAATCGGAGTAGCAGGTGTTTTTTCTATCGGTGAAGTAGTATTGATAGCTTTGATAATACCATCATTGGTCAGCTCCACTTGCGAAGCGGCACTTTTATCTTTTAGTTTTACTACATATGCATTATCTGGGTCGGGGATACCGATAGCTTTCGCTTTGATACTTTTTATTTCCCAGTAGGTTTCCGGTTGGGCCGAGATGTTTGTCATACGCAGATATCTGTTTGCATATTGGCATAACTCTCCCGGAGTATAGGTCACTTTGGTGGCCACTACTTCCAGTTCTATTTCAGTCTTGGGTAAGTAATAAACTACACCTTCTCCCATGGTTCCCGGAGTATATTTACTGAAATCTTGTGCAGCGCTACTCAATGAAGTCAGTATACTTGCTGCAATTATTAATCCTCTTTTCATAATTTCCTTTTCTTGTATAGGTGAGGGCAAATATAGCTATTCTTTTGTAAATCCGGCTTTTGTTTCGCTTAATTTCTTCCAAGCGATGGGAAGTGCTTCTACAATATCGCTTGAGGTCATTCCTATTTCTCCTTTTTGCTGGGCAGCAATGTCTCCTGCCAGGCCATGTACATAGACACCTAGTCGGGAAGCATCTTCTTGAGAGTACCCTTGTGACAATAATGAGAGTAGGATACCGGTCAATACATCACCACTTCCGGCTGTTGCCATACCGGGATTACCGGTGGGATTGAAATAACAATTTCCTTCCGGAGTAACGACGGCACTCCAAGAGCCTTTTACTATAATGTAGCTTTGCAAATAAGCAGCCAGTTCTTTAGTCTTGACTAAACGTTCATAGGTATCCATACACTTTCCGATGAGGCGTTCCAACTCACCCAAATGAGGAGTGAGAATACAACGTTTCGGCAGTCGGCTTAACCAACTGCGGTGAGTGCTTAGAATATTCAGGGCATCGGCATCCAATACTAGCGGTAGCGGACAATTTTGTATCTGTTCCATCATAGCGAGGGCGGTATCTTCTTCTTGGCCCAGCCCGGGACCGATAGCTATTGCTTGATAGCGGTCAATGTCGGTTGGCTCTGCAAAATAACGTTCATGTATATCGGTATGTACAATAGCTTCGGGTACAGTGGATTGCATTAAATCGTGATTATGGATAGGAACATGTACTGTCAGCAATCCGATACCAGAACGCAGACATGCACGGGCCGATAGGATAGAAGCTCCTGCCATGCCGTACGAGCCTGCAATTAATAGCCCATGACCGAATGCTCCCTTGTGTGCAAATCGTTTTCGTGGTTTGATAAGGTTGCGTATTTCTGCTTCTTCAGTGGTGAAGAAAGAATTTTCTACTGTTCCTATAAATTCAGTCTTTAAACCGATATTTAATAACTCCCATTCACCTACAATATCTTCGTTCTCAGGGAAGAAAAACGAAAGTTTAGGCAGTTGGATGCTGAGAGTCACATCTGCACGCATGATATTTTGCCTTATATTATAGGTATTGTCTTCTCCCATTAATCCCGAGGGAATATCGATGGCTACTACCGGTGACTTGGAAGCATTGATATATTTCACTACAGCGGCAAATCCGCCGTTTAATGGCTTGTTGAGGCCGGAACCGAATAATCCGTCTACTACGAGATGCTTCTCTGTCAGTACAGGCGGGTCAAATTTTGTACTTACTTCCGTAAAGTAGATAGAACCGCATTCTTTCAGGCGGTTAAGATTGATTTGGCATTCTTCGGATAATTTTCCTTTGGTATTGAACAGGAAAACTTCTACCCGATAATTCTGTTGTGACAGTAGTCGTGCTACGGCCAATGCATCTCCTCCATTATTTCCGGGACCGGCAAAAACAACGATATGGAAAGAGGCGTCCCAACGACGCATAATGGTGCGTGTCAGTTCATGGGCAGCCCGTTCCATCAAATCGATGGAAGTTATGGGTTCATTGGCTATAGTGTATTTGTCCAGCTCTTTTAGATGGGTGCTCGAAATAATTTTCATATTCAATCTCTTTTGTTTGAATGTGCAAAGATAACACTATTTACTAAAAGAGGTTGTGAGAAAACTTCGATACTTAGAATAAAAATGCTAAGTTTGCAAGCAGTATTAGCTGTCAATGCTTTAATAGTAGCTATTTTAGTCCTTATACTTAAAGGTCATCATTCTCATTTTAAGCAGAGATAAATATCTTCTTTAAATATCCATATATCTTTGGTTTTCGACTTGTTTTAAAAACAGATTATTATCCTCTTTCTTAGCAAAAAATGGCAATAATATGCTAGAGTTAGTTTTCATATTTGTATATTTGCACCTGAAATACTAATTGTGTTTAAAAAATAATCAATTTATTAATCTTAAATTTTGATATGTGTAAAGGCAAAAACTTACCCAGGGGCAGGCGTCAACAAACGCATTCTATTCAATTAACAGTAAATACATCCTTAAATTAAAATCTATGAGAAGAGAGCAATTTAAATTAGTAAGTGCGATACTACTTTTATCTGGTTTTTCTACCGGATATATGCAAGCAGCACCTCATGCAGCAGCTACGGGAGTATCTATCGTACAGCAGGATAATACCTGTAAAGGTGTTGTATTAGATCAAAATGGTGAATCCGTTATCGGAGCTTCAGTTGTTGTAAAAGGAACAACTAATGGAGGTATTACAGGTATGGACGGAGATTTTATCATTTCTAATGTGAAGAAAGGCGATATTATCGTTATTTCATTTGTGGGTTATGCAGAACAAGAAATTGTGTGGGACGGTAAGCCGATGAAAGTGACTTTGCAAGAAGACACCGAGACTTTGGATGAAGTAGTGGTGGTAGGTTATGGTACCATGAAGAAAAGTGATATGACCGGTGTACAGCGTAAGAGTTCTATTACCGGTTCTATCGCTTCTGTAAAATCAGACAAATTGAAGACGGTTACCACTCCGAGCGTGGCCAATATGCTGCAAGGTAAAGTTGCCGGTGTAGTAGTTACACCTACTTCCGGTCGGCCGGGTGCCGGTGTAAGTATCCGGGTACGTGGTACCGGTTCATTGCGTGGTAATACAGAGCCTCTTTGGGTTATTGACGGTGTGGTAGGTGATGCCATGGCTGATTTGAACCCGAATGATATTGAAAGTATCTCTATCTTGAAAGATGGTTCGGCTACAGCGCTTTATGGTTCTCGTGGTGCTAACGGTGTAGTGCAGGTTACAACGAAGCGCGCCACAACCGGAGGTTCTTCTTTCGATGCTTCTGTGAAGTTTGGTATTTCTCAACTGCAAAAGGGTAATCTTGAGATGATGAACGGTGCTGAATATTATGATTATCTGGTTACCGCTTATACCAATGCCGGAACATTACAAGACCAACAGTGGCTTCAGCCTTATTTGAAGGAACAAAACTTTGATTGGTGGGATTTTGCTACGCAGAATGCTTTGACACAGAACTACAACATCGGATATAAGTATGGTAATGACCGAATTAAATCTTATATTTCTGCTGACTATTATACAGAAGAAGGTGCAATCAAAGGATACGATTATGACCGTTTTACTTTAAGAGTGAACACAGACTATATTGTTAATGACCGTTTGACATTGAGAGCAAAATTGTCTACCAGTTATAAGGAGACATTTGACCAGCAATATGGTTTGTCTCACACCAGCTATACGCCGTGGGATACTCCGTATGACTCTCAGGGTAATATAAAAATCGGAACAGAAGGTCGACCGAGCAAAGAAGATGCCGCCACTGCAGATCCACGCGATTACTGGTATTCCGACGGAAGCTCCAACTGGCTGTATAACAACCAATTGAACTGGGGTAAATCACGTTCTAATGCTATGGATATCGGTGCTGGTTTTGATTATAAGATTTTTGATTGGTTGACTTTTGTTTCTAATAACAAAGTGGGCTTGAGCAATAGTTATGGTGAGAATTATTATGACCCGAAGGCTGTGGGACAAGAATCACTTCAAGGTACGATTTACAACAGTAATTCCAACGTTCGTACCATTTATACCAGTCAGTTACTTCGTTTCTTGAAGACTTTCAATGATGTACACGAAATCAACGCGTATTTGGGTTATGACTACGATGAATATCGTTATTATAGCATGACCGGTCAGGCTTCACAAATGTTTCAGGGTAATGAAATTCTGAACGGTGGTGTAGCTAATCCTAAAGTAGGTGGTACCAAAGTTGAAAAGAAGAATGCCGCTTATTATTTTAACGGTAACTACTCTTACGATAATAAATACCTCTTTCAGGTGATGTTCCGTGTAGATGGTTCGTCACAATTCGGTTCCAATAAACGTTGGGCTCCATTCTGGTCTGTCGGTGGTGGTTGGAGTATGCATAAGGAAGAATTCATGAGTAATCTTAAATGGGTGAATGAATTGAAACCCCGTATTTCTTATGGTATTTCCGGTAACTTGCCTGGTGGTGCTTATGAATGGGCTACTATGCTGGCCAGTACTACACAATATGGTGGTAAGGTAGGATTGTATTCCAATTACTTGGGAAATCCTGATCTTTCTTGGGAAGAAACGGCTACTTTAGACTTTGGTTTGGATGTACGTTTGTTTGACCGTTTAAGTATTGTATTTGATTACTATCACAAGAACGTAAAGAATCTTATTTATTTGAAGCATTTACCTGCGGTTACAGGTTATAACCGCCAGACTGCCAATAATGGTAAAATGACGAATCAAGGTTTTGAAGTAACTGTTACTCCTGAAATCATCAGAACTAAAGACCTTTATTGGGATGTTAGCTTCAACTTAGGCTATAATAAGAATGAAATTACTTATCTTCCTGACGGTGATGAACTTACATCACAAGCTACTGCTGTGGGCTACCCTTACAGAAATTGGTATTTGCGCGAATGGGCAGGTGTAGATTCACAAACAGGAACTCCGTTGTGGTTTAAAGTAGATGAAAATGGTAAGAAAACTGTAACCGGTGACTACAACGAGGCAACCCGTGTATTGTTGGATGAAGTGCCTACTCCTAAATTTAATGGTGCTATCAGCACGAACTTGACATGGAAAGGTTTCACTCTGAACGCTAACTTTACATTTGCTACCGGCGCTATGATTTATAATGGACAGCGTGCCGGTGCGATTGACCGTGACTGCGGACGTAACTCTCAGCCTCCTATGAAATTGAAAGACGGATGGAGCCGTTGGGAAAAGCCGGGTGATATCGCTACACATCCTCAGTTGATCGATGGTGGTAATAACGGTGCCGATAGAGAATCCACACGTTATTTGGAAAACGGTGACTATTTCAAACTGAAATCTCTTTCATTGGCTTATAGCTTCCCGAAGCGTTGGCTGGAACCATTGGGTGTAAAGTCGGCTAATTTGAGTGTTGGTGGTGAGAACTTATTTACCATTACCAGCTTCTCAGGACAAGACCCGGAAATCCTGTATTCTGCAGATTATAATGGTAGTGCGGGAAGCTTCGGATATCCTACAGTAAGACGTTTTACCTTAGGATTGAATGTCCAATTCTAATTTCTAATATCTAAATGAAAACATTATGAAAATAAAATATATACTAGGTGCCATGGGAATGGCGTTCGGAATGACCGGATGCAACCTGGACATTACCATGTATGATGGTGTGATGGAGGAACAATTCGACAATAAGAACCTTCTTGAATTATCTCAGGGAAGTTATCGTTTGTTGAAAAATGACGGTGGATTGATAGACAACGGATATTATTTTTGGGCTTTTGGTGCTGATGATGTCACTTGGAACGGAACTTCAACCGGTTCAACTTTTAAATTGTATGATTATAGCCGAAACATTGCCAGTTCCACTACAGAATATACTTGGGAGCTCGGCTATCGTGTGATTGGTAACTGTAATAAAATTATTGAAATTATTCAGGGACTGGGTAATGAAAGTACTCGTGAGCAAACCATCATGATGGGTGAAAACTACTATTTGCGTGCATTGAGCTATTTCTTGCTGGTCAATGAGTTTGCACAGCCTTATTCTAACAACCCGACACAGAACCCCGGCTTGCCTTTGAAGTTGACAAGTGATCCGAATGATTTACCTCAAAGTCGTTCTACTGTTGCCGAAGTTTACGACCAAGTGGTTCTCGACTTGAAAGATGCCATCACTTATCTGACACTTCAGCAAGGAGAGACTCCCAAATCAAACATCTATGCTACCAAGGAAGCTGCTGAAGCTTTGTTGGCCAGAGTTTATCTCTATATGGAGAACTGGGACGGTGCATGGGAAATGGCTAACAAGGTAATCACATCTGGCCGCTTTGAGTTGGAAAGAGGAAACCGTTTTGCTACTTATTCACAACTTATTCCGGAAGACAACAAGGAAACCATTTTTGCAGTACGTCGTACACTTGACAAAGATGATGATGGATACAGCCGTATGGGTAGTATGTACATCCGTATCGATGGTTCGGGTTGGGAAGAAATGTCTCCTTCTTCAAGATATTTGGAGCTTTTGGAATTGCATTTGAATGCTAATGATATGCCTCAGGAC
>OHFR01000620.1_pt1 | contig 15082 bp, 14 predicted proteins | sample 1567531 | NCBI WGS metagenome assembly OHFR01 (sample SAMEA3879597, study PRJEB24766) | human gut metagenome | biome: human-associated habitat; feature: feces | place: USA | collected 1985/1987
CAAAAAATACCGCGAAAACGCAAAGCTGCAAGAAAAGACACTTTTTCAGCAAAATAGGACATTTGATTTTTAAAACGATTATGTTAAAATAAATTCGGAGGTTAAAATTATGCAATATTTTTTGGCAGTTGATATAGGCGCCTCAAGCGGCAGGCACATTTTGGGCTGGCTGGAAGACGGAATGTTAAAACAGCTTGAAATGTACCGCTTTGAAAACGGTATGAAAAATGAAAAAGGCTCGCTTGTGTGGGACACCGAGCACCTTGTAAGCGAGGTAAAGGCGGGGCTTAAAGCCTGCTTTGCTGCGGGCAAAATACCCGAGACGGTGGCTATTGACACATGGGGCGTGGATTACGTTTTGCTTGATAAAGACAAAAAGGAAATTACGCCGAATTACGCTTACAGAGACAGCCGCACCGACGGCATTAAAGAAGAAATAGACAAAATTATTCCGCGCGCGGAGCTTTTCGGGCGCACGGGAATACAGCCGATAAACTTTAACACTATTTATCAGCTTTACTGCGACAAAAAGTCGGGTAAGCTCGGCAAGGCGGAGCATTTTTTAATGATACCCGAATACATATCCTACAGGCTTACGGGCGTTATGAAAAACGAGTACACCAACGCCACAACGGGGGCGATAGTGGGCGCAGAAAGCAAAAAGCGCGATACAGAGCTTTTGGAGCTTTTGGGCATTAAGACCGATATTTTTGAAGAGCTTTCCGTACCCGGCGACGTTGTGGGCAATTTCAGCGACGAAGTAAAAGCGGAGCTGGGCTTTGATTCCACCGTTATTTTCTGTCCCTCGCACGATACGGCTTCGGCGGTTGCCGCATGCCCGGTGGGGGATAACGGCGTGTATATATCCTCGGGCACTTGGAGTCTTATAGGAACGGAAAACTTAAAACCTATTTTAAGTGAGGACGCGTTGAACGACGGATTTACCAACGAGGGCGGCATTAACTACCGCTACCGTTTCCTTAAAAACTTTATGGGAATGTGGCTTTTCCAGAACATAAGGAAAAATCTCAATAAAAAGTATACATACGATGAAATGATGCATATGGCGGAAGAAAGCGATTTCCGCGGGCTTATAGACCCCAACGCCGCGGAATTTACCGCCCCTGAAAATATGGTTGAGGCTATAAGGAAATATCTTGGCATACCCGATTTGCCGATAGGTGATGTTTTAAGCTCTGTTTACCACTCGCTTGCCGCTTCCTACAAAGCGGCGGTGGAAACGGTAGAAAACGTGTGCGGTAAAAAAATTGAGCTTATAAACATAATAGGCGGCGGCAGTAAGGACGCATATTTAAACAGGCTCACAAAGGAGTATACGTGTAAAAAGGTGCTTGCAGGACCTACCGAGGCTACGGCTATAGGCAACCTTATAGCGCAGATGATGTATTCGGATAAATCTCTCACGCTTGAAAAAGCGCGGGAAATTGTTAAAAAATCATTCAGTATAACGGAGGTTTAAAAAATGAGCAGATATCTTGACGCAAAAGAAATGTATGCAAAGATTGGTATTGATACCGATAAGGCTATCGAGACCCTTAAATCGGTGCCCGTGGCGCTGCACTGCTGGCAGGGCGACGACGTAAGGGGCTTTGACCAAAAGGTTGATTCGCTCTCGGGCGGAATTCAGACCACGGGCAACTACCCCGGCAGAGCCACCACACCCGAGGAGCTTATGGCGGACATTGACACCGTTTTAAAGCTTTGCCCCGGCACAAAGAAGCTGAATCTTCACGCCTGCTATGCTATTTTTGACGATGAAAACGGCGGCTGGGTAGACAGGGATAAAATTGAGCCCAAGCACTTTAAAAGGTGGGTGGATTTCTGCAAGGAGCGCGGCCTCGGCTGCGACTTTAACCCCACGTTTTTCTCACACCCCATGTGCGACCCGCTTACCCTTGCAAGCCCGAATGAAAAGACCCGCAGATTTTGGATAGACCACGGCAAGGCGTGTATAAGAATTTCGCAGTATTTAGCGGAAGAGTTGGGTCAGCCCTGCGTTATGAATATATGGACGGGCGACGGCTTTAAGGATATTCCCGCCGACAGAATGGGTCCGCGCGTGCGCTACAGAGAGTCTATTGACGAGATACTTTCAGAACCTTACGATTTCAACAAGGTTAAGCCCTGCGTTGAGTCAAAGGTGTTCGGCATAGGCGTTGAGGCTTATACCGTGGGCAGCGCCGAGTTCTCGCTTTCTTACGCCGCCGCAAATATGGGCAAGTGCATACCGCTTATGGATAACGGACACTACCACCCGACAGAGGTTGTGTCGGATAAAATTCCCGCGCTGCTCGCTTTCTTCCCCGAGATTGCGCTGCACATTACAAGACCTATCCGCTGGGACAGCGACCATGTTGTGCTGCTTGACGACGAGACCAAGGAAATATGCAAGGAAATCGTTCGCTGCGGCGGGCTTGACGGCAGAGTTAAAATAGCGCTTGATTATTTTGACGCGTCGATAAACAGAATTTCCGCATGGACCGTAGGTTTCAGAAACGTTCAGAAAGCCCTGCTTTCGGCACTGCTAACACCCGATATGACCGAAATGCAGAACGAGAACCGCTGGACCGAGCTTATGGTACGCGCAGAAGAGCTTAAAACAATGCCGTTCGGCGACGTTTGGAACGAGTACTGCAAAAAATGCGGCGCCCCTGCCGACGGCGAGTGGTTTGAAACCGTTGAAAAATATGAAAAAGACGTATTATCAAAGAGAGGTAACTGAAAATGAAAGACATTTTAACCGCACCGTTTGTTGAAGAAATGAAAAAAGTAACCGCCAATATGTACCGCCAGGGCTGGGACGAAAGAAACGGCGGCAACATAAGCTATATGCTGGACGAGGAAACGGTAGGGGAGTACCTTGACCTGAACAACGTTATTCGCACTATTCCCACAGGTTTTGACGCGACAGAGCTTAAGGGCAAGATTTTTATAGTAACGGGCACGGGCAAATACTTAAAAACGTTACCGAAGACCCCGAAACAAACCTCGGAATTATACGCATAGCGGAAGACGGCACCACCGCCGAGCTGCTTTGGGGCTATAAGGACGGCGGCAGATTTACAAGCGAGCTGCCCGCGCACCTTATGAGCCACATTGCAAGGCTTAAACGGAATCCTGAAAACAGGATTATTATGCACACGCACCCGACCTATACGCTTGCCATGACCCACGTGCACGAGCTTGACGATAAAAAGTTCACCCACACCATTTGGGAAATGTGCACCGAGTGCATAGTGGTTTTCCCCGACGGTATAGGCGTTCTGCCGTGGATGGTTTGCGGCAACAACGAGATAGGCGTTGCCACCGCCGAAAAGATGAAGGACTACCGCCTTGTGGTATGGGGACTTCACGGAATTTACGGCGCGGGCAAGGATATGGACGAAACCTTCGGACTTATTGAGACCGTGGAAAAGGCGGCACAGCTTTATATGCTTACAGCGCACCTGCCGCACCTTAACACTATTCATGACGATGAATTAAAGGCGGTTGCCGACGCTTTCGGGCTTAAATACAGAACCGATTTTCTTGACCTTTAAAAAAATTTTTAAAAAAGTCTTGACAAATCGCCCGAGCGGTGATATATTGTTAACAACAAGAAAAACCTGTGATTAAGAAGAGTAGCTTTTCCGAGCGTGTTTAGAGAGCGGTTGACGGTGGAAATACCGCGATGCGACGTTTAGTGAATGGACTTATGAGGGCGGCACGAAAGCTTTTTCAGTGAGTAGCGGCCGACGGGAACCGTACCCGTTATCAATTCGGCTTACATAATGAGGTGTAAGAAATGAGCGGTCGGCACAGCCGGCAACTTGGGTGGTACCGCAGGATTACAAGTCTTGTCCCATATTTTATATGGGATAAGGCTTTTTTATTTTCCTAGGAGGAATTAACTATGATATTATTAACCAAACGATGGCGCCGGTGTAATTTTTCTTAAAACCAAAAAAATTAAACTAAAAATTAAAGGGAGAAATTCACCATGAAAAAAATATTTGCTATATTAACAATTGCCGTTTTAATGCTCAGCTTTGCAGGCTGCGGAAATAAAAAAGAGACAAAAATTCCCGTTATAGGAATAAGTCAGTACGGCGAGCACGCCTCGCTCGATAACTGCCGCGAGGGCTTTTTACAGGGTCTTAAAGAGGCAGGACTTGAAGAAAACAAGGACTTTACAATTGATTACCAGAACGCATCGTTCGATAACTCAACCGCCACACAGATAGCGCAGAACTTTTCTTCTAAAAACGTTGCGCTTATGTGCGCAATAGCAACCCCCTCGGCTACCGCTTGCTTTGCCGCGGCAGAGGATAAGGATATACCCGTAGTGTTCAACGCGATTACCGACCCGAAGGAGGCAAAGCTTACCGAGGGCAATATTACAGGCGTTTCCGATAAGCTGCCCGTTGACCCGCAATTGGGGCTTATAAGAAAGTTACAGCCCAACGCTAAAACAATAGGCATTATTTACACCACAAGCGAGCCGAACTCGGTATCAGCCATTGCCGAATATAAGGAAAAAGCGGGCAAATACGGCTTTGAAATAGTAGACATCGGCGTGGCGGATCAGGCTTCTGTTACACAGGCGGCGGATACGCTTATAAACAAAAAGGTTGATTGCATTACAAACCTTACCGATAACAATGTTGTAGGCGTTTTACCCTCAATTCTCGAAAAGACAAACGCCGCTAAAATTCCGGTATACGGCAGCGAAATTGAGCAGGTTAAAAAGGACTGCGTAGCATCAGCCGGTATTGATTACATTGAGCTCGGCAAAATGGCTGGCAAGCAGGCGGCGGCAATTTTAAAGGGTGAAAAGAAAGCAAGCGATATGCCCTACGAAACCGTTACCGAATACAGCACCTATATCAATTCCGACGCAGCAAGTGCTTTAGGCGTTACAGTTCCGTCGGATATAGCCGAAAAGGCAATAGAGTGTAAATAATACTTTGTCGGAGAGAAAAAATGCTTGATTTAATTATAAGCACATTGACCCAAGGGTTTATATATGCAATGCTTTCTTACGGCATATATATTACCTACAAAATACTTGATTTTCCCGATTTAACGGTAGACGGCAGCTTCCCTTTGGGGGCTGCCGTGACCGCGCTGCTGCTGGTTAAGGGCGTAAACCCGTATTTAACCCTTTTGGCGGCTTTGGCATCAGGCGCCGCGGCGGGCTTTGTTACTGGCTTTATTCATGTGCGGCTTAAAGTGCGCGACCTGCTTGCGGGAATTATTACCATGACGGCGCTTTTCTCGGTAAACCTGCAAATTGCGGGCTCAAACCTTTCGGTTGCAAGAAGTATTGACACAATTTTCACCGCAGCGCCCACAATGGCGCTTTTCGGCTCGCTCACGCTTATTATGAGAAAGCTTATAGTATCGCTTATAATAATGCTTATATGCAAAATACTGCTCGATTTATATTTTAAAACCAAAAGCGGCTTTTTGCTCCGCGCGGTGGGGGACAACAGCGCGCTTGTAACCACCCTTGCTAAGGATATGGGCAGGGTTAAAATAATAGGCCTTGTAATATCAAACGCTTTGGTAGCCCTTTCGGGCGCGGTAGTCTGCCATGAGCAGCGCTCTTTTTCGGCTATGATGGGAACAGGGCAAATGGTATTCGGCTTGGCGGCGGTAATTATAGGCACAACGCTGTTCAGAAAAATGAGCTTTGTAAAGGGCACTACGGCGGTAATCGCGGGCAGCGTAATTTACAAGGCGTGTATACAGATTGCAATAAGTCTCGGTCTGCCCGCAAACCTTTTAAAACTTATAACTGCGGCGCTTTTCCTTGTTATACTGGTTATAGGCAATTTCGAGAAAGGCTCGGTGAAAAAGAATGTTAGAGCTTAAACACGTTTCTAAAATATATAACCCCGGGCTTGTTACCGAAATGTGCCTTTTTGACGATTTCAACCTGACCGTAAAGGACGGCGAGTTTGTATCGGTTATAGGCAGTAACGGCAGCGGAAAAACATCAATGCTCAATATTATATGCGGCAGTATTCCCGTAAACGGCGGGGAAGTGCTTATAAACGGCAAGTGCATTAACCGCCAAAAGGATTTTGAGCGCTACTCGCACATAGGCAGGGTATACCAAAACCCCGCAATGGGCAATTGCCCTAATATGACCATACTTGAAAATATGTCTCTTGCCGATAATAAGGGTAAGCCTTTCGGGCTTTCGTTCGCGCTTAATAAAAAGCGGTTTGAAAATTACAGGGAGCAACTTTCTTCCTTAGGACTGGGGCTTGAAGATAAGCTGCACGTTAAAATGGGTTCGCTCTCGGGAGGTCAGCGGCAGGCGGTATCGCTGCTTATGGCTACCATGACCCCGATAGATTTTCTGATTTTAGACGAGCATACAGCGGCGCTCGACCCTAAAACCGCCGAAATTATAATGGAGCTTACCGACAAGGTGGTAAAAGAAAAAAATCTCACCGCCATAATGGTAACGCATAATCTGCGCTACGCGGTTGAGTACGGCTCGCGGCTTTTAATGATGGATAAAGGGCATATAATTTTGGATAAATCGGGCTTTGATAAGAAAAACGCCTCAGTTGATGAAATTCTTGAAATATTCAACAGAATAAGCATTGAGTGCGGAAACTGAAATAATAATGCGGAATTAAAAGGCTCCCTTCTTTTCGGCAAAGCCGAAAAGAAGGGAGCCTTTTTTAGTTTCACTACATCTTTCTGCACTGTAGGGAGTTGCCTCGTAAGAGTGAAGCTTTTTTACTTTAATTATGCTCCGGCGACGTATTTCGGTATATCAGCCGTTGCTTTACGTTCTTCAAACGCGTTGTATTCCGCTATTGCGAAGCGTGTATGAACACATACACCGGCTATAAAATACGGCATTGTAAATACAAGCGGTATAACGGTAAGAGAGAGCAGCAGCCAACCTGCAAAGCTGAAGAAAAGATATATAAAATCAAGCATTGTTCTTTTATATATAACGCACGACATATGAATTGCCTCGGATGCATCCATTTCCTCATCGGCAACCGAGAGTATGGGCGCCGCATAATACCGCAGCATTATAAAGAACAGCAATACCGTTGCTACGGTCTTTAAGAAAAGGGACAAATAGTAGAGGTTGGAGGTCCAAAGCGGTATAGGAATATCAAGCAGGTCATAAACCTTTGCGCTACCGAATATATCAACTATTTTGGCGGGAACAAAAAGAATTATTGCAAAGAAAGCAAGGCGCAGGCACAGCCCTGTTATAAGCCGCATAGCGCGCATATACTCCGCTTTGCCCGAGAAAAAGTAAAATACCGCAAGCGGGCTGTCGTCCGCGCCGAAAAGCAGGCGCCAGAAAAACCTTACAAGCCCGTGAATAAGCGGGAACAAAAGCAGAAAACAAAGTATAGCTTCGCAGATATACGCGGCTGTATCTCCGCCTACATAGCTTGTGAGTGACGCAATGCCCGAAATAATTATAAAAGCCGAAATCACCGTCATACAGGCGGCAATGGCTTTAAGCCAGTTGTTTTTAAGTGCTGTTCGGGCAGTAAGCTTTACTACCGAGCTTGACGCTGTCATTATAAACACATCCTTTACCTATACTATACCGCTAAAAAATGAAGATTTAATTACAAAACTGTTAATTTGGCATATGCCGCCATAAGTTTTTTGGTTCCCACGGTGTTAAATGCCACCTCAAGCAGCATATCGCCGCCCATAGGCTTTACGGAAAGTATAAGCCCCTCGCCGAAAACCTTATGTGAGACCTTCTGACCCGCCGCGTATTTCGCGGCGCTTGTTTTAGGTGCGGCAGGCGCTTTGCTGTAAGCGTTAATATCTAAATATGATGTGCGCCCTGAGCTATACTCAGATTTTGCGGGTGCGCGCCGATACCCCTCAAAGCTGCAAAGCTTTTCGGGTATTTCCTTTAAAAAGCGGGAGGGCATATTGCGGTTGGTTGAGCCGAAAAGCATACGCATATAGGCGTTTGTAATGGTAAGGGTCTTTTTAGCGCGGGTAATTGCAACATAGGCAAGCCTGCGTTCTTCTTCCATTTCTTCGGGTCCCGCGTAAATTGACTGATTGCCGGGAAAAATGCCTTCCTCCATACCGATAAGGAAAACGTTATTAAATTCAAGTCCCTTTGCTGAGTGAATGGTCATAAGTACTACACGGTCTTCCGTAGTATCAAGTGAATCAATATCACTTACAAGTGCTGTTTGCTCTAAGAAATCGGAAAGACTGGGTTCCTCCGTATCCTGCTCGTACTGGGCTATTGTGGAGGCAAACTCCGCCACGTTTTGCAGGCGTTCCTCCTGCTTTTCGGGTTCTTCATCGCTTTCGGTAAGGGATAAACGGTAACCTGTTTTTTCAAGAATTTCTGCAAGCAGGTCGGATATTGAAATATCCGCCGACATTTCGGTGAGCTCTTCAATAATATCGCAAAATCCGCGAAGTCTTACCGCCGAGCGGGATAAAGCGGCAAATTCATCTGCCCGTTTAATTACCTCAAACAGAGATATGCCGAGCTCTGCGGCTATCTGCGCGGCGTTTGCCATAGTGGTTTCGCCTATTCCGCGCTTAGGCTCGTTTATAATTCTGCGCAGGCGTAAATCGTCGTTATTATTGTTTATAAGCTGCAAATAGGCGATTACGTCCTTTATTTCCTTACGGTCAAAAAAGCGCAGACCGCCTATAACGCGGTAGGCAATGCCGCTGCGGGCAAAAACATTTTCAACAGAGCCTGACTGCGCGTTCATTCTGTAAAGCACGGCGTGATCGGAAAATTTAGCGCCGTTTTTCACGTTTTCAAGAATACGGTCGGCAATATACCGCGCCTCGCCGCGCTCGTCGTCCGCCGTGAACACGCTTATTTTCTCGCCCGTGCCGTTATCCGTCCAAAGGGTCTTGCCCTTTCTGCCGCGGTTGTTTTTTATAACCGCGTTTGCGGCGTCCAGAATATTTGAGGTAGAGCGGTAGTTCTGCTCAAGGCGAATTACGCGGGCGTCCCTGTATTCATCCTCAAAATTCAGTATGTTTTCAATTGTAGCGCCGCGGAAACGGTAAATGCTCTGGTCGTCGTCTCCCACAACGCAAATGTTATTTTCTCCCGACGACAAAAGCCTTACAAGCTCATACTGAGCGTGGTTTGTATCCTGGTATTCATCCACCATAACATAGCGGAATTTGCCCGTGCAGTAGCTGAGCGCCTCGGTATCGGTCTGCAAAAGCCGCACGGTGTTGAAAATCATATCGTCAAAGTCCATGGCGTCGGCTTCAATCAGCCGCTTTTGATATATTCTGTAAAGCTCGGCTACGGTTTTAAGGCGAAGATCATCACCTGCCTGCGCTTTATATTCGGCAGGGGAGATGAGCTTTTCCTTAGCGTCGGATATTGCGGAAAGCACGCGTTTGGGCGGTAAAAGCTTTTCGTCAATTTCGTGCGCTTTCATAATTTGTTTCATAAGTCTGCGCTGGTCGTCGGTATCGTATATGGTAAAATGCGAGGTATAGCCGATGCTCTCGGCGTAGCGCCTTAATATTCTGCCGCAAACCGAGTGGAATGTGCCCGCCCATATATCGTTTGCGTCTTCGCCCAAGCGAGCGGCTATTCGCTCTTTAAGCTCGCCCGCCGCCTTGTTTGTAAAGGTAATGGCTAATATTTGCCACGGGCGAACCGGGTGCACTGAAAAAATGCCGTTCGGTACATAATCGGTAACGCCGTTTAAATAGTCCTCACCCGCTTTAATATCCTCCTCGGTAACAGCGGGGCAGTAGGTGCTTCTGTATCCGTCCCCGAATTTTACAAGATTTGCAATTCGGTTGACAAGCACGGTAGTCTTTCCGCTGCCCGCGCCCGCAAGTATTAAAAGCGGACCGTTAATGGTCGTAACCGCCTCGAACTGCATATCGTTCATATGTATAAAATATTTTTTTATAACTTCTTTTCTCAAACTTAAAAAATCCATTTTTTCTCCGGTCAGGCGGTTTCTTTTGCGGCTGCATTGTGACTTTTGATACGGTCGGGCAAAATATAGGCAAAGGGGAATGCGACGGCACAGACTGCTAAAGCCGCAATTATATCGATTATTGAATGTTGCTTTAAAAACACGGTGGAAATGCTTATAAGTATTGTGATAACAAGCAGAACTGTCTGCCATAAAGGCGTTTTAAACGGTTTGCAATAAAGAGTGGTGAAATAAACCGCAAACGAGCCTATAACGTGCAGAGAGGGGCAGACATTTGTATTCGTATCGAAATTATAAAGTGCTTTTACAATATCAACGCAGAAATTATCCCGCTGAAATTCGGTGGGGCGCAGTTCCTGCTTTGTGGGGTAAAATATGTATATAACGGTGGTAATTGTGTAGGTTATAATGATAAAATACATCAGCTTTTTAAAGGCAGGAATATCAAAAAGCAGGGTGTAAAGGTGTATTCCCACCAAAAAGACAAACCAAAAATAATAGGGGAAAACGAAAAATTCGCAAAACGGAATTTTTGCGTCAAAAGCCACCTCAACGGGGTGGTAATTAAGTGATAAACCGCGCTCCAAAAGCCAAAATGTCGCGCCGTAAACGGGCCAGTAAAGCAATAACAGCAGGTGCTTAAATTCGGGCGTGTTTATATTGTTCGGCCGTAATTTTCTATAATCTACCATATACACAATCTGCATCCTTAACAATATAGTCTCTTATAATATCGGCAGCGCAGCCGCAAAACTCGTTTTTAAGCGTTTGCGACATTTTATTGAGCTTTGACGGGCTTTCGAGATAATCGCACACCGCGTCGCACAGCTCAATAGCACCCTCGCGCATATCGGCGCAGCCGTTGGAAATGAAAAACTCAATATTCCGCGTTTCGCAGCCCGGCACGGCGTCAATAAACAGCATGGGCAAGCCCTTAACCGCCGCCTCGGTGGTGCTCAGTCCACCGGGTTTAGTTAAAATCAGCTCCGCCGCGTCCATATAAAGCGGCATGCGGCTTGTAAACCCTATTACCCGCACGTTATCGGGCAGGGGATATTTTGTAAGCGAGCGGTAAAGCTTTACGTTATTGCCGCAAATTATAACAAGAATTGCGTCTTCAGGCAGCTGCTGCGGCAAAAGCTCGGCTAAATCCTTAATGGGTCCGCAGCCCATACTGCCGCACATTAAAAGCACTACGCGCTTGTTTTGCGGGAGCGCCAGCGTGCGTTTAGCCCTTTGCGGCTCTGTTTTACCGTAAAAATCGCGCCGCACTGGAATACCCGAAGGGACAATGCGGGAAACGGGCAGACCGTTACCCGCGAATTCTTCGGTAAGTTTTTTGTGAGGGATAAAATACGCGTCCATATTCGTCTGATTAACGCCGGGCGAGCAGGTGTAATCGGTCGCGACAAAATAGGAGCGTATGTTTATTTTGCGCCGTTTTTTAAGCTCGGTCATCATCATTGCCGAGAAAACATGGGTGCATACTATCGCGTCATACTTTTCGGTCTGCAAAAATTCATAGAGCGACTCGCACCCTTTGATTACAAGCTCGTAAATAAGGGAGTCATCGCCCTCCTTCGGGGGGTGGTTTTCTTCAAAACGGTAGCTCACGCCGAATAGCTTGGGAAATTTGCGGTATATCAAAACATGCCCCTTGCTTATCAGCTTGGATTTTTCTGGTGACCAGAAAGCCAGCGCATCCTTTATATCACATTCGTCATTATTATTCAAAAAACATTCTTTTATAGCTTTGGCGGCGGAATTGTGCCCCTCGCCTGTGTTGCAGGATAATATCAGCAATCGCATTTTTTCCTTGTTTCTCTCCTTATCATTCTGTCACGCAGCTTTATAAGATGCGGCCTGTTGTACCGCTGAATAAGAATAAACGGAATATTGCAGAATATAAATACAAGCATTAAAATTATTCCGATATAGTTTTTCCAGATAACATAGATTCCTACCGAGAAAACGCAGAGCCAGCAATGAATAAATTCCGCTACGCAGGTTTCTCTTATAAGCGCGGTAAGGCTTTCGCTTGTGGCGTCGTATGTAACGCGCTTAGGCAGCATATCCCGCATAACGCGGCTCATATCGGGTAGGCGGGTTTTCCATTTTTTTATACCCAGACATTCATAAACCGCGCCGCCGTTTTCCCAATTTCGCGCACGGTAAAGAAAGCCGCCCTCGCTGAAACGGCCGCGGGGCAGGGATTCGCCTATATAATGAGCAAGAACGCCTAATACGGCAACATAAACAATGCTCATCACCAATTTCATTTAATCACCCAAGTTATTTAGTAATATTTATAATACCATAAAACTTTGTTTATAGCAACAATAAAATACATTTTTTGCACCTGATATTTAAGTGCTTGACAAAATTATATTTTTGAGGTAATATAATAATCAGTTAAAACGCTATGAAGGGGATAAGTAATCCGCAAAAAGCGAACAAAAGAGAGGGAATAATTGCTGAAAGTTCCTGTTTGCCGAGCGTGATGAAGCTACCCCTGAGCGGCGCCTGAAAGGGCAGACGGCTGCCGCCGTTATCGGCAAAGGTATTATTAAGTACCGCAGAGTGCGGAGCGTATGCTCCGAAAACGGGTGGTAACACGGATATTTGTTTATTCGTCCCGAGTGCAAATTATTTGCGCTTGGGGCTTTTTTAATTTTTAAAGGAGGAAAACACAATGAAATACGAAATACTTAAATTATTGGCGCGTAACGCAAAATATACGGCGGAAGAAATAGCCGTAATGCTGGGAACGGACGAGGAAACGGTAAAAAGTGAAATAAAGCAGCTTGAAAAGGACGGCTTAATTAAGGGCTACAAGGCGATAATTGACTGGCAGCGGCTTGACAGCGCCTTTGTTTCGGCAATAGTTGAGCTTAATGTTATACCCAAAGCAGGGCTGGGCTTTGAGGAGGTTGCCGAAAAGGTTATGAAATATGACGAGGTGGAATCGGTTTACCTTATGTCAGGCGGATATGACTTAAACGTTGTTGTAAAGGGCAAAACACTTCAGGATATAGCGCGTTTTGTGGCGCGCGAGCTTGCTACGATTGACTCGGTAACGCAGACCTCGACACACTTTGTTATGCGCCGTTACAAGGAAATGGATGTTGAGCTTGTAAACGACAGGGAAGACGACAGGGGGCAACTCTGGATATGATAGATTACTCCCGCATTATTAACCCTACCGTTGCGGAAATCAAGCCGTCGGGTATACGCAAATTTTTTGATATTGCCGCTACAATGGATGATGTTATATCCTTAGGCGTTGGGGAGCCGGATTTTCAAACGCCGTGGCAATGGAGGCGGCATTGCGCTCCACCTCCGCGCGGATGGAGGCGGCATTCTCGCCCCGCACCCCCTGCTTTGCCAGCTTGGCATACTGCTGCAGCACGTTCACGGCATCGGGCAGATAGTAATTGGCGAACCGCCGCACCTGCTTTGCCTTGGCGGGGGTGGCTTCCACCGTTTCCACAATGGAGCGGCCTGCCTTTTCCATCCGGGCCATGGCGGCGGAGAGCTGCGGGTCCGGCAGGGCTTCGTTCAGGGCATGGAGGGTGTCCAGCTGCTGCTGCATCTCCGTCAGCATGGCATCCACATCGTCCACACCGGTATGGAAGGGCACTTCCGTCTCCACCACCCGGGGCGGGCAGATCTTTTTGGCCCCGGCAAAGGCCAGCACAGCCGCGCCCAGCGCCGCCAGCAGTGCCCACAGCCGATAGACCGGAAGCACAGCGCACAGCACCACAAATGCCAGCGCCGCCGCGTAGTACGGCAGGACACTGGGCTTCCGGGTGCGAATGATCTTGCTCATGGGTTCCTCCTTTTCCGGGAGCTGCGCCCCCTGTATCTTCCATAATAAATCCTTTTCCAGCGGGGCGCAAGCGTTTCACGAATTATTTACAGGTTTGAAATCGAAATGTCAAACCTCTCAGGCGCTTGCGCGCCAGCTCCCCTCATAGGGGAGTCCCTGGCAGATCGGGTAAGTCCGCGCGGCATTCAAGGCAGAATCCAGTTCGACAATTCTTTCTGCCAGATCTCCCGTAATTTTTCCGGCCTGCAGGCGGCATTGGCGGGGCTGGTGCTGGGCAGCCTGACCGCCGGGATGCCGCTGACCGGCTCGAGATACTTTGTATAGATCTTATATGCCGTAGCCCCGTTGCAAAAAACAGCCTCAATGGGCGCTTTTGCCAGCAGACCGGCAATATCATTGGGCACCACGTCCCGGATGGACGCATCCGACGCGCCGGTGATGGTACAGCTTTCCAGCGTATCCCACAGGGCCAGCCCGTGGCGCAGGATGATCTGCTTTTTTGCTTCGATGTCCTCCCGGGCGGGCACAGGCTCCCCGGTCAGGGCCGCCAGCATGGGCCAGAAGCGGTTTTGCGGGTGGCCGTAGTAGAAGGACATTTCCCGGCTCTTGGGGCTGGGCCAGGTGCCCAGGATCAGCGCCCGGCTGTGCTCGTTGTAGACCGGTGCAAAGCTCACTGCTTTTCCTCCGCAGCTTCCATCTGGCCCCAGGGAGAGCCAAGTTGATGGTCCGAGGGCTCCGCACGGGGGCCGTCGAACCACAGCTCCTCAATGAGGGCGGCAAGGCCGTCCTCCCGCACATCCCCGATGATGCGGTCTGCGGCTTCCTTGGCATCGTCTGAGCCGTTGGCCATACAGCAGCCCAGTCCTGCCGCCTTCAGCATTCCCACATCATTGGCGGAATCGCCCGCCGAAACAGCATCGGCCAGCGTCAGACCCACGGTTTCACACAGGTCAGCCAGACCCACCCCCTTATCAATGCCCTCCCGGACGATATCATAGCAGTGCCAGCTGCCCTCCCGCACAGCACCCACCATCATAAAACGGAGGTTCAGGTGGCCGTACTTCCGGCTGAACGCCTCCAGCGCCTCATCGGGCAGGCAGGCAAAGGCGGCATGGGGCATATCGATGAGATGGCGGTCCTGATCCTCGCCGTCCTTGCAGGTCAGGCCGCTGCCGCTCAGCTGGGCGTAGAAATCCCGGAGGCTCTCGTATTCGCAGTAGGCATAGTAGCCATCCCGGAAATTGAACTGCAGAGGGTAGTTGTAATCCTCGCAGAAATCCACCAGGGCGTA
>OHFR01000626.1_pt1 | contig 14994 bp, 11 predicted proteins | sample 1567531 | NCBI WGS metagenome assembly OHFR01 (sample SAMEA3879597, study PRJEB24766) | human gut metagenome | biome: human-associated habitat; feature: feces | place: USA | collected 1985/1987
AAATATGTATTAAAATATTTATCCGAAAAGGATATTTCATCCGAAATTGATATGTTTAATTCGGGGAAAGAATTACTTGGCGTGGGGACAGATTTACTTGGCTATAATATTATTTTTCTCGACATTAATATGGATGAGATAGATGGAATTATGACTGCACACAAAATTAGAGAGTATAGTATGGGTATATATATTGTATTTGTAACTGCTTACGTAAATTATTCATTAGAAGGTTATAAGGTAGATGCGACAAGATATTTATTGAAGAATACTATTAATTTTGATGAGTCTATATATGAGTGTATGGACACAATTTTACATAAAATGAATTACATTGTATTAAAAAAGTATTTTAAATTTAACGAATGTGAAAAAAATGTACAGGTTGATAGGATACTATATATAGAAAGCAGATTGCATAAACTTGAGTTTCATATTATGGAAGATAAGGTTTTGATATATACATTGTATGCAACATTAAATGATATGGAAAGGGAAATGATGGAATATAAATTTATAAGGATTCATCAGAGTTTTCTGGTAAATCTAAAACATATAAAGAGTATTACAGGCTATAGTGTAATACTGAATAACAATCAGAAACTTGTTGTACCAAGAGCAAGGTATAAGGATGTTAAAAGTGCATTTATTGCATATAAAGGAGAAGTGTAATTTATGTTTACATATTTTTTTAGTTTAGCAATAATTGCATTTGAAGTTATTTGCTGCAAAATATTTTTTGAAAGTTTTTGCGATAGCTCTGGGGAAAATAGAAAGTATAAAAGAACAATATTATTAGTTTTGTTGATTGCAATTTATTATATATGCGGGTTTACATTATCAAAATGGATTGTCCTTAAGCAACTATGTGCAATAATGTCAACTGCTATTATCATGCGATTCTATTTTGAAATAAGCTTAGTAAAGTCTGCGGTGTTTGCAATATTATATCAAGGATTATTGATGTTAGTGGATTATTTAGTTTATGCAGGAAATAGTGCAATCGTATCCAGAGAGGGAATAGTAACTCAAGAATATGCACTTGAGGGGAATTTAATTATTATTTTTAGTAAAGTTATTTCTTTTCTTTGCATCATACTAATAAAAAAACAATTTGGCAAAAAGTCAACAGAAGTACTGACAGACGCCGAATGGACAAAGTTCCTTTTTTTTCCTGTATTTACTATTATTACAATAATTACATTACTAATGGAATTTCAATATACTGAAAATGAAATGCAAGCAAATGCTTTATATTCTATTTCGTTTGGAATGGTGGTAATGAATGTATTTGTATATTATTTAATTAATGATATAGTCATTCGGGATGCAAAGCTGCATGAAAAGGAAATGCTTGAATTGCAGGTTAAAAATCAGATTCAGATGTATCGATCTGTTTCGGAAAACTTTGACATACAAAAAAGAAAATCGCACGAATTTAAAAATCAAATATTGTGTATAGAAGCGTTGCTCAAAGACAAAGAATATGATCGGGCAGTAGATTATGTTAGTAAAATCAGTAAGGGCTTTTTCAAAGAGCGAAATGCAATAAACACGAATCAAGTAGTAGTAAATGCAATTTTAAATACAAAATATGAAGAAGCTATTAACAAGCATATAGTCTTTGTCTTTAAAGTTAATGATTTATCTAACATAAAAATGGAAGATGAAGATTTGGTTGTGATTTTGGCTAATCTGTTAAACAATGCAATTGAAGCCTGCGAAAATTGCATTGGTAAAAAAGTAATTAAGTTCAAGTTTATGATGGAAGAACAGATGATAATTTTATCAGTAAAAAATACATGTAATCAAATGATTATATATCATAATAATGAAATCGCTACTACTAAAATGATAAATCAGGATGAGCATGGTGTAGGAATAAAAAACATTATAAGAATTGTGGAAAAATATAATGGGGAATATGTAATTCAAAATGATGAAGATCAATTTTACTTTTCTATTATTATACCTTTATGAAGAAAAAACATTAGGTAATCAAAGGGATATTATTGAGTCCTATTAATTAGAAGGTGATTCAAGGAGGAGATTTGTTGTCAATTTCTGCAATAAATGTTCACTTTCTGCAGAAATGATTGAACAGGCAAAAAAATTTGATATGATTTTATAAAAGGGGGCATAGATGTGGTTGAAATGATAGGCGGCTCCTTAGTAGATGAGATGGAAAAAGACAATTTATTTTGAATAGATATTTAAGTGATTGTCCATACATAAGGTTGGTACTATTTAATGAAAAAGATATCTATATTGTGCTGAATGAGCACAATATAGATATTTTTTTATTGATATTTTTCTTGCTTTTACGGAGCCGGTATGGTTTAATATGGTTAGTGTGTTAAAAAAATATCAAAAGGCGGTAATGTGATATGAGCAGCATGAGAGGGATCGATACTCCGGTAAGACAGCGGAGAAGAAGAGTATTTAAGGAAGTGGCTAATCTGGCTTACAATTCCACGAATCTGAAAGATGATATGGAGGCGCTGCCTTATAAGATCGTAGACTATGAAGAGTCGGAGTTCTGGGAGAGCGTCTATCGTGACAGAGCGATCATCCGTGAGCGCATCCGTTTGGCCATGGGTATGAGCTTACGCCCGGAGAACCGTGAGCATCCCGGACATCTGACACAGGGACTGGAAGAGAGTAATATTGATGAAAAATATTATGAGCCCCCTCTGATGCAGGTCATTCCGTCGGCTTGTAATGCCTGCCCGGAGAACCGTTATGAGGTGACCAGCTCCTGCATGGGGTGCCTGGCACATCCCTGCCAGAGTGTTTGTCCCAAGGGTGCGATTTCTATGAAAAACGGCAAGTCTGTTATTGATCAGGAAAAATGCATCAAGTGCGGAAAGTGTCGTGAAATCTGCCCTTATGATGCGATTTGTCACAAAGAGCGTCCCTGTAAGGCTGCCTGCGGTATTGGAGCTATTACATCTGACCATGTGGGAAGAGCCGTGATCGACAATGAGAAATGTGTATCCTGCGGTCAGTGTATGGTAAGCTGTCCTTTTGGAGCAATTGCTGACAAGTCTCAGATCTTCCAGTTGATCCGTGCCATGCAGTCCGGCCGGAAGATCATAGCCCAGGTAGCACCTGCATTTGCCGGACAGTTTGGCCCGAAGGTGACACCTGAGATGTTCAAGACAGCGTTGAAGGAATTGGGGTTTGCGGATGTCTATGAGACAGCGTTGGGCGCTGACATGGGATGTATGGCGGAAGCGGAGCACTACGTGAAGGAGGTTGCTACCGGTAAGCAGCAGTTTGCCCTGACCTCCTGTTGTCCTTCCTGGTCTGTAATGGCGAAGAATCTGTTCCCTGAGACCATTGATAAGATCAGTAATGAATTAACCCCTATGGTTGCAACGGCCCGTCTGATCAAGCAGGAGCATCCGGATGCTTCCGTAGTATTCATTGGCCCCTGCGCTTCCAAGAAGCTGGAAGCCAGCAGACGTACCGTCCGCTCTGATGTGGATTTTGTTATCACTTTCGAGGAATTGACCGGTATGTTTGAAGCTAAGGGAATCCTGCTGGATGAGATCAAAGCAATGGATGAGATGAAGGATGCTACCGCTGCCGGAAGAGGTTACGGCGTGGCAGGTGGCGTTGCCAATGCCATCAAGGAGTGTATCGAAAAGTATTATCCGGGAACACCGGTGAACATTCAGCATGCGGAAAGTCTGGCAGAATGTAAGAAAGCCCTGCTCCTTGCCAAGGCAGGTAAGATGAATGGGTGCCTGATCGAGGGTATGGCCTGTCCCGGAGGATGCATCGCCGGAGCCGGCACCAACATTGCTATCCCTGTAGCGGCCAAAGCCGTGGACAAGTTCAAGAACGAGGCAGAGAAGAAAGTACCTGATGAAAGTGTGGATCAGGAAATGGTGGAACTGGAAAAAGAATAAACACTGCAACAGAACAGATATATCCCGAAAACGAAACCGTCACATTACCGTGGCGGTTTTGTTGCGCGCATAGAGATAAAATTAGAGAAACTATTCAGAATAGTTACAAATGGCATATTGTTATTTCGGGAAAGATACTATAAAATAGCGTGGAGAACTTTTAGGAGAAACTATTTTATGAACATTCAGGACAGTATTATATTTTTCATGGAAATCTTAGGAACCATCGCTTTTGCAGCATCAGGTGCCATGGTGGGAATCCGGAAACGGATGGATATTTTCGGCATCTGTGTGCTGGGCGTGGTGACGGCTGTAGGCGGTGGTATGACCAGAGACGTGATCCTTGGGAAATTACCTTCGGCACTGGAGAAACCGGTATATGTCGGTGTCTCGGTGGCTACAGCACTGGCTATTTTTATACTGCTTTATATCAAACAGGATCTTTTGAGCGGCAGACTGGGAACCTTTTATGACAAAGCGATGTTAGGCATGGACTCTGTAGGACTGGGAATTTTTACTTCCCTGGGTGTGATGTCTGGCATCGACAACGGCTATCCGGACAATACCTTTTTGCTGGTATTTATCGGCATGCTCACAGGCGTGGGCGGCGGTCTGATGCGTGACATGATGGCGGGAGAGGAACCGTATATTTTCGTAAAGCATATTTATGCCTGTGCCTCTCTGGTAGGCGGTATCTGCTGCGTCTGGCTGTACCGCAGTATCGGCAGACTTCCCGCGGTATTTATCGCTGCCTTTGTGGTCATGGCGATCCGGTTTCTGGCGGCACACTTTCGGTGGAATCTGCCCCATCCGAAAACCTTGTCTTAACTGTTGCAGTTTTTGAAAAAAGGCGGTAGAATAAGGAAGTAGTTCTGCCTTCTGAGAGAGGGCGGACAGGAATATATAAGCAGGGAAGCGTAGGCCGGAAGGTATAGAACGGATATGGATCGCCTGCGGAAATGAGGAGAAAATGACAAAGATCAGAACAAGATACGCACCCAGCCCTACCGGTAAGATGCATGTAGGTAATCTGCGGTCCGCATTATATGAATTTTTGATTGCAAAGCATGCCGGTGGAGATTTCATGCTCCGTATCGAGGATACCGACCAGGAGCGCTATGTGGAAGGCGCTACCGAGATCATCTATCGTACCCTGGAGAAGACCGGACTGGTACATGACGAAGGCCCGGATAAGGACGGCGGTTATGGTCCTTACGTGCAGAGTGAACGTATGAAAACCGGTATTTATATGAAATATGCCAAGGAACTGATCGATAAGGGAGAAGCTTATTACTGTTTCTGTGACAAGGAGAGACTGGCTTCCCTGAAGACCGAAGTTGTGGATGGTAAGGAAATCACCGTATATGACAAGCACTGCCTGTCCCTGTCCAAAGAAGAGATTGAGGCAAATCTTGCCGCAGGCAAGCCTTTTGTCATTCGCCAGAACAACCCCAAGGAAGGCACCACGACTTTCCATGACGAGTTATACGGAGACATTACAGTAGATAACTCCCAGCTGGATGATATGATCCTGATCAAATCCGACGGTTACCCTACCTATAACTTTGCAAACGTGGTAGATGACCATACCATGAATATCACCCATGTGGTACGAGGCAACGAATATCTGTCCTCCTCCCCAAAATATGTACGTCTGTACGAAGCTTTCGGATGGCAGGTACCGGTATATATCCATCTGCCGCTGATCACCGATGAGAACCACAAGAAGCTGTCCAAGAGAAGCGGACATGCTTCCTTCGAGGATCTGATCGATCAGGGATTCATTACCGAAGCCATCGTGAACTATGTGGCACTGCTTGGATGGAGCCCGGAGGATAACCGCGAGATTTTCTCTCTGGATGAATTGATCAAGGAGTTCGATTACCATCGCATCAGCAAGTCCCCGGCAGTCTTCGATATCGTGAAATTGCGTTGGATGAATGGTGAATATCTGAAGGCTATGGATTTCGACAAGTTCTATGAGATGGCAGAGCCTTACCTGAAGGCAGCGATTAGCAAGCCTCTGGATCTGAAGAAGATCGCAGCCATGGTAAAGACCCGAATCGAAGTATTCCCGGATATTGCCGGACTGGTAGATTTCTTCGAGGAGCTTCCGGAATATGACGTGGCAATGTATACACACAAGAAGATGAAGACTACCGCAGAGACTTCTCTGGAGGTATTGAAAGATCTGCTTCCGATCCTGGAGGCACAGGAGGATTACAGCAATGACGGGCTGTATCAGACTCTTGTAAAATATGTGGAGGAAAAAGGCTGTAAGAACGGCTATGTGATGTGGCCGATCCGTACCGCAGTATCCGGCAAGCAGATGACACCTGCCGGTGCTACGGAGATTATGGAAGTCCTGGGCAAAGAGGAATCTCTGGCAAGAATCCGCAAAGGAATCGAGTTATTACAGGCAAATGTCTGATCTGACATGCTTAAATGCCTCCCAGCAGGAGGCTGTCACGTTCGGAGAGGGACCGCTGTTATTACTGGCGGGCCCCGGCTCCGGCAAGACATTTACCATCACCCAGAGGATCCTGTATCTGATCCGGGAACGCCGGATCACCCCGGAGAAGCTTCTGGTGATCACCTTTACCAGAGAAGCGGCTCTATCCATGAGGCAGCGCTTTGCGCAGATATCTCCACAGGAAGTGCATACCGTCAATTTTGGAACGTTTCATTCTGTTTTCTATCAAATCCTGCTCCAGTCGGGCAGAATTTCATCAGGCAATATTTTAAACGACAGACAAAAAAGAGATCTTATCCTTCCCATTTTGAAGAAAATAACAGACTGTAAAAAAAGATCCGCAGCGGAAGTAACGGAGCTTGCCGGGAACTATCTTGCTGCCATCGGTTATTACAAAAATACCGGCGATATTGAGAACAGCAGAAAGAAGCTTCCGGAAGAAGAAAAACAACATTTTTCCAGGATCTATGAAGCTTATGAGGAGGCGAGAAAAAATACCGGAGGCCTTGATTTTGAGGATATATTAAAGGAATGTGAGGAGTTTCTGCAAAGGGATCCGGGGCAGCGTACATACTGGCAGAACCGGTTTGAATATATACTGATTGATGAATTTCAGGATATCAATTACAGACAGTACAGTATCGTGAAAATTCTGGCGGAAAAACATAGAAATATTTTTGCAGTGGGGGATGATGATCAGGCCATTTACGGATTCCGCGGAGCCAGACCAGCCTGCATGAGACAGTTTGTAGAGGAATTTGGTGCAAAGCAGATCCTTCTTCGGACGAATTATCGCAGTCATCCGGATATCGTGGAGGCATCCCTGGCGGTGATAGATGAGAATAAAGACCGTTTTCATAAGGATCTGGAGCCTTGCGAGGCGCATAGACGGCAGGCAGGGGATCATAAGACTGACGCCGGATACCGGAAGGAATATCGGGTAAAAATCAGGGAATTCAGTGAGGCTTCGGAACAAATGAGTTATCTGGTACAAAGCTTGAAAAATCGGATAAATGGGGAGACCTGTGCTGTATTGTTCCGGACAAATCTGGCCATGCAGGGCGTGGCGGCGAGACTTACCGGGGAGGGGATCCCTTTTTCCATGAAAGAGAAGGGGAGAAACATTTACGACCATTTTATCGCACAGGATCTTCTGTCATATCTGCGGATCGCGCAGGGGTGTGCTACAAGAGCGGATTACCTGAGGGTGAGCAACAGACCATATCGGAATATTTCCAGAGAGGCTTTTGGTGTCGAAGCATCTTTACCGGCTTTGAAGAAATATTATGAAGATCTGACTGCGGGAAGTCCGGACGCGGGGCAGCAAAAGGCGCAGAAAGCGGTCGGAGTATGGATACGACAGATGGAATTTGTAAAAAATACGGAACTGAAGCTTGCAATGGCATTTTTGCGTAAGGCGTGCGGCTATGAGAGATACCTGCGGGTGAGAGCTGCACAGGAGGGAAAAACAGATCTGACGGAATGGCAGGAAGTGCTGGATTTTATCACGGAGGATGCGGGACGATACCGAAGCCTTGAAGAATGGCAGGAAGCACAGGAGCTTTACCGGGAACAACTGCAATGCAGGGAAACTGTAAGGAGTGGCATGCAGAAGAAGCAGGAAAAACAGGAAAACAGCGGGATCACTCTGCTGACGGTACATGCGGCAAAGGGACTGGAATTCGACCATGTGTGGATCCCGGACTGTAATGAGAAGACCTTTCCCCACGGAAGCTCCCGGGAGCCGGAGCATTGTGAAGAGGAACGACGGATCTTCTATGTGGCGATGACACGGGCAAAAAAAGACCTGGAACTTCTCTGCCTTACAGGCACGAGAGAGCGTCCCAGGTTCCCTTCCAGATTCCTTATTCCTCTGAATCGTTATCATCGATGATCTCGTCAAATTCACAGCTGTCGAGATACTCATCAAAAGCATCGGCAACCTTTTCGTAGACATCATCATCTTCAATGTATGCGAGAATGGGTTCTTCATTCGGGTCATCCGGATTCTCGGAATATCCGTAGAACCATACTTCTCCGTCTTCGTTTTCGCCGTCCTCGTCCAGAGGCAACAGTACGATATAGTCCTTGGCCTCTACGGTGAGAATGGTAATGATGGCACAGTTGACAACAGTGCCGTCTTCCAGCTCCAGCTCAACGGTCATTTCTTCATCTTCATAGCTTTCTTTTTTACCCATGGGAATCCTCCTGATATGTTTATTGGGTGTAACAGTACTTTGTTCCTTTATTATAACCGCTTACGGATATTCTTGCAATGCTTGTTTTTCTTACACTTACAGACTATAATAAAAATGGACAAAGAGACTGTAAGTGATAGAAAACTGGAAGATGGGGTATGACAATGACAGAAAAAAAGCATGCAATAAAGCCTTACCCTCTGGGGGCGCATGTGGAGGACGGAGCCATCCGTTTTGCCTATGCGTCCGGGAAAAAGGATTGCGGCATTCTCATATATGACAGAAAGAGTGGAAAAAAAACGCACAGGGTTCCGTTTCGACAGGAGGAACGGATGGGAAATGTGTACTGTAAATATCTGGAACTGGAGCCGGGAAATGTCGGGTATCAGTTCTATGAAGGGGAGCGTACTGTGCCGGATCTGCATGCACAGGGGTTCCTGCGTAAGCCTGCTTATGGGAAAATACGTAAGCCTGCGGATCGCATTGCAGTATTTCCCAACGAAGATTTCGACTGGGAACAGGATATGCACCCTATGCTTCCCTATGAAGACAGCACCTGCTATTGCCTTCATGTGCGTGGTTTTACCATGCATGCCTCATCTCAGGTAACACATCGAGGCACCTTTGCAGGGGTTGTGGAGAAGCTGGACTATCTTCAGGAAATCGGTGTGACAACCGTGGAATTCCAACCGGTCTATGAATTCGATGAGACACCGGAGAAGACGGTGCCGAAGACCTCCGGAGAGCTTGCGGCCGTGGCGGGGGAAAAGAACGGAGAAGGTAAATTGCCCGGCTACCGGGTGCTGAACTATTGGGGCTATCGGGAAGGCTTCTATTATGCGCCTAAGGCAGCCTATGCGGCAGGGGAAGACCCAGCAGAAGAGTTTCGTCTTATGGTAAAAGAATTCCATAAGCGAAAAATGGAAGTGATCCTGCAGTTCTATTTCCCCCGGGGAATGGATGCTGCAGAGATCGGGAATATTTTAAGATTCTGGGTATTATCCTATCATGTGGATGGTTTTCATCTGATGGGGGAGGGAGTACCGGCTCAGATGCTGGCTGGAGATCCGGCATTGTCCGGGACAAAACTGTGGCATTATTCCTTTGATACGGAGCAACTCTATGATCCGGCAGTGAAGCCGGAATACCGGAATCTGGCGGAATACCGGGACGATTATCTGTATACCATGCGTCGTTTTCTTAAGGGAGATGACAATATGCTATCGGGTGTATTGTATGAGATGCGTCATATCCCCGCCAATATGGGACGGATCCATTATCTGTCTAATTATTACGGATTTACCCTGATGGATATGGTTTCTTATGACCATAAGCATAACGAAGCCAACGGCGAGGGCAATCGCGACGGTAACGATTATAACTGCAGCTGGAACTGTGGTGAGGAAGGACCGTCCAGACGGAAAAAAGTGCAGGCACTTCGGAAAAAACAGTTACAGAATGCATTTTGTATGTTGCTGCTGACACAGTCCACCCCGTTGATTTTCATGGGGGATGAGTTTGGCAATTCCCAGCAGGGCAACAATAATCCCTATTGCCAGGACAATAAAATCACATGGCTGAACTGGCAGGACAGGGAGAAAAATGCGGAATTATTGAATTTCTGGAAACAGATGATCGCTTTCCGTAAGGCACACCCGATCCTGCATCCTGAGGAAGAGCTTCGGATCCTGGATACGTTATCCTGTGGTTATCCGGATCTGTCCTATCACGGACAGAATGCCTGGAGGCCCCAGACAGAGAGCTATAACCGGCATGTGGGCATTATGTACTGTGGAAAGTATGCAAAGACACCACAGGGTGGGGAGGATTCTTTCCTCTATGTTGCCATGAATATGCACTGGGAGCCGCAGAAACTGGCATTTCCAAAGCTGCCGAAGGTTATGGAATGGAATCTTGTGCTGGCAACGGAGAAGTCGGAAGATACTCTGACAGTGCAGGAGAAAGAAGAACAGTCCAGAGAGCAGACGGGGATCATTGCCCCCAGAAGTATTGCAGTATATGAAGGCGTTGTGATGGCAGCATCACAGGACAAGGAGAAAAAAGTTTCGGCAAGATCTTTAAAAAAGAAAACAGATGTTGCCGGAGAAAGATGATAGAACGAAATGAATATCTGGAAACATTTTAAAACGATCACACATCATAAGATCCTTGTGGCAAAGGGCTGCTTTAAGGTAGGTCTGTATAAACAGGGATTGTTGCATGATATGTCCAAGTATAGTCCCACAGAGTTCTGGGTAGGGGCAAAATACTATCAGGGGACACGCAGCCCCAACAATGCGGAACGAGAAGATATCGGTTATTCCAGCGCCTGGCTGCACCATAAGGGCCGGAATAAACATCATTACGAATACTGGATCGATTACAGCATGCAGGCACTGCCCGGTGGAATGGCTCCGGTGCCGATGCCGGATAAGTATATTGCGGAAATGATCATGGATCGGATCGCTGCCAGCAAGGTCTATATGGGAGGCGAATACACGGACAGGTCTCCTCTTGATTACTATTATCAGGGGACAGATAGGGCACCCATTCATCCGGAGACGAAGGCAAAACTGCTATATGTGCTGGAAATGCTGGCAGAGGAGGGAGAGGAGAAGACCTTCCGGTTTATCAAAGAGGAACTGGTGCAGCATAAACGGTGTATGGACTGGCACCAGCTGGAGAAAGCGGAATAGAATAGTAAAAAACAGTGGTAAGCAGAGGATCCTATGAACTGTATCATTCTGTTATTGTTACTATTTTGTGGTGGAAATTCCTGTAGCAACGGCTGTAGCTGTATAGGAAACAGCAATCGCAGTTCCTGCGGAAACAACAATTCCTGTGGGAATTCCAATAACTCCTGCGGAAGCAGTAGTTCCTGTGGCAGCTCGAATGCCTGCGGCGCACGTTGTCTGGAAGACGAGGGACGCGGTGGAGACAGAGACCGCAGACCGCCCAGACCGGATTTCCCGAATTTCACACCGGTGGATGATCCGGCATTTTCCAGGAGAAATGACGGAAGATGCGAGACCTGTGGATGTGAGCAGAATTCCTGAAAATATGGGTAACAGGAAAGCCCCTGAACTGTCTTGGCAGTTCAGGGGCTTGTTTTGTCTGAAAGACTAGTTGGACATAACTTCTTTCCAGTATTTGTTGTAGAGTTCTTCGCCGTCCTCTCCGAGGTACAGGAAGGTTTCCAGATTGTTATACTGCGTCAGATCCGGGAAAGCAATGGGAGAATTCTTCAGATCTTCATCCTCGATCAGCTCTCTGGCGGCGGTATTAGGAGTACCGTAGGTGATGTACTCGAAATTCTTCAGTGCTACATCTGGACGACACATGAAATCGATGAATTTCTCTGCATTTTCCTTGTTGGGAGCATTCTTCGGGATTACCCAGCCATCGATCCAGACATTGGTGCCTTCCTCGGGAATGACATAATCGAGATCCGGATTTTCGCCGATCACATAAATGGCATCACCGGAGAACATTACACCGATCGCAGCCTCGCCGCCGATCATTTTGTCACGTACCTGATCTACAACATACGCCTGTACCAGAGGCTTCTGGGCGATGAGATCATCGGTAGCTATCTGGAGTTCGGATTCGTCCAGACTGTTAGAAGAGAAGCCGTTTTTCTTCAGAGCAACCATAAAACTGTCTTTAATAGAATCCATCATCAGAATATTGTCAGCATATTTTTCATCCCACAGATCTGCCCATTTGGTGGGAGGGGTATCTACCAGAGTCTTATTATAGATGATTCCTACAGTTCCCCAGCAGTAGGGAACACAGTACTTGTTGCCGGGATCGTAAGCGGCAGCCTGCTCATAATACTCGGCACCGATGTTTTCCTTGGCATTGGGGATCTTGTCATAATCCAGTTCCTGGATCAGGTCGTTTTCAATCATTTTCTGTACCATGTAATCGGAAGGACATACCACATCATAAGCGGAAGAACCAGCTTCTACCTTGGGATACATGATCTCGTTGGTCTCGAACTCATCGTAGACCACTTTGATTCCGGTCTCTTTTTCGAACATGGTGATCGTATCGGGATCGATGTATTCCCCCCAGTTGTAGACGATGACCTGTCCGTTTTCGCCAGAAGCAGAGGAAGCGCTGCCGCAGCCGGTTGTCATGCCTGCAATCAGACCGGTGCACAGGGCAGCAGTAAGGAGCTTTGCAATGGTGTTCTTTTTCATGAATGGATTCCTTTCTGTAAGTAAAATAGTTTAGGAAGACAGTTGGCTGTCTGTGTATCACGGGAGAATCCCGGAGTGTTATTCATGACAATAAAATGCTCGCAGAGCGTGCATTCTATTGTTTTTCCTTTGGTTTCGGAGCCTTGTTGACAAGGATCAGAAGAACCAGAACGGTCATAAAAATAAGTGTGGAAAGTGCATACATTTCCGGTTTGATCCCTTTTCGGACTTCACTGTAGATTTTTGTGGAAAGAGTATCGACTCCAGGCCCCTTGGTAAAGTGGGTGATAACAAAATCATCCAGTGACATTGTGAATGCCAAAAGAAATCCTGAAAAAATTCCCGGCATGATGTCAGGCAGGACAACCTTGACAAAAGCATAGAGCGGAGAAGCACCGAGGTCCAGTGCTGCTTCATAAGTGCGTTTGTTTGTCTGCTTTAATTTCGGCATGACACTCAGAATCACATAAGGGATATTGAATGTAATGTGAGCCAGCAGGATCGTCTTAAAGCCAAGGGTAAGCCGGAAGGCAATAAAAAGCAGCATCAGGGAAACACCGGTGACGATGTCTGCATTCAGCATGGGAATATTTGTGATCCCCATAAAAAGTGTTCTTGTCCGGGAACGCATAACCTGCATTCCAAGTGCTGCCAGAGTTCCAATCAGAGTTGCGATCAGGGCTGAGAGCAACGCAATGATCAGCGTGGTATAAAGTGCATTCATGATCTCTTTATTCTGGAAAAGAGAGACATACCATTTGCCTGTAAAGCCACCCCAGCGGGAACGGGTTTTTGTATTATTAAAAGAAAGTACCATCAACGTTACGATCGGAGCATACAGGATCAGACAGATCAGTACCAGGTAGATTCTTTTTGCTGCGTTCTTTATCAAAATGCTGTTCCCTCCCCATTTTTATCGTATTTTGCAATCAGTGCCATACTTGCAATAATGAAGATCATCAGGACCAGTGAAAGTCCTGAGCCTGTATGCCAGTTACTTCCCTGCTTAAATTCCTGTTCGATGACATTTCCGATCAGAAGGATCTTACTTCCGCCAAGGAGATCCGAGATGACAAAGGTTGTCAGAGATGGTACAAAAACCATCGTGATCCCGCTGATGACACCCGGGACACTCAGAGGCAGAATGATTTTGAAAAAAGTCTGCATATTATTTGCACCAAGATCTCTTGCAGCATAAAGTACATCGCGGTCAATTTTTGCAAGTACATTGTAAATTGGCAGGATCATAAATGGAAGAAAGTTGTAAACCATTCCAAGTACGATCGCTCCGGGAGTATTGATCAGCGACTGCTCCGGCAGATGAAGAAAATGCAGTATGTTATTGATGACACCGTTCTTTTCAAGCAGTGTCTGCCATGCCAGTGTACGGAGCAGGAAATTCATCCACATCGGAAGAATGAATATCAGTACGATAAAACTTGTCTGATTCATATTTTTCTCGGCAAGAATCATAGCCAGTGGATAGGCGAGGACTAAGCAGATTAAAGTGCTGATAAACGACAGTAAAAGAGCCAGTCCGAGCGCTTTTAAATTTTCGGGAGTTGTCATCTGGGAAAGATTATTCAGAGTAAAACTCCCGTTTTTGTCTGTGAGTCCATAGTACAAGATCATGAGCAGAGGAATAATGATAAAAGACATTGCCCAGAATAAATATGGACCTGCGAGTATTTTTCTATTCTTCAATCGGAACAGCCTCCTCATCTTCGGATTCCGGTTTTTTCATGATCTGGATATCAAAAGGATCGACTTTTACTCCGACTTCTGTTCCAACCGGGAACATATCGGTGCTATGAACAAGAAGCTCATAATTGTTTGCGAGAACTTCCATTTCATAGTGAACCCCTTTGAAGATCAGATTTGTGACAACTCCGTTGATAACTCCTTCTCCAGGAGCAACAAGATCAATGTCCTCAGGTCGGATTACAGCATCTACCGGTTTATTATGACCAAATCCGACGTCTACACAGTTCCAGACAGCTCCGAGTATCTTTACGACTTTATCTTCTACCATCGTAGCAGGCAGAATATTACTGTCACCGATAAAATCTGCGACAAAAGCATTTTGCGGTTCATTGTAAATGTCCTCCGGCGTACCGATCTGTTGGATATAGCCTTGATTCATAACAACGATCGTATCAGACATTGTAAGAGCTTCTTCCTGATCGTGAGTAACGTAAACA
>OHFR01000631.1_pt1 | contig 14896 bp, 19 predicted proteins | sample 1567531 | NCBI WGS metagenome assembly OHFR01 (sample SAMEA3879597, study PRJEB24766) | human gut metagenome | biome: human-associated habitat; feature: feces | place: USA | collected 1985/1987
ACCATTTATAACCTTGTGGCAGCAGTATTAAACAACAATATGGGAAATGTGAAAGTTTCAGCCGAAGAGGTAGAGAGTTACGACATTGAAGAGTGTACGGCAATCCTTAACGCATACATGGAGTTTGTGGATGAATTAAAAGCAAACCCAAACTAAAAATGCCCTATTATCCACGCCAGGATAAAAAGGGCGAAATCCCGTATACAATCCTTACACGCCCGGAAAAATTGGTTATGGACTATTGCCATATCAATATTTACGAAGTCCAGGAAATGGAAATAGATATTTACCTTTTCTTCTTACGGGAAGCAATGATTTTTGAAAATTCACAGACTGAAGAGGGACGGAAATATTTAAAAGATTGCTTCCGTATGGAGCAGACAAAACCGGACCGTGAGGGATTAAGAGAAAGATTTGGAAAGAAAGGGGGAAAATCAAGTGGCTAACAACATTAAGGGTATTACTATTGAGATTGGCGGAGATACAACCAAGTTGCAAAATGCCTTAAAGGGTGTAAACGGGGACCTCAAAAGTACCAAGAATGAGTTAAAAGAGGTTGAAAAGGGCTTGAAATTAGACCCAAAGAATACCGAACTTTTAGCACAGAAACAACAGTTGCTTACAAAGGCAGTAGGCGAAACCAAAGATAAATTAGATGTATTAAAAACGGCAGAAGCCCAGGTGGAGCAGCAGTTTAAAAACGGCGAAGCATCCGAGGAGCAGTACCGGGCAATCAAACGTGAAGTAATCGCAACGGAAGCAGAACTTAAAAACCTGGAAGAGCAAGCAAAGGCGAGTAATTCAACGCTTGCAAAGGTGGGGGATGCTTTTGGAACGGTAGGGGATAAGGCAACCAAAGCCGGGGAAAAGATGATGCCCGTAACGGCCGGAATAACCGCATTAGGAGCAGCCGGGGTTGCTGCATCTATGGAATTAGATAACGGCTATGACACCATTATTACCAAGACGGGAGCAACCGGGGAAGCCCTGGAAAGCCTTACGACAGTAGCGGACAATGTATTTTCAGATATGCCAACTACAATGGATGATGTGGGCGTAGCGGTTGGAGAAGTAAATACAAGGTTCGGGGCAACCGGGACAGAGTTAGAAAATCTTTCAAAAGAATTTATTAAATTTGCAAACATCAACGGAACGGATTTAAACACGGCTATTGATAGCGTGGACAGTATTATGACAAAATTCGGCGTTGATGCCTCACAGACAAAAAATGTGTTGGGGCTTATGACAAAAGCGGGCCAGGACACGGGTATTTCAATGGAAACATTGGAAACCGCACTTACAACCAACGGTGCAAGCCTTAAAGAAATGGGGCTTGATTTAACATCATCCGTTAATTTGCTTGCACAAATGGAAGCAAGCGGCGTTGATGTTTCAACCGCACTTGCCGGAATGAAAAAAGCGGTTCAGAACGCAACGGCAGACGGCAAGAGTGCAGACGAAGCATTGACCGAAACAATAGATAGCATTAAAAACGCAAAGACAGAAACGGAAGCCTTAACCATTGCATCCGACCTTTTCGGAAAGAAAGGTGCGGCGGAAATGACCCAGGCAATCCGTGAGGGGCGTTTATCCGTAGACGATTTAAGCGGTGCTTTATCAGACTATGGGGATGTGGTAAGTGACACATTTGAAACCACATTAGACCCGTGGGATGATGCAGCCGTAGCAATGAACAATTTGAAACTTGCCGGGGCAGACCTGGGAAGTTCCATTTTAACCACATTGCAGCCAACAATTGATAAGGTTGTGAATAAGGTAAAAGAGTTTACAACATGGTTTAAAAACCTGGACGACAACACAAAGCAGATGATTGTAAAAATCGGAATGATTGTTGCGGCTATCGGCCCGGCTTTAATCATATTTGGGAAAATGTCAACGGGAATATCCGGGGTAATAAAAACCGTAACGGGATTAACAAGCAAAATAGGCGGAATGAGTGGTGTTTTATCAGCACTCACGGGACCGGTTGGAATAGTGATTGCTATTATAGCGGCACTTGCCGCCGGGTTCATTGCTTTATATAAAACGAATGATGAATTTAAAGAGAAAGTGGACGGGACCATAGGAAAGGTAAAGGATGCCTTTTCGCAGATGTGGACAACCATACAACCGCTTTTGGAGAGCCTAAAGCAAGCGTTTATTAACCTCATGGCTGCATTAAAACCCGTATTTGAATTTGTTCTTACATACATAGCAAGTATTGTAAATGGGGTTATCAATGCAGCAGCACCGATAATTGCAGCAATCCAAAATGTGATTGATTTTGTTACCAATATCATAAATGCCATTATAGCGTTATTACATGGAGATTTTGACGGTTTCTTTTCGTATCTGCAAGGTGCGTTTAATAGTGCAATATCGTTTGTAAAAAACATCATCCAGGCGGTTATAAATTTCATAATCGGATTTTTAGAGGGGTTCGGCGTAAATGTAAAAACATTATTTACCAATATTTGGAATAGCATTGTTGCCGTATTCCAGGGCGTGGGTCAGTGGTTCAGTGACCGATTTACGGAAGCACGGAACGCAATAACCACAATTTTTTCTGCAATCGGTTCATGGTTCGCCGCCAGGTGGAACGACATAAAAACCGCCCTTGCAGCAGTAGCCACATGGTTTTTAACTATGTTCACAAACGCATACACCAATGTAACAAACGTATTCGCTGCAATTGGTTCATGGTTTGGGGCAAGGTGGACGGAGATAAAAACCGCCCTTGCATCCGTTCCGGCATGGTTTAAAACACAGTTTGATAACGCATGGACAAACATAAAAAACGCATTTGCCAATGTAACTTCTTTTTTCTCTGATTTATGGGAGAAAATTAAAGGTTGTTTCGTAAATGTTGGTGTGGCTATCGGTTCAGCGGTTGGGGATGCTTTTAAATCAGCAATCAACAGTTGCTTATCAACAATAGAGGGCGTTGTAAATAAGTTTATCGGAATGATTAACGGAGTAATTGGAATTATCAATGAGATACCGGGCGTTTCGCTTTCAAAAATTGATACGCTTTCACTTCCGAGACTTGCAAAAGGCGGTGTATTAAGAGAGGGTACGGCAATGGTAGCAGAAGCCGGACCGGAACTTTTAAGCATGGTAAACGGAAAGGCAGTTGTAACACCGCTTACGGGTTCAGCGGTAAACACGGCAGCAGACAACCTAAAGGGCAACAATAGAGGTTTCCACCAGGAAATCAATATTACAAGTCCTAAAGCCTTATCCCCTTATGAAGTAGCAAGACAAACGAGAATACAGACCCGTGCAATGGTTATTGCAATGCAGAGGGGGTAAATTATGGCAGATATTACAGTTACTTGTACAAATGATAAAAATGTTTCTATTGCCTTTAGGTGGGATTGGGATAATAACCCATTCCACCTATTAGGGCTTGACGGAATATATGGTTATGATTGCAATGTTACCACATCAGAAAACACCACAACAGACGGCAGCACATACCAGGGAAGCACGGCAAAGGAAAGAAACATTGTAATAACCGCAGAGATTGACGGAGATTACAGAAAGAACCGGGAATTGCTGTATAGAGTGTTTCCAAAGGGTAGAACCGGAACGCTTGAATATAGCGAGGACGGGGATATAAAAATAATCACTTACAGAGTGGAAAGCGTGACACCAGGGGCAACAACGGGCGTTGTAAGGGATTATACAATTAGCCTTATTTGCACCGACCCGTATTTTAAGGACCTGTCAGATGTGGAAGTGGTAATGGCAAGTTGGGTATCAGATTGGTACTTTGAAAATGGGTTTGATATTAACGGCGTGGAATTTGGACACCGGGAAGCCGAGTTGGTAAAGGAAATTGAAAATAACAACGGTGCGGACAATATCGGAATAACTGCAATATTCAGAGCGGACGGCATTGTAAAAAATCCGGCTATTTACCATTCAGAGAGCGGGAAATATATAAAAGTCGGTTATGCCGGAAATGATTTTGAATTGCAAAGCGGTCAATATGTGGTTATTTTCACGCACACCGGAAAGAAAAATATATACCTTTTGGACGGTGTGAGCCAGGCAGAAATTGAGGAACACAAGGACCGTTACGGAATGATTGATTGGGAAACGGTTGTTTCTATGTACGGAACAATCATAAATCAGTATTTGGACGAGGACGGGGATTTTATACAGTTGCAGGACGGCACAAACACCATTACATACAATGCAGAAAGCGGCATTAACTATTTATCCGTGTCCGTATATTACCGCATTTCATATTTGGGGGTGTAAGAGCATGGAAATTATTATATATGACCGCAATTTGTACCGCCTGGGGACGATTGAAAACCATACATCCTTACAATGGCATAGAAAATATTACGAGTGCGGCACGTTTGAGTTACACGCCCCGGCAACAAAAAAAAACATAAGACTTTTGCAGCCGGGTAACGTAATAAGACCAAAGGGCAAAGATGAAGCCGCCGTTATCCGTGGGGACCAGACAGAAGAGGAAAGCACACTTGTAAATGAGGTTGTGCGAAACGGCTATTTTCTGCCTATATATTTCAATGACAGATTGACAGGCCCCATGTTTACATTTAACGGAACGTGTGAAGATGCTATGCGTTATATGATTAACCGCATGGCAGCAGTACCGTTATTAGAAGTAGCCCCAGGAATAGGGGATGCAACCAAAATAACATTCCAGGCAACCTATAAGAATGTATTAACCTATCTTTCTAAGATTGCCCGGTATTGTGAATTGGGCTTTAGGGTAGTGCCGGATTTTAAGGGTAAGAAAATGACCTTTGAAACATATAAAGGCATAGACAGAACCAAGAAGCAAGGCACAAAGCCCCGTGTAATCTTTTCAGAGAGTTACAACAACCTAAACCGTGCAAAACATACCTATTCAGACGAAACCGCCAAAACAAAGATTGTTGTAGGTGGGGCCGGGGACGGTGCGGACCGTATTTATGTAACGGTAGGCGGCGGAACGGGGTTTGATTTACGGGAAGAGTTTTTGGATGCCAAAGACATAAACAAAGATGATTTTTCGACCAATGCAGAATACCTGGAAGCGTTACGCATCCGGGGGGAGCAGTACAAAGCGGAAAACGCCGTGATTGAGAACATAGAAGCCGAAGTGGAAGCCGAGGTTAATTTTATCTATGGCACGGATTACGATTTAGGGGACATTGTGACAGTAGAAAAGGCGAAGTGGAACAAGGTATTAAATTTACGCATTACGGAACTTTGCGAGGTTTACGAATACGGCGGAATGTATGTTGTTCCTACTTTTGGGGATGCCCTACCCACAACCATAAATTGGGACAATTAGGAAAGGAGAGGAAAAGCAAATGGCAGTAAGAGGATTTTTTTACAATTCCGTAAATAAAGACCGCTTATACAACGGCCAGGATATGAACGAGGACAAAGCCCCGTTCTATAAAGAGGGTGTGGCGTATGGACATTTGCAAGTAACCGCAGACGGGGAAAGTATGGCGGTAAAGGTGGACGGCGGAAGCCGTACCGGGTACGCATACATCAACTTGCACACAATCCATAATACAACCGTCCTAGAATTGCCCGTGAGCGGTTCAAGCGGTACATTGCCAAGAATTGACCGTGTAATATTGCGGAATGATGAAACAGAGCGAAAACCAAGCATTTTTATTTTAGAGGGGGCATATTCAAGCAATCCGCAGCCGCCGGAACTTACGAACAATGACACAATCCAGGAAAAATGTTTGGCGGAAATTTACGTGGCCGCCGGAGCGGTGGCAATATCCCAAAGTGATATTACAGACACCAGGGCAGACACGGGATTGTGCGGTTTCATTGCATCACAGTTTGAGGACTTTGATTTTTCACAGTTCACAAAGCAATTTAACGCATGGTTCGCCCTGGAAAAAAAGAGCATGGAACAAGACCATGCAAATTTCATTGAAGAATACGCCGAAATGACACAAGCATTTATGACGGACCAGGAAGCACAATGGAATAAGTGGTTTAAAGAGAAGCAAACGGAACTTTCCGGGGACATTGCCGGGAAACTGCAATTACAGATTGATGATGTAAAAGAAAAGGTTTACAACATTGCCTTTAAGGTTTACATCATTAGCACATTGGAGCAGATTACAAGCCCGGTAACGGTAAAACTTACGAATAAGACCACGGGGACCATGCAGACGGTTACAGTTACAAAAAGCCAAATGGGATTTTATGTCACGGAAGCCGGAGAATACACCGTGGAAGCGGATTTGGAAAGCGTTATGGTTACACCGAAAGCCTTTAAGGTTACAAACGATAATCTTATGACAACGCAGAATATTACATTACGTGAGGGTTCAAACATGGGCTATATCGGAAATTATATTGGTTCATTTATTGCACAATAAAAAGAAAGAGAGGATTAAACAATGGTAGGATTTCCAAAAGTAATTAAGACAAAGGCGGATTTAGTCAACACTTACAAACTTGTAAAGAAAGGCAGATTGAAGAAAGAAGATTGGTTGGCAGCAGTTGAGAAGTTGGAAAATCAGAATTTCATCTTTTGCCCTATCCTGGAGAAAACCGAGGACAGAAAGGGCGTTACCCTTATGTTTGTAAACGAGGTTACAGAGGGGGACAAGGTAAAAGCCGGGAACGTGACCGCAACCGTTAAGACCGTGGAGCATATTGAGGTTGAAAAGGCAGTAGAAGCAGACCAGGAAGCGGCAGCAACAGAGGGAACGGCGGCAGCAGATACCGAAACAACCACAAATAACAATCAGACCAAGCACACAATTTTAACACTTTCAAAGGCTATTGCGGCGGATGCGGCTACAATCGGTATTCCGGCAGAGGTTACATTTTATGACCGCCTGGGAATTACAGAAGAGGAAGTGGAGCAGATGAAAGGAGAGTTAGCATAATGGGAAGATTATTTGTTTATGACGAGAATATGACGGACGAGAGGGCGAAAATCACAGTTGCTAAAATGGCCGCCGTATCGGACATTGTAGCGAGTGAAAAGGCGTTTATACAGTATTCCGCAGCCGGACAATTAACCGTGCTTGCCGGGGCAGTTATTGCGGTAGGGGATGCCATTTTTCAGACCGAAGAAACAACGCTTTCCGCCGCCAACCTGGACGGTGCAAGCAGCTTTGCACACGGCAAAGATTATTACATTTACTTATGCAACAATGGCAAGGACAGTTCAAACGAGGTTTATTTAATCTCTGAAAATTCCACATTCCCGGACGGCGTGGAATGGGACGATACAAACACCCGTAAAATTGGCGGTTTCCATTATGGCTTTGTTAGAAATGTGGATGAATACGGCAGAGAAGTAAATACAAGTGGAAGTGTGCGTGGTAGCGGTTGGGAAAGTAACGTGCGTGAGGACATTGCCCCTAACTCTGTATGGACCGCCTTACACCGTCCGAAGTGCGACCCGTCCGGTATGGCATACCTGGGGAATGGTTTGTGGGCTGATATTTACCTTGCATCAGATGATGGGGCGAACGGCTTACAATCTGTATATAATGCAACGCCTATTACGGGTACAGAGGGTTTAAATTGGTATATTGCCAATGAAAAGGCTGCCCGTGTCGGAAAGCGTTTACCGGACCTTGCAGAGTGGTTAATTGCAGCAGAGGGAAGCCCCCAGGGATTAGACGGCAGCAATACAAACGGTTGGACCGCAACAACCAACACTGCAAGAACCGCCGTTGGAAAAATCAAAAATGCAATTTCTGTAAAAAACATTATGGACATTGCCGGGAACGTGTGGGAATGGATTAACGAGTTGTGTTTAGACCCAACCGCTGCATCCTGGAATTGGTACAATGTTATGTCCGGCTACGGTCAAATTTATATGCCGTCACAAACAGCCTTGCACGCCCTCATTGGCGGCGGCGGTTGGAACAACGGCGTGCATTGCGGTAGCCGTGCCGTCTATTGCAACTATTACCCGTGGAGCGTGCACACGGCCGTTGGTGTGCGGTGCGTGTGTGACAGTCTGTAATCTGCCAGGGTGGGCGAAAGCCCACCCCATAGAAAAATATATAAACCGAGGATAAAAACATGGCAGAGAACAAGAAAAGCAATCAAGCGGATGCGTATATGGAGAGCATGAAAGCGTATCAAAAGACCTATGATTTTCTTTTATACCTTTATCCCATATTGTCACAGTTTCCGAAATTTGAGAAATTCGCATTGCAGAGCCAAATTAAAACGGCGGTTTTTGAAATGCTTAAATCAGTAATCAGATTTAGAAAGACCGGGACAAAGAGCCATATATATAACGCAGATGTAGAGTTGCAGTTTATCAAAACCCTCATACGGCTTTCCTACGATTTGGAATATCCGGCAATGAGCAAACACAGATACGAAGTATTGAGTAAGAAAATGACAGAATTAGGATGTATCATTGGCGGAATAATCGAAGCCGTAAAGAATGGAAATTGGAAATAATGTTGGCATTGCCAATTTTATTTTGGGGAAACTGTTAATATGCACCGGGCCAGTTCACGGAACTTTCCGAGCCTTGCACGCCCTCATTGGCGGCGGCAATTGGAACAACGGCGTGCATTGCGGTAGCCGTGCCGTCAATTGCAACAATTACCCGTGGAACGTGAACACGAACATTGGTGTGCGGTGCGTGTGTGACTTTACAATTTTATAGACATAGAAGCCCAAGCGGCCACTAGCAAAGATTTACATTTTAAGTAAGTCAGACGGTTTGCCCGTTCCGGTGCGATACCGGACAAACTAACAAAGCAAACCACCTTTTAGTAAAATAGAATATTTGAAAATTGGTAGGGATTAAATGAAAACAGTAAAGGGACTACATGAGAAAATGGGGACCTTTGAAAATGCCAATACTTCATTCCACCAGGCGGCAAGGTGCAAGCGGTACACGAATGAGGTATTGGCTTTTTCTATGGTTAAGGAAGAGGAACTTTTAAGAGCAACCGAGGAAATACAGAATTTAACATATAGACAAGGGGAATATAAGATATTTAAGGTGTTTGAGCCAAAAGAACGGCTTATTATGGCGTTGCCGTTCTATGATAGAGTGGTGCAACACATGATTTGTAACGCTATTCAACCCGTATTTGAAAACGGATTTTATTACCATTCTTACGCTTGCCGGAGCGGTAAGGGGATGCACGCCGCAAGTGATACATTGTATCAATGGATGTATGAAACAGAGGTAAAGCAAGGGTTAAGGATGTATGCCTTTAAAGGGGATATATCAAAGTATTTTGCATCTATACCGCATGACAAATTAAAGGATGAAAACCGCCGCTATATAGGGGATAAGAAAGCCCTTATGTTAATGGATGATATTATAGACCACAACGGCATATTGCCGGACGGCGTGGGAATACCCGTTGGAAACCTCACAAGTCAGTTATTTGCGAATGTGTACGGCAATAAGTTAGATAAATTTTGCAAGCACGTTTTACATATTCCGTATTTTGTGCGGTACATGGATGATTTTATTATCCTATCGGATGATTTGGAGCAGTTAAAAGAATGGGTTAAGAGAATAGAAGAATTTTTGGAAAATGAAATGCTTTTGCATATTAACCCTAAAAGCACAATCCTATACGCCGGGAATGGCATAGATTTTTGCGGATATATCCACTATGCAGACCACAAGAAAGTAAGAAAATCATCTATCAGAAAGTTAAAGCAAGATGTAAAGGCGTATGAGTTGGGCGAATTGCCGCCGGAAGAATTTAACCGGAAGTATGAAAGCAGAAAGGGACATTTAGGACACGCCGACACATACCACATTGCAAAGGCGGTTGAATACGAATTGTTATTCTATGAATGGGAACGCCTGGAAGCAACGGCGTAAAAAGGGTCAGAATAAAAAGCCGTTCCATTATATGATTTACTTGTAAAAAACAAGGAAAGGAGCATGGAACAATGGAGAAAATGTTTAACTTTATTTCCGTGATTGGCGGATTGGTTGGCGGTTTTATCGTTTCGTTGTTCGGCGGTTGGGATGTGATGTTATACACAATATTGCTTTTTGCTATCCTGGATTATTTCACGGGCATTTTGAAAGCAGTCTATAAAAAAGAACTTTCAAGTGCAATCGGATTTAAGGGGATTGTAAAAAAAATCATGGTATTTGTGGTTATCGCAGTTGCCTACAACGTGCAGAGAATGACCGGGGACACAATACCATTAAGGGAAATTGTTATTGTTTTCTTTATCTGCAATGAAGCACTTTCCATTTTGGAAAATGCGGCGGAATTTATCAACATACCGCAGCAGTTAAAAGATGTGCTTTTGCAGTTAAGGGACAAGAACGCAGCGAAAGCGGAAGAAAAAGAAGAAAGCGAGGAATAAGACATGGCAACAAAAGACCAGGTAAACGCCTTTATTGCAAAATTGGCAGCAATCGCAAGAAAAGAATATTTAACCCGTGATAAATGGGTTTTACCGTCTGTATGTATCGCACAGGCCGCATTAGAAACCGGGTGGGGAACATCCGGGCTTATGACAAAGGCTAATGCGTTTTTTGGCATCAAGGCCGGAAGCGGTTGGAAAGGCAAGGTTTACAGTAGTAAAACAAACGAGTGCTATGACGGTAAGACATACACGCAGATTACCGCCGCTTTCCGTGCTTATGATAGCCTGGAAGAGAGCGTGGCGGATTATTACAATCTGATTTGCGGAAGTTCCCGTTATGCCGGAGCAGTAAACAACGGAAACGCCGAAAGTGCCATTACCGCAATCAAAAACGGCGGATATGCAACAAGCCCTACATACATTAAGAATGTAATGAACATCATCAATTCTTACAACCTTACACAGTATGATACATGGGACGGAGAGAACCAGGGACCGGCGAACAAGGAAACCCACGGTTATAAGGTGGGGGACAAGGTAAGAGTGATTGACAACATCACATACAACGGGGTGCGTTTTGCAACCTATTATGATGAATATGATGTTATCCAGGTAAACGGGGACCGTGTTGTTATCGGTATCGGCAACACCGTGACGGCAGCAGTAAACGCCGCCAACATTGCAAAGGATGAAGAGATTGCAGAAGCCCCGGCGGATGCAGAAGTACCAACCGACATTCCGACCCAGGAAGAAACGGAGAACGCCCACGGTTTCAAGGTAGGGCAGAAAGTAAAGGTTATCAATGCTTACGATTACTACGGTAATATGTTTAAGTGTTGGTACAGTAAATATGATGTTATCGAGGTTAAGAATGACAGAATTGTTATTGGTATCGGTAACACCGTGACGGCAGCAGTAAACGCCGCCAATTTAGCAGCAGCATAAGCAACGCCGCCTTTAGGAATTTGGCTACCAAAAGAGCAAGGAAATAATGTATATCACGGAACTAAAAGCACACCTTTAAAAAGTGTGCTTTTTCTTATAAATAAAACTTTTTAAAAATATTGCGTAATATGTATTGACATATTACGCAATATGCAATATAATAAAGACAGTTAAGAGAGGAACACAAAGAAAGAGAGGAAAAGAAAATGTGGGAAGTAGTAAAAACAGTAAAAGGATATGATATAACAAGAATGGTTGGAAGCCGTGGTGCTTACCATGTATCAGTAAGAGAGGGGAAAGGCTTTAGAGAGTTCCACACATTCAAAACCATAAAGGCAGCGGTTGAGTTTATCGAAACTGCATTATAAGCATTGAGCCGGGGCAAAGTCCCCGGCAGAAAGGAAAAACAAAATGAGCAAAAAAGACGAATGGACAATAAGATGTAGTGGACACAATTACATAACATTAGAATGGAATGAAAAATTTGTTTTCTGCCTGGATAATGATATGATGTATGCGGAAGAAATGATTTATAAAATTGAAAAAAGAACGGGCGTAGATTTTAGAAATATAAAAATAAAAGGACAAAAAGAAGATTTTACCGGATTAAGATTTTTTAACGGCGGTTGGAAGCGTGATTTTTGGGGAAATTTTCCAAGCAAAGATGAAATAGAAGCATACATAAAATTAAAAAATGGAAAAAGATAAACAAAACCCCGGCGGCAATGCCGGGGCAGCAACTAAAACGGCCACACCGTGAACGGGTGCGAGTGTCCCAAGCCACTATAAACCGTTGAGGGGTTGCAACAATAGGCGTTGCGGTACTGTCTGACAAGTTTTAACCCACGTTTTAATGTGAAACGGGGAAGCAATGAGGTATACACCGGGCAAGGGTGCATTGCTTATATACACAATCGTTTAGACCAATGCCCGGAAACCCAAAACGCCTATATGATGCAACTATATATTGAAACCCGGTGTTTCTGTGATTTTATCAATGGTAAATACACGCACTTTTAAGCCTGGCACATTCCGCCGGGCTTATTGCACATAAAAATAAATTTATAAATATTGCGTAATATGTATTGACATATTGCGTAATATGATATATAATAAAGACAGTTAAGGGAGATACATAAAACCTAACGAGTACCTGGGCGGCAGAGAAAGGAGAATAACATGGAAGATATGGACAAGAAAGAAATTAAAGAAGTCATTGAGTGGTGTGACGAGAAAGGGCATAGCGAACATGAGATTTTGGATTTAATCAGAAGAATTGTGGATGCGAAGCCAAGAAATGAAGAAAAGCCTAATGAATAGGCTTTAGGGATGCAGAAAGGGCGGTGGACTTGCCAAAGCCGCCCAAACTGTAAAACCTATTATATACCATAAGGCAAGAGAAAGGAAGAGGGCAACGGATGCCAAAAACAAAAAAAGAGTTCGACCAAGTGAAATACCAAAATCAGTTTATAAATGAGAAGTATGACCGCATCAACTTGACCGTACCAAAGGGAGATAAAGCCGTTATTAAAGAAAGGGCAGCAGCCGCCGGGGAAAGCGTGAACGAATATATTAACCAGGCTATTAAACAGAGAATGGAGAATACAAGCAATGCCTAATAAATACGGAATAACGGCAAAGGAAGCCACAGAAGCATTAACCGCCGCCATGCGATTATTACCACCGCCAGGGAAAGAGGATATAGAACTTATAAAAAGAAACCCTACTTTAAATTGGTGGCAAAAGTGGAAATTGATACGCCAAATTAAAGGAAGGTAGCACGGAAGAAAGCGAGGAACACAACATGGGATTATTTAGCAACCTATTTTCAAAAAAGAACACGGCAGCAGCACAACCGCAGCCCGTACAGATGCCGGAAGAAAAAAAGCCAAGATATATTGTAAAAAGTCAACGCTTTATCCTGGATAATGTAAAAGACCACATGGAAGATATTATGGACCTTGTGGAGAAAAACGAGGATTACAAGTTAAAAAAGAAAGACCTCATAGAAGAAAATAGGGAAGATGAAAACATCTATGAATATGAATTGAACGAAAAAGCCACAATAACCACTATATCTTGTGAGGGGGGGTGGAGCAACTACAAGTATTTGTATGCAATACCCACATTGGAGATATTAAAAAGGGCGGCATAAGCAGAGTAAAGAACCTTTTGAAAAAGGGAAACATAGAAAATATATGGTCCGAGGTTTCCGGCGGCAACTATAAACATTTAAGGTATGATGCCGGAAAAGATGTATATTACTATGATGAATTAGAAAAAGAATTTAGTATTACCATTGAAATAACCTATAAAGAAGAAATCACAGAATAAATAAAGGAACATAGGAAACAGACGGGGACAACAACGGATTATTCCGGGTTGTCCCTATTGCCGTATCAAGGGGGGTTATTTTTATGGGTAGAAAATACAAACAGTTAAGCCAAAATGATAGAATATCAATGGAAACACTACTTAATAAAGGTCATTCCGTACAAGAAGTTGCGGACTATTTACACGTTCACAGAAGCACCATTTACAGAGAAATGAAACGGGGCGAGTATGTACATAGAAATTCAGACTATACGGAAGAGGTGCGTTATAGTAGTGATAAGGGGCAACAGACCCATGATTGGAACGCCCAGGGCAAAGGCAGAAGCATTAAAATAGGCAATGATATTAAATTGGCGGAATACATAGAAAATAAGATTGTGGAAAATAAATATAGCCCGGAAGCAGCATTGGCAGCAGTAGCAACAAGCGGAATAGAATTTAGTACCACTATAAGCGCAAGAACCATATACCGCTATATTGACAACGGCATATTCCTTAAACTTACCAACAAACATTTACCCGTTAAGGGCAAGAAGAAAAAGAAAAATAAGAAAGTCCAGGTGCAGAAGAGAGCAGCGGCCGGGGAGAGCATAGAGAACCGCCCGGATGAAGTGGCAACCCGTGAAACATTCGGACATTGGGAAATGGACACCGTAAAGGGCAAACAAGGCGTTACAAAATCATGTATGCTTGTATTAACAGAGAGAAAGACCAGGGACGAGATTATATTTAAACTAAAAGACCAAAAGGCGGAAAGCGTGGTGGATGCCCTGGACCGTTTAGAAAGAAAATGGGGAGATATGTTTTCTAAAGTGTTTAGAAGCATCACGGTAGATAACGGCGTGGAGTTTTCGGATTGTAAGGGCATGGAGCGTTCGGCGTTGACACCAGGGGAGAAACGCACATATCTATTCTACTGCCACCCATACAGTAGTTATGAGAGAGGGACCAACGAGAACACCAACAAACTAATACGCCGCCATATCCCTAAAGGGGAAGATTTTGACGAAAAGCAAGATAGGGACATTGAATTTATAGAAAATTGGATAAACACATACCCACGGGGTATTTTTGGTTTTAGAACATCAGAAGAATTATTTAAAGAAGAGTTGGAAAAAATCACGGCATAATATTTTTTCAAAAACTTGTCGCAAAACTATTGACAAAATATAATAAGTAAATAAAATGAAAAAAGTGCTTGACGGATAGTATATGCTATGATAGTATAATAAACGGTTCGTTGGTCAAGCGGTTAAGACGCCGCCCTCTCACGGCGGAA
>OHFR01000641.1_pt1 | contig 14693 bp, 14 predicted proteins | sample 1567531 | NCBI WGS metagenome assembly OHFR01 (sample SAMEA3879597, study PRJEB24766) | human gut metagenome | biome: human-associated habitat; feature: feces | place: USA | collected 1985/1987
AGCGGTGTCCAGAAAACTGGGTACATATCATTCCCGAAGATGAAGGCGGCGGTTACTTTGCCTGCATTCCCCTGCTCCCCGGTTGTTGGAGTGATGGCGAAACCTTTGAGGAAGCATACAAAAATATCTTGGAGGTAAAAGGTCTCTGGCTTGAAGATATGCTCGACCGTGGTATGCCCATCAACGAACCGAATATGAAGCCCCGTTTTAGCGGCAGGTTCGTAGTGCGTGTACCCAAAACGCTGCACCGCCTGCTGGCCGAAGAATCAGAACGTGAGGGCATCAGCCTGAACCAGTTCGTCAATAACTCGCTGGCCTTTGCTGTTGGCCAAAAGCTTGCACACTAAAAAACAGCTCCCCGATACGACCGTATCGGGGAGCTTTAACTTCCATAAGAAAAGCCAGTCTGCCGCAACTACAGTTACAACAGACTGGCTTCATTATATATATAATTTATCAAAAAACTTAGGATCTCTTCTTCAGTTCTTCAAACAGCATCGGATTCAGTACGCGGATATAGGTGCCCTTCATGCCCAAGGATTTGGTTTCAATCAGGCCGGCGCTTTCAAATTTACGCAGTGCGTTAACGATAACGGAACGGGTAATACCTACGCGGTCAGCAATCTTCGAAGCAACCAGCAGGCCTTCGTTGCCATTCAGCTCGCCCATAATGTTTACAATAGCTTCCAGCTCGGAATAGGACAAGGTGGAGAAAGCAACCTGTACAGTAGCCTTCTTGCGGATTTCTTCGGAAACAACTGCTTCGCGGTCATGCAGAATTTCAACACCCAAAACAGTAGCAGCATATTCAGCCAGCAGCAAATCATCATCATCGAATTCCGCATCATATTTAGCAACAATCAGGGTACCAAGGCGTTCGCCATTGCCATAAATAGGTACAACAGTAGTCATCTTACCGTTAAAAATGCATTTTGTATCAGCAACAAAGGAACAGTTTTGATTCTGATGAGGAATGTTGGCCAGCGTTTCCTTAACGCTCATAATAAAGCCCAGATAATCCTCAGGGAAACGCATATCGTCAAGAACCTGCTCACGCATAATATCGCATTCAAACTCGTGAATCAGCGCATAACCCTTTACGCCGCCCTTACGGCCGACAATATAGGTGTTTGCTTCAATAACGTCACGCAACAACTTTGCAATAGCGTTAAACTCAACCTTATCTCCTTTTTGTAAAAGCTTGTTAATCTTTCTGGTCTTTTCCAACAATTTCATGATTTGCCCTCCTAAAAAAAATTATGCTCTTGGATGATTCTTCTTGTAAACATTCGTCACATGTTCATTTGAAACGTGCGTGTAAATTTGCGTTGTTGATAAATTCGCATGTCCTAAAAGCTCCTGTACCGAACGTAAATCGGCACCATGCTCTAAAAGATGCGTTGCGAAGGAATGGCGTATAGTATGCGGACTGACATTTTTATGGATAGCCAGCATATTTATATATTTCTCTAAAATACGCCTTACACTGCGGTCCGTGAGCCTACCACCACGGTTATTGACGAAAATAAAGTCATGCTCCTGCTGATATTGAAGCATCAGCTGCTGTCGTACATGGTAATATGTGCTTAACACAGCACAGCAGGTGTGGCCTACCGGCACAACCCTTTCCTTATTACCCTTGCCGAGCAGAAGCACGAAGCGGTTGCTCAGGTCTACTCTTTCAAGAGTAAGCCCTACCAGCTCGGATACACGGCAGCCGGTAGCATAAAGCATCTCCAGCACCGCCTGGTCGCGAACACCCAATACCTTACTTTTATCGGGCATCGCCAACAGCTCGTTAATTTCAATTTCGTCCAAAAAAGCCGGCAGCTTTTTTTCCAACTTTGGTGTGCGCACCTTTGTCAGCGGACTATATTCAATAACCGCTTCACGCACAAGGTATTTAAAAAAGGAACGCAGTGCAGATATCCTGCGGGCAATCGTCCTGCGCGCATACTGCTTTTCGTTAAGCTCTGCGAGATAGCCACGCACATCCAAAGGACCTGTCTGCTGCCAGAAAAAATTCTGCTTGTTTCTGCGCAGCATAAACTCCGCAAAGGCAGCCAAATCCTTTTGATAGCTTTCAATCGTATGCTGAGAACAATTTTTTTCAACCTCCAGATAAGTTAAAAACCTTTCCGGATAGTTATTAACTGTAGTGTCCATAATCTAAAAATACCTTCATTTTATTTTATCACACAAAACCGTAAGAATCAAGCTAATATTGCTATTCTTTCTAATTTTCTAACAGCTTTGCAACGCTTGAAAAAAACAGTGCTAAAAAAGCACTGTTTCATCAATGAATCAGCAGTCATACGTTACAGAATTTATCCTATAACATATAAACTGATTTGTCAAGTAATTGAAAATGATTTTACTATTTTGTCAAAATTTGGCTCTGAAATTGTATCTTTAGCTACGATTTCAGCTATAATCATTCTTAATTACTTACAATTATTTACGTGTCAGCTTATAGATAAGCGCATTGCAAATTGCTGCGGCAACGTTGCTGCCACCCTTGCGGCCGCGGGCAACAATATAAGGAATACCGGTCTTCATAATGATTTCCTTGGATTCCACAACATTTACAAAGCCTACAGGAACGCCGATAACCAGCTCCGGTTTAATCTTGCCTTCCTTAACCAGCTCGTCCAGACGAACCAGCGCAGTCGGTGCGTTGCCTACAGCAATAATTACCGGGCCATCGATGGTGCAGGCCTTTTCCATGCAGGCAGCGGCTCTGGTGGAGCCTGCTTCCTTAGCGCGTGCTGCAACATCGGGATCTGCCATGAAGCAGACAGCCTTTGCGCCCAGCTTGCCCAGGCCCATTTTGTTGATGCCGGTGCAGGCCATGTTGGTATCGGTAACGATGGTAGCACCCTTTTGCAGTGCAGCCAGCGCCTTCTCTACTACGCCGTCGGAGAACAGCATATTGCGGGCATAATCAAAATCAGCGGAGGTATGGATAACACGCTTAACGATATCAATTTTCTCCTCATCAATATGAATTTGGCCTAATTCCTCGCCAATAATTTCCATACTACGTTTTTCAATGTCAGCGGGTAAAACATTTTGTAAATGCATTATTTTACACTACCTTTCTTAACATATGCTACAAGGCCGAAGCCTTATTTTTCAATGCCTACACGCGCAGGAATACCTCTTTTGAAGGGATGCTTGCGCATGCAGACCTCAGATACATAATCAGCCAGCTCCACCAGCTCAGGCGCCGGATTACGGCCTGTCATAACAACCTCCAGCTCCTGCGGCTTATTCTTCAGAAACTCTACTAAAGCAGCCTGGTCAAAAACGCCGGTATTGCAGGCACCGATGATTTCGTCGAAAATCAGCAGGTCGATATGCTCGTTGGCGCATTTTTGCTTAACTTTGTCGAAAAGCACCATATGCTCGCGCTTAACCTCTGCCTTTTCCTCATCGTTCATCTGGAAGGTGAATTTCTTGGTTTCTTTGCCGCGCATTACCTCAATATTCGGCAACAGTGCCAGGCTCGCAAGCTCGCCTGTCGGTCTGCTTTTGAGGAACTGCACTATCAGCACATGGTTGCCATGGCCTGCGCAGCGGATTGACAAGCCCATAGCAGCGGTAGTTTTTCCCTTGCCATCGCCACAGTAAATATGAATCAGTCCACCGTCTTTCATTTAGACACCTGCTTCCAAAATCTCATAAATTTTCTTCATATCCAGGTTTTCGCGGATGCTGTCGGCAAGAATATCGTATTGCTGACGTTTGTATTCCGCAAAGTTGATGGTCTGGATGTCCTCCATCTTTTTGCCCTTCTTAGCCAGCAGCGCTTCGACAATCTTCACAGCAATGCCATCGCCATCAAAAACGCCATGTACATAAGTGCCGTAAACATTGAGCTTGCCCTCGGTGTTCTGAGAGCCCTCGGCCATAATTTCACCGTTTTCGTGAATCGGGCTGATAGAGGTCAGTGCCTTCTTCTCAGGGAATTCGGTTACGCCAGAGTGAATCTCATAGCCATAGAGAGGCAAACCGCTCAATGCGGAGAAGATGCCCTGTACCTGGCCGAATTTGCCGGCCATCTGGATGGTACGTTTCTTTTCAATAAAGGTTGTTTCGATGTCCAGCAGGCCCATGCCGGGAGTAATGTTAGCCTTGCCTGTGCCGTCCTCCTCGCCGTACGGGTCGGAAATCTGCTTGCCCAGCATCTGATAACCGCCGCAGACACCGAACACTACGGTACCGCTGTTAGCATGCTTCAAAATAGCAGCCTCCATACCGCTCTGGCGCAGCCATTTCAGGTCACCGGTGGTATTTTTGGTACCGGGGATAATAATCATATCCGGCTGGCCCAGCTCGCGTACACTTGTTACATAGCGCAGGGATACGCCGGGAATCAGCTCAAATACGTTGAAGTCTGTATAGTTGGACATACGCGGAATGCGTACAACTGCAATATCAATCAGCTTAACCTCGCTGCGGCCGCTGATACGCTCGGAAAGGCTGTCCTCATCCTCGATATCAACCTTCAGCATCGGCAGCACGCCTACGATAGGTACGCCTGTTTTTTCTTCAATCATCTTCAGACCGGGGCGCAGGATTTCTACGTCACCGCGGAACTTGTTGATGATAACACCCTTAACCATGGCTCTTTCGTCATCCTCCAACAGCATCAGTGTGCCGTAGATGGAAGCGAAAACACCGCCACGGTCAATATCTGCTACCAGCAGCACGGGAGCCTTGGCCATTTTAGCCATGCCCATGTTGACAAAATCGTCCTTTTTGATGTTGATTTCCGCCGGGCTGCCTGCGCCCTCGATGCAGACGATATCGAATTTGGCAGCCAGCGTATCAAACGCCTTCTGTACCTCCGGGCGCAAGGTATGCTTCATTGCATAATATTCGCCGGCCTTCATGGTACCGACTGCTTCGCCGTTGACAATAACCTGGGACCCGCTGTCGCTGGTAGGCTTCAGCAGAATAGGATTCATCAGTACGCTTGGTTCGATATTGGCTGCTTCAGCCTGCACAACCTGCGCACGTCCCATTTCCGCACCCTCGGCGGTGATAAAGGAATTCAGCGCCATGTTCTGGGATTTGAACGGTGCTACCTTGTAGCCGTCCTGATTGAATACACGGCATAAACCTGCTGTTACCAGACTCTTGCCTGCATTTGACATGGTACCTACTATCATAAGTGCTTTTGCCACTTTAATCACTCTCTTTCATCAAAAAGTCCAGTATGTCACGGTAGCTTTGCAGCCGGATACTGTGACCTGTGGTATTAAGATAGCCTGCAATCACAGGCGTGCAGCCGTCACCGTGCTTACCTGTTACCGAGCTGGTAACGTGGTCGCCGCAGATGACGAGCTTCAGTGGTTCATGATACTTTGCTGCTATGGTCTGTAAAAACTGGGTATCTATTCTGCTGATAAAATCAGACTTAGCCTGATAATCATAGCGGTGCGAAGCCTCGTCACTGCCGTTGAAATGTGCAATAACGAAATCATCCTGCTGCAGCATAGCAAGCGTTGCTTCAGCCTTCGCCATAATGTCAGTATCAACATCGCCGGTTGCATTCGGCGGTGTTATTACATCCATACCCAAGGCTCTGGCGATGCCGATGACAATCTCTGCCTTGCATACCGCCCCACCGCGCAGTCCGTGCAGACTGTCGAAGGAAGGAAGCACCTGGCGGGCTGAAGGTCCCCAGGGATACAGAATATATTGCAGGCCATCACGGGCAAAGGGCTGCAGCCGTTTTGCCGACTCCTGCAAAAAATAGTTAATGGACAAGGACTTACTGCGCAGCTCCTGCAGCAAAGCGCTTACATCCCCGCCTACACTTTCGTGCGGCGGCTCTACAGCGCAGTTCAGCACGCCGGCCTCCTTGTTCATCACTAAAAGATTACGATATTCAGATAGATGGATAAACTCTATATCTTTAAGGATACCGTCACACTGCTTGGCAACCTGCTGCATCTCCAGCGGCGTCAGTCCCTGCCCGTTGAAGGCAGCAAGACGGCCGTCAGCATCAACAGCAGCCAGATTGCAGCGCAGCACCATTTCATATTCGGAAATATCACGATTGTGCGCCAACAGCTCCAGATAAGCACGGTTGTGCGGTATATCCTTTTTATCTACACCCAGAAGCCGCAGAATACAACTGCAGCTTTCGGGAATAATGTCATTTTCACATATGCTGAGGCTCCCAAGTATCCCGGAAGCAGCCAGCGCATCCATCGCAGGATGCACTGCGTGCTCAAAGGGAGTCTGTCCCTGCCATGCAGGAATCGGGGAATCGCCTAAGCCATCAATTAATACTAATAAAGAGCGCATGTTTTTATTGCTTCCTTAAGTGCTTTAATTAGACCGCGGTTCTGCACTCTCGTTTTGACCGCGATACGGTAATAGCCTGCCTGCAGATTGTGGTAGTTGGCGCATGAACGTATCAGATAGCCACGCTCATGCAACAGCTCCGGAAGATTTTCCGGCTTCGGCAGATAAAAGAAAATATAATTGGCCTCCGATCCGTATACCTTGGCACCCAAAGCCGCAAGCTGGTTACGCAGATAGCTGCGCTCCTGCTCAATCAGCTTAAAGGATTTAGCCAGATATTCGTGCTCCTTTAAAGCAGCCTTGCCTGCCTCCTGCGCCAGAATGGAAACGTTCCAGTCCTGACCGCTCTGATGCAGCGCTGTATGCAGTTCACTGCTGCCGCTGAGGCAGTAGCCTAAGCGAATGCCGGGCATCGCAAAGGTTTTCGTGAAGGCCTTAAGGATAACCAGCTCAGGATAGGTCGCCAGCAGATCACGCATGCTGAAGGCCTTTTCCTCACTGACAAAATCCATAAAGCATTCATCTATCAAAAGATGGGCTCCTACCAGACGGCATTTGTCGAGAATCTGCACCAGCAGCTCACGGCTCGTCAGCTGGCCGGTAGGATTATTGGGATTACAGATAACAACCAGATCTGTATCGGGCGTAATCGCATCGACAATATCATTGTCAGCAGCAAAATCACGTGCCTCCTGCAGATTATAATAGCTTATTTTGCAGTCTACCGTACGCAGAGCCTTTTCATAATCGGCAAAGGTAGGTGCCAATAATAGTGCACGTCCGGGCTTCAAGGCCAGCGCCAGACGGAACAGCACATCGGCCGCACCGTTACCGAAGAAAATGTACTCCTGCGGCAGCTGCAGATAACTTGCTGTCACCTCTGCCAGCTCGCGGCAGAAGGGATCAGGATAGTTGATACAAAGCTTTAAAGCCTGTTGAACGGCCTGCTTTATACCAAGCGGCAGGCCAAGAGGATTGATATTGGCAGAATAATCTACGAAGGAGCGACCATCCTTGGTCAGCTTTTCCGTATAGATATCTCCGCCGTGTTCGTATTTATACATCATCTTCTACCTGCTTCATTTCAAAATAAGACTGTTAACCAGATAAATCAGAGAAAACAGCAACAGGCTGAGAACAGCCGTCATATAAAGTAAGTTGTTGGTGGTAACTATATCCTCGGGGCACACCGGACGAATGTCATCGCCGATTGTTTCCTTGTGGACAAGCTTACCGAAATAAAAATGATCGCCGCCGAGCTGGATGTTCAAGGCACCGGCCGTAACTGATTCCGTCATTGCGGAATTAGGACTGAGATGATGATAGCGGTCGCGCAAGAATGTCTTCCACGCTCTCTTGGCATCAAGATTAAGGAAATAAGATGCCACAATCATTACCAGTCCGGTAATACGCGCGGGAATCAGATTGGCCAAATCATCGAGCTTGGCAGCACAGCGTCCAAAATAAAGATACGTGTCATTTTTATAACCGACCATGGAATCCATAGTATTGATGCCTTTATACAAAAAGGCCAGAGAAGCGCCGCCGATAAACATATAGAACATCGGAGCGATAATGCCGTCGGCAGTATTTTCCGCAACGGTTTCTACTGCGCCCTTAGTCACCTCTGCAGCATCAAGTTCTTTTGTATCACGCCCAACGATCCAGGAAAGCTTCAGTCTTGCATCCACAAGATCGTTATCCTTCAGGGCGGTGTATACCTTCATGCTTTCGTCACGCAGACATTTTGTAGCAAAGATCTGGTAGCACATAACGGTTTCCAGAGCAAAACGCAGCCAGGGGTTAACCTGTTCCGCCAACGTCAGCACAGCAAACGGCACGGCAAAGGTAAGAACCAGAACGATTATTACCATCAAGGCACCGCCGAGCAGTAATGCTGTCTCGCCGGGAGCAAGCATACGCCGCAGTTTTTTATCCAGAAATCCTATTAAATTGCCAATTAAGCAGATTGGATGCGGCAACCAATGCGGGTCACCGAAAATCAAATCTAAAATAAAACCTGCTACAATTGCGCCTAAGGTCATCATCTAAGCAAACTCCCCTTTTCAGCAGTCTGTCGACTGCTATTTAGCAGCATACGCTGCACATTGTTTGATAAAGCTGCGGGCAAATTCAGGATTGCCCCACAGGTGGATGTGCGGATAACCGGCATAAAGCGTCGGCGTAGTATTCGCGCATTCCCAGCTGCCGCGGCCAGAAGCCTTGGCAGCTATAAAGCTTGCACCATTGTTGGTGCTGTCGGAGTAATGGAACTCATGTCCGTTGATTGTACCGCCGGCAGGACACAGCAGATTATCCTGCTGCGCCGCCAGGTGCACATAACCGAAGCGCGTCAGCTTTTTAGTCATGGCCGATTCGCCCTTCAATGCACCAACCCAGCTGTACAGCTTATCGCCGTCGCGATAATGCTCCAGCAGATACATGAAACCGCCGCATTCCGCAAAACAAGGCATACCGCCGTCGATGGCGGTTTTAAGCTCCTGCAGCAGCGTTTTGTTATCCGCTAATTGCTGTGCGTAAAGCTCGGGATAGCCTCCGCCCAATACAAGGCCGCTGATGTTCTCCGGGAGATGCGCATCAGCTATCGGACTGAAGGGTACGAGCTCCGCACCCAGCTCAGCTAAGAGGTCTAGTGCGTCCTGATAATAGAAACAGAAGGCTTTGTCCATAGCGACTGCCACACGCATACGTCCGACGGGTTCAAGGCTTACCTCGTCATATGCAAGCGGTGCGGCCTGTGCCGCTACCTGCAGCAGGCCGTCCAAATCGACTGATTTGGCTGCCTGAGCTGCCAGCTTGGCAACTATCTGCTGCAAATCTCCTATTTCCTCGGCTGTAACCAGGCCTAAATGACGGCTTTCAAAGTTACAATCCTGCATCACCGGGAAGTAGCCTAAAAGCTTCACACCGGTTTCACGTTCAATTACATCCTTATAGAAAAGATAGCTCATCGGATTAACATTGTTTAAAATAGCGCCGACGATGTGGCTGTCGCTGCGGAATTCCTTAAAGCCCTTGATTGTAGCAGCAATGGATAAGGCGGCTCCCTTGCCGTTGACAACCAATACTACCGGAACATCGCAGGTGCAGGCCAGGTCGTAAGCACTGGCTTCCGTGGTTTTACCCATACCGTCGTAAAAGCCCATCGCACCTTCAAAGACAGCTACATACGCATGGCGTGCATTTTTTGCCACCAGATAACGGGTTGTCGCCTGCCCCAGCATGAACAGATCCAGATTGCGGGATTTTGCTCCGATAACACGAGAATGAAACATCGGGTCAATATAATCAGGTCCTGATTTGAAGGCTGCCACAGACAGCCCTTTTTCCATCAGCGCCTTCAGCAGGCCGCAGACGATAGTTGTCTTGCCGCTGCCGCTACCGGGAGCACTGATCATAAAACGTGGAACTTTTACTTCAGCCATGTTAATCTTCCTTCTTCAATGCAGTCATTACATATACAGGGTTTTGTGCCATCATCAGGTTGTAGCTGCCCAGATGCTTGCTGCGCGCTACAAACACATTGACGATTTCCAGACTGTAAGCGGGATGCTCCTTGTAATAAGCAGCAACCTCTGCCAGAGTTTCTACCGTAATGGCATTGATTACAACACGGCATTCACTGTTCTTGGCATAAATTACATCCAGCATTTCACACAAATCGCCGCCGCTACCGCCTACGAAAACACAATCGGGAGCAGGCATAGCTTTGATGTTTTCCAAAGCCTCACCAGCAATAACCTCCAGATTGTCAACGCCAAACAAGGCCTTGTTCTTTCCGAGGAGCTCAACGGCAACAGGGTTGCGCTCAAAGGCCCAAACCTTACCTTGGCTGGCAAGCAGAGCCAGCTCAATGGAGCAGGAGCCTGTACCGGCACCGATGTCATAAATCAAATCCGTAGCCTTCGGCTGCAGCTTGGACATAGATACGCTGCGTACCTCCTGTTTGGTCATGGGCACCTTGCTGCGCTGGAACAGGTCATCGGCAAGGCCATGTACGGTAGAGGTAAAGCTTTGCGCATCCTCGTTCAAAATCATCATTACGGACAAGGACGGGAAATCCAAGGCACTAATTTCTTCCGCCGTACCGCTGGTAATTTTTTCTTCAGGATACGAAAGATTTTCACCTACATAAACCTGAACCTGACCAAGACCATGCTCACACAGCTGTGCGCACAGCTTTTGCGGAGAATTTTCTCCGCCGGTCAAGGAAAATACCTTTTTGTTGCGGGCAACTGCCGCTACCAGGTTTTGTGTGCGTCCGTGCATGCTGACGATTTTGGCGTCATCCCAGGACAGCTGCAGCTTGGAGGAAAAATATACCAGGCTGCTGATGCCGCAGTAGCGGACACATTCACAATCCGGCAGCTTACCGCTGATGGTTTTGGCGAGGCTGAAAAAGCCTACATCGCCGGAAACCAGCACCGCCAGCACATCCTTATCAGGCTGTGCCTGCGCTGCAATCTCAGCAATAGCAGCAGTTTTGATTGTATCATATACAGTTTTGCTGCTGTCTGCAAAAGCAGCCAGCATGCGTTTGTCGCCAATCAGGATATTACTTGAAGCAATAGCCTGACGTGCTTCGCCGGTCAGCAAATCGGGGTTACCGGGGCCGATACCGACGATGTTTACGCGCAATTTTTGCGACATAGGAAGCAAGCCTCCTTTTTATTTATATCAATTACCGGCAGCAAAATGCTGCTTGAGGTAATCAACAATCTCACTATAGCCGGCACCGGTTTCCTCCTGTGCACGGCCGATGACTATCAGCTTGGCGCCGGCAGCAGCCGCTGCCTCCACCTTTTCATCAAAGCCGCCGACAGCACCGGAATCCTTGGTCACCATGAACTTGCTGCCATACTTTTTCAGCATAGCAACATTCAGCTCCTTGCTGAACGGTCCCTGCATACAGATAATATGCGCAGGCTTATAACCAAGCTTCAAGGCAATCTGCAGACTGCTTTCCAGCGGCAGGATACGCAGAACGATACGCTCGGCGTAATCATGCACAGCGGTGAAGTCCGGCAGATTCTTGCTTCCGGTAGTCAGGAAGATGCCGCCGTCCAGATGATTCAGAAGCTCAACTGCTTCCGCAAAATCGTGAACGGTAATGTAATCGCCGCCCTCGCCCGAAGGACGCACCAGACGCAGATATTCAACCTGCTCAGTGCTGCAGGCCTCCTGTACCGTTGCGGTAACAACGGTAGCATAAGGGTGCGTTGCGTCGATAACGCAAGCAGGACGGTGCTCCTGAATAAAGGCACGCATAGCTGCAAGGTCCATACGCTCTGCCATGACGGTCATTCCGGGCTGCGGCTCAATCAAGGACGCACCGTAATCCGTAGCAACAGAAACATACAGCTCCACCGGCAGCTTAGCCAGCTCCTTAATCAGGCGGCGTCCCTCACTGGTACCGCCAATAAGCCAGATTACCGGTTTCATGCCAGCTTGTAACCACGCGGGGTTACCATACGGCCATTGATTACTTCGGTCTGGGTGTTGCCGATAATAACAGTAGAGAACATGTCTACCTGTTTATCGCGCAGCTCTGCCAGAGTAGTCAGTTCAAAATCCTGACCATCGCGGCCGATGTTGCGTACAATGCCTGCAGGAATGGTACCAGGCTGATTTTTCAGCATGATATCGCAAGCCTTTTGCAGGTAATCATGACGCTTGTGGCTGGAAGGGTTATACAGGCAGATGCAGAAATCGCCTTTGGAAGCGCAGTCAAGACGCTTCTCGATTTTTTCCCACGGAGTCAGTAGATCGCTGAGGGAAATCAGGCAGAAGTCGCTGATTAAAGGTGCACCCAATACAGCAGCGCCAGAGCATGCTGCGGTAATGCCGGGAACAACCTCGATTTCAATTTCGGGATGGTCTTTGGCAACCTGGCACATAATGCCGGCCATGCCGTAAACACCAGCGTCACCGCTGGAAATCATAGCAACGGTTTTGCCCTTCAGAGCTTCATCCAAAGCCAGCTTGCAGCGGTCAACCTCTTTACGCATGCCGTTGGAGAGGAATTCCTTCTCCTTGAAATCTTCCTTAATCAGGTTAACGTATACATTGTAGCCTGCAATAACATCGCAGGACTTCAGTGCGTCGTAAGCTCTTTTGGTCATTTGCTCTACGCCGCCGGGGCCAAGGCCCACAACAAATAATTTACCCATTATCTCGTCTCCTTAATCAGTCTTCAATCCTGTTCTGGCAAAATCCAGGACCAGGTTTTCGGCTGCAACAGCCAGAGTTACACCATTCAGACTTGTCTTGCGCAGCAGCAGCCTGCCGCCCTTGCTGTCTTTCACAGCACTGCGCTCGCATACGTTGCTTACACCAACTACGCTCTGCACAAAGGCCGACGGCGTGAAATCGCCTGCTATGCTGTTCAATTCATCGGCTGAATAGAAATTAGCAGCAAAGTTATATTTTTTGGCAAAGGCCAGTAAACCCTGCTCGTCTTTTTTCAAATCTACGCTTGCGATTGCCACAACGGAACGCTTGTCCAGCTGCAGCTTTTCCAGCTCCGGCAGCACCAGAGCTTCAATATTTTCCAAAGGCGTATTGCGACGGCAACCGATTCCCAGATGCACAATCTTAGGAAGCAGGCGCACCGTAGTTGCAAACGGCTGCAAATGTTTTTGCAGCGTAACAGCCATACCGACAGGCAGGCTACTGTCCTCTGCTACGAGCTTGGGCAGCGGACCTGTAAGCTGAAATTCCTTATCATAATACAAGCCTACTCTTTCATCACCCACCAGTGCTGCGGCAAAATCCTTGGCTGCGGCCAAAGAGCACAGCACCATGCGGTTGCGGGCCGCCCATTCGTCAACAGCCAAAAGGCCGTTGACATCTGTCGCCGTAGTCACGCAGGCAGTTGCGCCCAGCGCTGCCGCCAGGCAGCGCGAAAGCTCATTGGCTCCGCCGATGTGGCCTGCCAGCAGCGGAATGACAAAGCTACCGCGTTCATCTACCGAAATAACAGCAGGATCAGTCAGCTTGCTTTTGATAAAGGGCGCGATAGTACGCACCGCAATACCCACAGCGCCGACGTATACCAACGCCTGACATTTGTTGAAAACAGCTGCGCAGGCACCGTTATGGTCCGGCAGCATCGGGGCAATGCCCGTCTGCTCCGCATACTTCGCTACAGTCTGCAGCTCCGTTTCATAACCGATGCTGTGCAGATATTCGGCAACCTTTTTGCTCAGCTCCGCGCCACGCGCCGAAAAGGAAAATATAGCCGCGCGCATAGCTTATTTAACCTCGGGCTTAACGTCCAGTTTAGTCGGGTCTGCTTCACGGAAGCCGTGAGCGAAGGTCGGGTTGTACAGCTCGCTGCGGTCATAAGCGTTGCCCAGAAAGCCGCCGACGGTAATCAGTGCAGTTTTGTTGATGCCGTATTTAGCAGCGTTTTCTGCCAGAGTACCAACGGTGCAGCGGATAACCTTTTCATCCGGCCAGGATGCTTTGTAAACAATAGCAGCCGGGGTATCGTTTCTGTAGCCGCCTCTTACGAGCTCGGTCTGCAGTTTTTCCAGCATGCCGCTGCTCAGGAAGATAACCATGGTTGCCTTGTGGGCAGCATAATCGGCAATCTTCTGATGGCTCGGAACCGGAGTACGACCTTCCATACGGGTGATAATAACAGATTGGCTTACGTTCGGCAGAGTGTATTCAGCCTTCAGGCAAGCAGCAGCAGCACAGAAGGAGCTTACGCCCGGAACAACCTCGTAGTCAAGGTTGTAGCTGCGCAGCAGGTCAATCTGCTCGCGATGTGCACCGTAAACGCTGGGGTCGCCGGTGTGCAGACGCACGGTGGTCTTACCTGCGGCTTCCATCCGGCGCATCACGTCCAGTACCTGCTCCAGCGTCATCTCGGCACTGTTGTAGATGGTACAGTCCGGCTTTGCCAGCCCCAGCAGCGCCGGGTTGACCAGACTGCCCGCATAAATAATGCAGTCTGCGGCTTGTAAAAATGCTGCACCGCGCCGGGTGATCAGATCCGGTGCGCCGGGCCCGGCGCCCACAAAATGTACCATGTGCATTACTCCTTCCATTCATTCAGCAGGCGGGCGGCAGTTTCGGTCTGTCCCAGCGGGCCGAACTGGTTTGAAAACAGCACCGCGCCCACCCGGAACGCCCCGCCCGCGCGGCGGTCAAGATGCAGCTGGATGGCGGCAAGCAGGCTTTGCAGCACCGGCTCCCGCAGCCCGGCTGTATCCAGAATCTCCAGACAGGCATCCGTGGTGGCGGCATTGTACAGCGCGGTGCACACCTTCCGGTCAGCACCGCACAGGGCGGCGTGGGTGCAGAACAACTCCGTGCGGCAGTCTGCCGTGTGGGAGTGGGTG
>OHFR01000642.1_pt1 | contig 14674 bp, 10 predicted proteins | sample 1567531 | NCBI WGS metagenome assembly OHFR01 (sample SAMEA3879597, study PRJEB24766) | human gut metagenome | biome: human-associated habitat; feature: feces | place: USA | collected 1985/1987
GAGCCATAGAACTGCGAACTTCGTTCAATGCCGTAGCATACACTTCACCTAAATCATTGTAAAGCGGCTCATTCGCTACGCCTGCATCCGGAATGAACAAATCTTCATTCTCCTTATCATAAGAGAAACCGAAAAGAGCAGCAGCTTCCAAACGGTCGGTAATCTGGTAAGTCGGACGCAGGTTCAGCGTGAAACGATATTTATCGAGTGTCGGCATATTATCTTTCTCCAACAAAGCCAACGGGTTACCATAATTCAACTCGTCCACATCCGTCAAACGACCGCTTAAAGAACCACTCTCATTATATTGATAAGGAGAATAAAGTGGCGACTTTACCAATGCAAGATAATACGGTGAGCGCATTCGATCCAATCCATCAAAAGTCACCTTATGTCCGGTCTGCGTATAAGCGATGTCGAACAATATCTTAAATTCGTCCGTCAACTTGATGTCTGAATTGAAGCGCACATTCAGACGATCAAACTTTGTTCCATCTATGTTTCCATTATTTTGAGCATACCCCAAAGAGAAACGGTAAAGAGCTATGTCGTCACCACCCGACACAGATATACCATAATTTTGGATAAAAGCTGTTTTGTTGATTTCATCCATCCAATCAGTATTATTATGTACAGCACGGTAAAAAGACCGCGAAGGGTCATCATTCGTGAACTGGAAATCTTCCACTTCATGCCGATCCATACCAGACATAACATCAGTGAAAAAGTAGCAATGAATCCCGGGAACGGCAGTCCCTTCTGGAATGCATCCATTGTAATTGCAACACCTTCCAGCTTTGGATCAAGCCATGATCCTGCGATTACGATAGAAAGTCCTGTCATCGTACAGATTACAATTGTATCAATAAATGTTCCTGTCATAGACACAAGTCCCTGACGGACCGGCTCTTTTGTTCTTGCTGCAGCTGCTGCGATCGGTGCACTACCAAGTCCGGACTCGTTTGAGAAGATTCCTCTTGCAACACCTTTCTGCATTGCTACGAACACGGATCCAACCGCTCCTCCTGCAAGTGCACTTCCTGTAAATGCAGATTTCACGATAGAAGCCAGTGCTGCCGGAACAGCTGTGATATTTGTAATAATGATGATTACTGCAAGTCCTACATAAAGAACTGCCATAAATGGTACGATAACTTCTGATACTTTAGCAATTCTCCGGATTCCTCCAAGAACTACAAGACCTACGCATAATGTCAGAATTACTCCTGCGACTACAGTTGCCCAAGAATAATTTCCTCCAAACAGGGAAACTGTATGTGCCATATCCGGGTCGAAGAAATTCTTAACCGCTGATGCAATACTGTTTACCTGTGTAAATGTACCGATTCCAAAGAGACCAACTCCGGCTCCGAAGAATGCGAAAATCTTCGCAAGCCATGTCCACTTCTTACCCATTCCGTTTTCAATATAATAGAATGGTCCGCCAAGTACATGCCCGTCTTCGTCGATTGTACGATATTTGATTGCCAGAAGACCTTCTGCGTATTTTGTCGCCATTCCAAAGAATGCCGCGATAACCATCCAGAACAACGCTCCCGGACCACCAAGTGCGATTGCTGTTGCAACACCTGTGATATTACCGGTTCCGATCGTTGCTGACAGAGCTGTACAAAGTGCCCCAAAGCTGGTCACTTCTCCGCTACCGTCTTCTTCATCTTTAAACATGAATTTGAAAGCTTTGCCAAGATGCCTGATCTGTACAAGACCAAGTCTGGCTGTTAGAAAGATACCTGTTGCCATGATGAGGCAGATCAACGGAAGCCCCCACACAGCATTGTCGATTGCAGTGATGATTTTGTCGATTTGTGCAAACATTTCTTTATTCCTCCATCCTTTTGCCTGAGAGACTCGCGGCATGTAACTGCATCCATGACCGCTTACACCTTCGGCGCTCTTTTTAAAGAGACTCTCCTGAGTATTGCTGTCATTCACGTCAGATGTAAATGACAGCAAGTTTTCTCTTTCGTGCTTTAACACGATAAAATTAAGAATAGCACTATGTTATAAGAAATGCAATACGTTTCAAACATTTTTTCAATTAAGATTACTAATATTTATTAATAAACATTAACAATAAGATTATTCTGCCAGCTCTTTTCCTGCTGCCTTAAGTTCTTCAAGTACGTCATCCTCCGGAGCCTCATTTGCGATGATTCCTTCTTCACGGATCAACTGTGCCCCAGCGTTTTTCATGCGGTCTGCCCAGTCTCTCATCCATTCTCCGTCTCCCCATCCATAAGAACCGAAGAGAAGGATCTTCTTCCCTGACACATAAGATTCCAGTTCTTCTACAAATGGTTCCATCTCAGATTCTTCAAGCACCTCTGCCCCCATCGCCGGGCATCCAAGCGCAAATGCAGCTTCTTCTGCCACTGTTTTTGCATCTGCATTTCCTACTTCCAGAAGTTCTGCTTCCTGACCTGCCGCTTTGATTCCTTCGGCAACCGCCTCTGCCATTGCCTGTGTATTACCGGTTCCACTCCAATATACAACTGATATACTCATTTTATAAATTCCTCCACTTTCTTTGATTCAATGCAATTTCACGGATGTTTTTTCCATCCAGATACTCATTCACCGCACAAACCTTTGCACGGTCATATTCATGAAAAATCATTCTCGCTTTTTCAGGATTACTATATACTTTCCAGTATCCTGTCATAATAAAATCTCTGCCTTCTTTTTCAATAAAGCTCTGCACATCTGCCGTCGGATATCCGAGAAAAGCTCCAATCTCATGTGGGAATCCAATTCCTTGTGCAGTACACTCGCAGATACGTTCTGACAGATGTGCCAGCATTTCCTCGATATTGCTTTCCTTATATCCGTATTGTCCGATCAGTTCGCGGAGTTTTGGCTGGTTCATATATTCTTCCAGCTCTTTGGGGCGATAGAAAAGGACAAGGCATTTCCCCTCTGAGCAGGATAATTTATAAAAATTGATCTCCATCCCGGAAAACATTTCTTCCAATTCAGAATATGATTCATTTTCCATTGAAATCAGGCCAGATACTTTAAGCCCTTTCAGAAAAGGCGCACACTGTAATATAACCTGAAACCCAAGCCTCACCTTCCGGTCTTTATTTTTTAGATAATAGGATAATACTTCCGTCGGCATATCGTTCTCCTTAGTTTTATTTTGAGAATCGTTTTCATTCAAGTATTATGTTAACATAAATGAAAATGATTTTCAATACAGTTTTTGAGAACTTTTCTCATTACCATGGTGGCATCTTACTGCTCATTTCTTATGGTAATTCCGCATAAAACTTTTTCAAATTTTAACACTTTTTTAGTTGTTACTCACATATCTTTAGTGTATAATGGATTTATAAATATTTGAGAGGTGAGAAAATCTCAAACATTATACACACTTACATAAAGGAGAGATTCGCCATGGTAAATTTAATCACAGGCCCAAGAGGCAGCGGAAAAACACAGCAGATGATCGATCTTGCAAACGAGAAGGTTAAGACTTCTTCCGGTAATGTCGTATTTATTAAAAGGAGCAGCAAAGACACTTATTCTGTAGATTTCAATATCCGTGTCATCAAGATGGCTGATTATCCTGACATCCTTACCTTAGAAGAATTCGTAGGTTTCCTCTATGGTATGGCTGCTGGCAATCACGATATCGAGGCTGTTTTCATTGACAGTATCTTAAAGCAGGCTAATATCACATTAGAAAGTCTTCCGACATTCATCGAGAAATTAAATAAGATTTCCGAAGATGCCAAGATTGACTTCTACCTCAGCGTCAGCGCAGATAAAGCTGAGATTGCAGATGTTGACACACTTGGATGCACAGTTCTGTAAGCATTTACAGCGTAGTGTAACACAGGATTCGCCCTTTTGGGTCTGAATTAAATGTTTTCAGGAATCAAAAAAGAAGTACTTCCGTTTTCCGGTTGTACTTCTTTTTTTCGCTTCTTTCTCTTATTCTGTCTGTGCAGAATCCCCTGCCGTATCTTCTGCCTGCTCTTCTTTCGCAGCTTTTGTGCTGATCTGTTCACTCGCTTTTCCATTCAGGGAAAGAACTGTATCCACCTGCTCCCCCTTCTTATACTCAACTGTGACTTCATCTCCGACATTAAACCGGATAATATCAATAAAATCTACAACAGATACATCAAAGATCTCATCCGAACCTTCAAGCATGATATAATAATGAGAATCACCGTCTATAACGCCCTGGGCGATCTTTGTGATCTTAGCTGTCAGTGTCTCTACGGATCTTGTATCCTCAGCTTCTGTCTTGATCCCGTTCTTATACATCAGATTAGTGTAAGACTCCTCGCATTCACTGACCGTATCTCCAATTGCAACAATCTGATATTTCTGCACATTTACCATCGCATACTTCTTCACCAGACCAGCATCATCCTTCAGTGCAATGAAATAGGTCGGTTCACCGGAAATATTTAAAAGCAGTGGGAATGTTGCCGTATAGTGCAGATTCTGTACCTGCCCTTCTGCGGAAGACATCGCTGAACTCTCTGTTGCTCCTTCAATCTCATAGAACTTTGTCTCCATTGTTCTCTGATTCATCAGAACAAACCCTACATTCGATTGGTCTCCGGTAATCGAGGTAACACCTGTGTATACCCATACATCGTCATCGATTGCAAGATAATTGTATCCGTCAGTTGTATTCAGGCAGTCTTTCTGCCCCAATACACTATTAAAGAAACCATGTTTCAATGTTCCGTGATAATTATAAAGCTCAACTAACAGGTCTGCGGAATATACTCTGTCAACCCACTGTGGGACATCCTCAACTGCATAATCCTTCGTTTCTCCTGTGATTGCATTGCAAAGTACAACTCTTCCGACTGTTGTTCCACCGAATAATCCGATATTATACTTCTTCACCGGGCAGATCCAGTACGGAACCCCGTCTTCATCAATTTCAAAACTCAGATCATTAAAAATATAGGTCGGATAGTTAAATCTCAGATGACGGTAAATATTTCTGTTAAAATGATCACTTGTCGTGTACTTCATCCCTTCACTCAGTTTTACGAGTTCCGTATTCTGTGTTGCCATATCAATCTTGATATAGGCCGGGATTCCTTCTCTCATGTTCGTAAACCATTTGATCACGCTGGCATATTTCAAAGGAGAAACTCTCACCGGCTGATCCTGATAGTTGATCTGGGAATACAGTTCATCTACCTCGAACTGGGATACCATATCTACCATACTTCCCATCTTCCTGTCACCGAGAAGCTCTGCTGAATCCTTATCCAGCAATGGAATCTGATCAAAAGATAATTCTTCAATATCTTTCGTAAATTCTCCATTCTTCACCGTCAAAAGTTCCTGATACTTCTTCGCATTCACAATTGGAGAAGACAAAACTGATCCTGCCACATATGCGATCACAAGCACCGCAAGGATTCCAAGGATCACCTTTAATCCCTTTGACTCTTTCCAGTCGTAACGGTTTAAATTTTTCTTTCTGATAAATACCACAGCTGCCAGAATGACCAACACCACAAGATACATCCAGAATTCTGAGGCATGAATATTGATCGCCGGGAGTGTCACATAGTAATAGATTCCAATCAACAGAATCACTCCTATGACAGCTGTCACTTTCATTTTAAATTTGTTCATCTCACCTCTTCCTTTCTTTCATTTTACGTAACTGTTCAGAGCCAACCTCCAAAATGCTACGCATTTTACACCTGTTTTTTGAAATTTTGCTTAGCTCTGAACAGTTACCATTTTATCATATAAAAATAAAATGTGCGAAAAAATCTGTTTCATTCAAATTCTTCCGCACATAATCAACAAAAAACCGTCTAGAATCTTCTTCTCCAGAGTTCCGGAGAAAGAAGAAGCAGGTATGGGAAGATCTCTAATCTTCCAATCAGCATATCAAAGCAGAATACCAGCTTGGATACTGCTGAAAATGGGTGGAAATTCATCACAGGTCCTACCTTTGAAATTCCAGGTCCTACATTGCTCATCGTAGTAAGTACTCCACTAAATGTTGTCGCAAAATCAAAATTATCAATAGAGACAAGTAAAATTGATACAATCATAATTATAATGTAACACGTCAGATAGAGATTTACATTCTTCAATGTATCCTGTCCGATTTTTTTGCCATTGACTTTGATGATCGTAACGGCGTTCGGATGTAACATCTTACGCACTTCTCTGCGGATTGATTTCACGATGATCAATAAACGGCTTACTTTAATACCTCCTCCGGTGGATCCTGCACAGGCTCCCACAAACATAAGTGCCAATAATATTGATTTCGAGAGTTCCGGCCACTGGTCATAATCTGCGGTTGCAAATCCGGTTGTCGTAATGATCGAACCGACCTGGAAAGATGCATAGCGGAATGCATGTGCAACCGTTCCATAAATCTTGAGGATATTTCCTGTGATTATAGCGATTGACACACCTACTATTCCAAGATATGCCCACAGCTCTTCATTTTTCAGAATGGATTTCCAGTCTTTGAGCAATATGAAAAAGTACAAGTTAAAGTTAATTCCAAACAAAATCATAAATACTGTGATCACACCATCAATATATGCACTGTCGTAGAAGCTGACGCTTGCAGCTCTATTAGAAAATCCTCCCGTTCCGGCAGTACTGAATGCATGTAAAAGTGCATCATACAAGTTCATTCCGCCAAAAAGCAGAAAAACCACTTCTGCTGCTGTCAGAACAAAATACATTCCATATAAAAGTCTTGCGGTATGTCTTGCCTTTGGGACAAGCTTATCCGCCTCCGGTCCCGGTACTTCCGCACGCATGAGCGGCATTGCATTCTCATCATCCAGAGATGTGATCATCATAACAAATACAAGTACCCCCATACCACCGATCCAGTGTGTAAAGCTTCGCCAGAAGGAAATTCCCATTGGCAGAGCCTCGATATCTGCCAGGATTGTAGATCCGGTTGTAGTGAAACCGGAAATCGTCTCAAAAAGTGCATCAATATAATATGGAATACTTCCCGAAATCACAAACGGAAGCGCTCCGAATGCGGACCATAAAATCCATGCAAGCCCAACAATCACAAAACCTTCTTTTCCGTAAATCTGCTTTGAAGCCGGAAGCTTCCTTCCGAACACCATATAAATTACGAGCAGGATTGCTGCTACAATCAGAAAAGAAATTACGCTTTTTTCATGATATATCAGGGAAACCAACGCTGGGATCAGAAGAAGTAATCCTTCAACTCCCATCATTTTTCCCAAAATATATACTATCATCTTCTTATTCATCGCGCTGCACCTACATTAAAATATCTTTAATATCTTCAATCTGTTTTTCCATCGTGATAATGATCACATTATCTCCTACCTGAATACAATCATCTCCGCTCGGAAGAATAATCTGACGTTTTCTTGCAATACATGCAATCAGATTATTCGGTTTCAATGAGAGATTCTTCAATGGAATTCCTGTATAATTTGTCTTAGCCTTAACAATAAATTCCAGTGCTTCAACTTTGTCATCAACCAATTGATACATTGTCTCAACATTCGCACTTCCCTGAGAGTTTTTACGCGCTCTGACATAACTCATGATTGCGTCTGCTGTAGCTGTTTTAACAGAAACAATACTGTCAATTCCAAAGTCTTCTACCATACGTGCGCGTCTGTCTTCATTGACTTTCGTAACAATTTTGTCCACATTCTGACTCTTTGCAAAAAGAGAAAGTATAATGTTCTCTTCATCCATCCCTGTCAGGGCAACAAATGCATCCGCTTCATCAATCCCTTCTTCTACAAGAAGATCGTGATCTGTTGCATCTCCATTAATAATGGTTGCTTTTGGAAGTAATTCGCAAAGTTCTTCACATCTCTGGCGATTCTGTTCTATAATCTTTATCTGCATACCAAGTGTGCTAAGCTGAAGTGCAAGATAGTAACCAACTCTTCCGGCTCCACAAATAATGACTTTTTTGATTTTGTCCTTACGCTTTCCATTTGCTTTAAAAAATGCCTCTAAATCTTTATGAGATGCCGCAATATGCAGACGGTCTCCTGCACGCATCCTGTATTCTCCATCTGGAATGCAAACTTCATCTCCATGTTCCACTGCACAGACAAGCAGACGGATCTGGAACCGGTTATACATTTCCGCAAGGCTTAACTCTGCCAGGCTACTTCCCTCCGCAAGCGGTAATTCAATCAATTCTACACGTCCCTTCACAAAAGTCTCCACCTGACTCGCATCCGGGAAGAGCAGAAGTCTGCTAATCTCATCTGCCACGATAAGTTCCGGGTTTACAGCCATGCTAAGATGCAGATCTTCTTTCAGAAGTCCAATCTGACGATAATAAATCGGATTACGCACACGGGCAATCGTATGTCTTGCACCTAATTTTCTGGCGATCAGACAGCTTAACATATTGCATTCATCTGCTGATGTACAGGCAATCACCAGGTCGGCATGCGCTACATCTGCCTGTTTAAGTACTTCTGCGTCTGCGCCATCTCCCGTCACGCAGGCAATATCCAGACGATCCATAGCAAATCTCAACTTATTTTCATTACTGTCAATCATTATAATGTCATATTTCTCGGCGGAAAGTTGCTTGGCAAGCTTGTAACCAACCTTTCCGTCACCGATAATAATAATCCTCATTTTCTTATCCCTCATATTATTATAATAATCTTATAACTGCTCTACACAGTCACTTTATGTCACTGTTCACAGGATTTCATAAACAACAACATACCTGTCTAATGCAGACAGGTAGATGAATTATAGCACCTTTGTTTTGAAAGTACAACCATATTCGCAAACTTGTGATTTTTTTGTGAAATACAATGTTACCGTTTTTTTCTAAAACAAGCAATAAGAGCGTGCTACCCACTCCTTTTTATCAGCCGGATAACACACTCTTTGTATTGCCTGAATCTTTAATTATGCTTCTTCTGCTCTTGCAGCAATTTCTTTCTCCTGTACATCAGATGGAGCCTGCTCATATCTTGCAAATGTATATTCGTAAGATCCTCTTCCACCTGTCATGGAGCGAAGTGTTGTGCAATAGCCAAACAGTCCTGTCATTGGAATATCTGCTTCAATAACCTGCTTTCCTCCGGCTACCGGTGTCATGCCAAGCACACGTCCTCTGCGTTTGTTCAGGTCTCCCATGATATCTCCTGTGTAATCATCCGGAACTGTAACTTTCAGGGATGCGATTGGTTCAAGAAGTACCGGAGATGCCTCCAGAAATCCTTTCTTGAATGCCTGGATCGTAGCTGTCTTAAATGCCATCTCTGAAGAGTCTACCGGATGATAGGATCCGTCATATAAAGTAGCTTTCACACCAACTACCGGGTATCCGGCAAGAGGTCCTTTCACTACAGATTCCTGCAGACCTTTCTCTACTGCCGGGAAATAGTTCTTCGGAACTGCTCCTCCAACAACACATTCTTCGAATACAAATGGAGTTTCGAGATCTCCTGATGGTTCGAATTTCATCTTAACATGTCCGTACTGTCCATGTCCGCCGCTCTGTTTCTTATACTTGGAATCAACGTCAGAATTCTTACGGATTGTCTCACGGAATGCAACTTTTGGTGTCTCCAGTGTGATCTCTACTTTATATCTTGCCGCCAGTTTACTTGCTACGATCTCAAGGTGCTGCTCACCCATTCCATAAAGAAGAGACTGTCTGTTCTCACTGTCATTCACAGCTTTCAATGTAACATCTTCTGCTGTCATTCTTGCAAGAGCCTGTGATACCTTATCTTCATCGCCTTTATTCTTTACGCGATACTTCATATATGTATATGGTACAGAATAATCTGTCTTTGCATAAGATACCGGTGTTCCCTTTACGGAAAGAGTATCTCCTGTTCTTGTATTTGTCAGTTTACCGATTGCTCCGATATCACCTGCAAAAAGCTCTGTCACTTCGCTTGGCTTACTTCCGCACATGGTATAAAGTTTACCTGGTTTCTCTTCTGCGTCTGTGTCTGCATTATAAAGTACATCATCTCCTTTAAGTACTCCGGAGCATACCTTTACGAAAGAGTATTTTCCAATAAATGGATCTACCATTGTCTTAAATACATACGCTGATTTTGCTTTTGCGAAATCATAATTTGCTTCAAAAATCTCGTTTGTTCTGCGGTTGATTCCTGCACAGGTTCTCTTATCCGGACTCGGGAAGAAACGAACAATATCTGAAAGCAGGTTGGCTACTCCCTGTGCCTGGATATTGGATCCCATCGCAACCGGTACGATATCCCCATCCATTACTTCTGTTCTCATGGCTGCACGGATCTCTTCTATAGAGAATTCCTCACCATTAAAATAGCGCTCCATAAACTCTTCACTTGTCTCTGCTACAGCTTCCATAAGAGAATCTCTCAAAATCTCAAGGTTCGGCATACAGTAATCCGGAATCTCGCACTCTTCTCTCTGTCCAATGCCTGTATATCTTCTTCCGGCATTCTTAATAATATTAATATATCCTACAAGTTTCTCGTTCTCACGGATCGGCTGGAAATGTGGTGCGATTTTCTTTCCATATCTCTCTGTCAGATCTGCTACTACCTGACGGAAACTTGCATCATCCACATCCATCTCTGTCACATAGATCATTCTCGGCAGATTATATTTGTCACAAAGCTCCCATGCTTTTTCCGTTCCAACCTGTACTCCTGCCTTACCAGATACTACGATAACCGCTGCATCTGCTGCACTGACTGCCTCTTCTACTTCTCCGACAAAATCAAAATATCCCGGTGTGTCAAGAATATTGATCTTCGCTTTCTCCCACTCGATCGGTACCAGACTTGTGCTGATTGAAAATCCACGTTTCTGCTCCTCTTTATCAAAATCGCTCACCGTATTGGATTCGGAAATCTTTCCCATACGATTCGTTGCACCTGATACGTAGAGCATCGCCTCTGCAAGACTTGTCTTTCCGCTTCCACCATGACCAAGTAATACCACATTTCTGATTTCGTCTGTTCTGTAAACCTTCATACTGCTGCCTCCTTGTTATGTAGCTATTATGCACATCGTTTTTGTCGTCGATATACATACCATGGGTATATTGTACTAAATATTCTGATTAATTACAACTATTTTTTACATTTTATACAATTTTAACTTTCTATCATAAAGCTATTCTTTGAAAACGCTCCGCTTATATATAGAAGCAATATTGTGTTGCTGTTCACACAATGTGCGAACAGTAACGCAATATTACCAATTTACTTTTACAGAGCAAAGTGTTAAAATACGAATATATGTTTCTTACTGATTTAAGATTTCTAAACAGTAAGATATGTTTTGCACAACAACAGAAAGGATTTTACAACTATGAATGCTAAAAAAATTGGATTTATCGGACTTGGACTTATCGGCGGCTCTATTGCGAAGGCAATCCGCCAGTATTATCCGGATTACGACATCATCGCATTCGATAAAAATAAAGAATCCCTTGCACTGGCAATCCAGGAAGGCACTATTCATACTTCCTGTTCATCCATTGATGACAATTTCAGGGGATGTAACTATATTTTCCTCTGTGCACCGGTCACTTACAATGCAGCCTATCTTTCCCAGCTGAAAGATCTCCTGGATGAAAACTGTATTCTCACAGATGTCGGAAGCGTGAAGACTTCCATCCACGAAGAGGTGATTCGTCTGGGAATGGAAGCGAATTTCATTGGCGGACATCCGATGGCTGGTTCTGAGAAGAGTGGATTTATGAATTCCAAAGCTCATTTGATTGAAAATGCATACTATATCCTGACTCCTTCTGCTAAAGTAGCGGAAGAAAAAGTGGATGCTTACAAAGACTTTGTTTCATCTTTAAAAGCTCTTCCTGTTATTCTGGATTACCACGAGCACGATCATATTACCGGAACGATCAGCCACCTGCCGCATATTATTGCATCCACACTTGTGAATTTTGTACATGATACGGATTCAAAGGAAGGTATGATGAAAGCGTTGGCCGCAGGGGGATTTAAAGATATTACGAGAATTGCTTCTTCCTCCCCGGTCATGTGGCAGCAGATCTGTCTGAAAAACAGTGAGAACATCTCCCAGATCTTAGGTGAATATATTGAAGCTCTTTCGCATGCAAAGGATCTTGTGGATGAAGGAAATGAACCTGCCCTGTACGCTCTGTTTGAGAATTCCAAAGATTACAGGAACTCCATGCCGAACGGATCTGCAGGACCGATCAAAAAGCAGTTTGCACTTTATTGTGATATCATCGATGAAACAGGTGGAATTGCTACGATTGCCACAATTCTTGCAAGTAATAATATCAGTATCAAGAATATCGGAATCATCCACAACCGTGAATTCGAGGAAGGAGTTCTTCGTATTGAATTTTATGATGAAGATTCTGCAAACAAAGCTTCTGTACTTTTGCAGAAATACCGCTATGTCATCTATGAAGTCTGATAGCAGAAATGAGGAATAAGATTATGGAATTATGTAATATTACAGGATTAAAAGGAAAAGTTACAATACCGGGAGACAAATCCATCTCCCACCGCTGCATTATGTTCGGCTCGATTGCAAACGGAACAACGCAGATCCACAACTTTCTCTCTGGTGCCGACTGTCTCGCGACTATCCGTTGTTTCAGAGAGCTTGGTATTGAGATTGAAGTTGAGAGCGATTATTCTTCCGTTATCGTACACGGAAAGGGATTGCATGGACTGAGTGCCCCGGAGAAGATCCTTGATGTGGGAAACAGCGGAACAACAACGAGACTGATCTCCGGTATTCTCACCGGACAGCCATTTGACTCTAAATTGTCCGGAGATGAATCACTGAACTCCCGCCCAATGAAAAGAATCATTGAACCATTGACACAGATGGGCGCACATATTTCCAGTATTCTCCGCAATGGATGTGCCCCGCTTTATATTACTCCGGCGCAGCTTCATGGAATCCATTATGATTCGCCGGTTGCCAGTGCGCAGGTGAAATCCTGCCTGCTGCTCGCCGGTCTTTACGCAGATGGAGAGACCTCTGTCACAGAACCGAGTCTTTCCAGAAACCATACAGAATTAATGCTGAAAGAATTCGGTGCAGACATCCACTCTACTTTTGAGATTGGTTCTTCCAAAGCAACCGCTATCATCCGTCCTTGTGAAGAACTTTACGGACAGGAAATCACAGTTCCGGGAGACATCTCTTCCGCTGCTTATTTCATTGCTGCCGGACTGATCGTCCCTGATTCTGAAATTCTTGTAGAAAATGTAGGAATCAACCCGACACGCGCAGGAATCTTGAGAGTATGTGAAGATATGGGTGGTGATATCACCCTCCTTAACGAACGTACAGAAGGTGGGGAAAGAATTGCAGATGTTCTTGTCCGCACAAGTAGACTGCATGGAACTACAATCGAAGGAGACATCATCCCAACTTTGATCGATGAGATTCCGGTTATTGCAGTTATGGCAGCCATGGCAGAAGGTACTACTATAATCAAAGATGCTGCCGAACTGAAAGTCAAAGAAACTGATCGTATTGAGACTGTAACAGATAATCTGAAAGCAATGGGCTGTGATGTAACACCTACTGAAGACGGAATGATCATCAATGGCGGAAGACCTCTTCATGGTGCTTCTATTCATACTTTGTTAGACCACAGAATTGCAATGGCATTCAGTATTGCTGCACTTGTTGCAGAAGGTACTACAAAGATTCTTGACAGTAAGTGCGTAGATGTATCTTATCCGACTTTCTATGATACGTTTGAAGCCCTGCTTTAGTCTGCACATGGCAACGAACCGGAGGCTTGTTCCTGTATAAGACAAGGCCCTGACACCTGCATCAGTCTCTTTCATTCCGTTCTGTGGGATTGAAAGACAAAGAGGATGTATCCCCGCCATTCCGGGGATACATCCTCTTTTTGATTTTCTTCTTCCCGATTCTTTTTACAGGAAGATATACTTCAGAATAAAGAGTACAGCAAGTACATACATCAGAACACTTACTTTTTTCTCTTTTGCCTTTCCAGTAATCAGATTGAATGCAACATAAGCAATAATTCCCATGGAAATACCCTCTGAAATGCTGTAGAAGAACGGCATTGCAATGATACAGATATAGCACGGGATTGCTTCTGACATATCACTGAAATCAATGTTCATTACATTCGTAAGCATATACAGACCCACAATGATCAGTGCCGGTGCTGTTGCAAAAGAAGGAATTGCAAGAAAGATTGGTGACAGGAACAGTGACAATCCGAAAAGGATTGCTGTTGTCACAGATGTAAGACCGGTTCTTCCTCCTTCTGATACTCCTGATGCACTTTCTACGAATGTTGTCGTTGTAGATGTTCCGAGAACTGCTCCTGCAGTTGTTGCGATCGCATCTGCAAGAAGTGCTCCTTTGATCCGCGGAAGCTTTCCATCCTTATCCAGCATATCTGCCTTAGAAGAAACTCCAACCAGCGTACCGATCGTATCAAAGAGATCTACAAACAAGAATGCAAATAAGATTACGATGAAATCCAGTGAAAAGATTCCCTTAAAATCAAGCTTGCAGAAAATCGGTGACAGGCTTGGGATTGCCAGACCATTGCTGAAATCAGGGAGCAGGCTGTAGCAGCCAACCTCTGCATTCGGAACATACAGTCCCGCAAACTGGCAGATAATACCAAGTCCCCAGGTAATCAGGA
>OHFR01000662.1_pt1 | contig 14211 bp, 11 predicted proteins | sample 1567531 | NCBI WGS metagenome assembly OHFR01 (sample SAMEA3879597, study PRJEB24766) | human gut metagenome | biome: human-associated habitat; feature: feces | place: USA | collected 1985/1987
CATATGCACACAATGCTTATGGTGCGCTGGTTGACGGCAAAGCGGTTTGCGACGGCTATACAAAGGCTTTTCAGTATCTTTTGCAAAGGGTAGGTATTCAGTCGTTTATGGTAACGGGCATAGGAAACGGCGTCAAACATGCCTGGAATATTGTCAGAATAGACGGCAAGTATTATAATGTTGATCTTACATGGGACGATCAGAAAAGTGATATTATATACACCTACTTTAACATCACCGACGAAGAAATTAAAAGCTTATCCCACATTCTTGATAAAGAAAGTGAAGACTTCGCACCTGTGTGCACCTCAACCGACGCTAATTATTTTGCTGTTTACGGCGGAAAAACAAATGCTTTTTCGGCAGATGAAATAGGAGAAATTATTAAAAGAAACGGTACCAGATTTCATATATACGTCACAGGCAACGTCAATGAATTTTCAGATAGCTTTTTCAATAACCTTTCCGCTGTGGGAACTGAATCAAATTTAAACGATAATATTGCAGATGCAGAAAGCCGGCTGTACGACAGGGAATTTATAATTACAATTATTGTCTGTGGGGATGCTAACCGGGACGGCGTTATCGATATAAGAGATTTTGTTCATATGAAGTCAATTATTGCGGGGAATTTCGCAGAAAATAAAGCGTCTGATGTTGATAAGAGCGGAAATGTCAGTGCTACCGACTTGGCAGAACTTAAAAAAATGCTTTTGGGCATAAAGAATTAAACTGCCGTTTACGGGAATTTTAAGCCTTGGAGTGTGATATAAATGTGTACTGCTGCGGCATACAGAAAAAACGGCTTTTACTTTGGAAGAAACCTTGATTACGAAATGTCCTACGGGGAGGAAATTGTCATAACGCCCCGAAATTTTCGGTTTGATTTTACGGCATACGGAGCAGACGCCGCGCACTATGCCATGATAGGCTCGGCGCATATGGCGGGCGGTTATCCGCTTTATTACGACGCGGCGAATGAAAAGGGGCTTTGCATTGCGGGGCTTAACTTTGTAAACAGCGCGTCCTACTCGGAAAAGACGGACGGCTGCACCGCGCCCTTTGAGCTTATACCCCTTGTGCTTGCTAAATGCGCCGATATAGGTGAGGCGTGCGTGCTTTTGAGCAAAATAACGCTTGGAAATATTCCGTTCAGCGAGCAGCTGCCCGCGGCAAAGCTGCACTGGATTTTAGCCGATAAAAACGAAACGATTGTTGCCGAGCCGAAAAACGGCAGACTTATAATTCACAGTGACCCCGCAAATGTGCTTGCAAACGAGCCGCCCTTTGATTATCAAATGCAAAACCTGAATAACTATATGGCTTTAAGCCCGCACCCGCCCGAAAACAGCTTTTCGCCTACGCTGCCTCTGAAAAGCTACAGCCGCGGTATGGGCGCGCTGGGGCTGCCGGGCGATCTTTCCTCGCAATCGCGGTTTGTAAGGGCGGCATTTGTTTCGGCAAACTCTGTATCGGGAAATGGCGAATATGACGGAATTACGCAGCTTTTTCATATTTTAGGCTCGGTAGAGCAGCAAAACGGCTGCTGCATAACCGAAAGCGGCGGGCTTGAAAAGACAATATACACCGCCTGCTTTGACGCGCAAAACGGCATATATTATTACACCACCTACGAAAACAGGCAAATAACCGCAATAGATATGTTTAAAGCAAATTTAAACGCGGCAGAGCTTGCCTGTTACCCGATGATAAACACGCCGCAAATTAAATTTCAAAATTGATGATTTTTTATTGATTTTTTATAACAACCGTGATAATATGTAGAAATAAGAGGAGATGTTGAAAAATGAAAACCGAAACTATTCATCTTAAAGAAATATACCCGTTTTTGGGTGAGGACGGCTGCGACCCTATAGTGGATATGTATTTGCCGTACAATATGACCGAAATGCACAGGGAAAACAGAAAACGCCCATGTATGATAGTATGCCCCGGCGGCGGGTACGCTATGTGCAGTCAGCGTGAGGCAGAGCCCATAGCAATGCACTTTTTGCCGGATGGTTTTAATGTATTTGTTATATATTATTCCGTGGCGCCCCACCGTTTCCCCACTCAAATGCGCGAGGTTGCGGCAACGGTTGAGCTTATATACAAAAATGCCGATAATTGGAACTGTGATGTTTCAAAGCTTGCAATAATAGGCTTTTCCGCGGGCGGACACCTTGCGGCGCATTATTCCACAATGTATGATTGCAAGGAGGTTCGCGAGGTTTTCCCCGAGAGCAAGCCGGTAAACGCCTCGGTGCTTTCGTACCCCGTAATAACCGCCGACCCCGCACACGGGCATATGGGCAGCTTTGATAATCTGCTCGGCAAGCCCGAGCGCACCGAGGAAGAAATAAACTATTTTTCCTGCGACCGCAGGGTAACGGAAAACACTCCGCCCGCCTACATATGGCACACCGCAAACGACAGCTGCGTTCCGGTAATGAACAGCCTTTTATACGCCGGTGCGCTGAGTCAGCACAATGTGCCGTTTGAGCTGCATATTTTCCCGTTTGGGTATCACGGCTCGTCAACGGTGGACGCCGTCACCTGCGACGGTGTTCCCGATGAAATGAAATGCGCTGCGGAGTGGCTTGATGATGTTAAGCGCTGGCTTAAGCTTATGAAAATTTCCTATTAATACAGACAAACGGCAGATTTCACTGTTACAATGAAATCTGCCGTTTTAGATATTAGAGAGTAGACGTAAGATTAATACCCGCGGTTTGTATAAATCAGCTCCCCTGTGCAAGGAGCTAAAGTCCCCGCGGCGCGGAGAAATTAACCAAACGAATGAGGAAAATTTCAGCCTGTCAGGAAAACCTGAAAAACTTTAACAGCAATCTGCGCGCATATAAATTTATCAAAACATATTGCAATTACAGTACAAAAGTGGCAAACTATACTTGCCAAACTAATTAAATATGCGAAGTGGTGTTTTTATTTAAAGGAATACTACACCCCTTTTATACCCATTTACCAAGCTCGGTAAATTTGATAAAAACGCAAATTTCATTATGAGTTTGGTTAATACCATTTTGCATAATTAGTTTGGCGTAATGATAAGAAACCGGTTTACCATTACATATGAATGGAATGATGAAACAAGCAAGGTTACTTCGTTAATTATTGATGGCAAAAAAGTCATTTAATAAAATCGGAAAAGTATGAGACAAAATTAAATATTTAGGTTGATAAACTGAAGGACTTCCGATTTTTTTTCGGAAGTCCTTAGTTTTAAAACACGTGAATCTGGCTTTTTATTTGTTTTTTATATATTCCTTAAATTCCTCATTTTGCTCGGGGTATGCCGAGAGCATTGGCTCTACATTCTTGCCATTTTTGCGGTCAAAGAAGTTTTTGGTAATGCGCGCAACCTGACCCGAAAGGAACACAAGGGCTATAAGGTTCGGCAGCGCCATAAGCCCGTTAAAGGTATCATCCAGCGCCCAGATAAGGTCAGAGCCGATAAGGGATGAGAAAACTATAAGCAGAATAAATATTATTTTGAAAATAAGCACGGGTATTTTTCTTTTGTTTTCGGGCTTGTGGCGGAAGCAGAAATCAACCGCCTTTTCGCCGTAATATGACCACGCAAGCACGGTGGTAAAGGCAAAAAGCGGAAGAATTATAAGGAAAGCCACCGTACCGAACATACCGAGGTTTGAAGAAAACGCGCTGAGCGCCGTTGCCGAATCGGAAGCACCCACAAACTCGCCCGCGGCGTTTTCAGCGCCGAAGAACGAGCCGATATTGGTTGTAAGAATTACAAGCGCAGTTAAGGTGCATATAACAAAGGTATCAAAAAAAACTTCAAAAATTCCCCAAAGCCCCTGCCTTACAGGCTCGCGGGTTTCCGAGGCCGAGTGAGCTATTACCGAGGAACCGAGCCCCGCCTCATTAGAAAAAACGCCGCGGGCAAGCCCCTTTTTGATTATCTGTGAAAAGGCAAAGCCGCCTACGCCCCCCGCAACCGCCTTTGAGGAAAACGCACTTGTGAATATAAGGCGGAAGGTCTCGGGCACTGCGGTGTAATTTTTACCGATTATAACAAACGCCATTGCAATAAACAAAAGCGACATAAACGGAACAAGCATAGAGGCAATTCTGCCTATGCGCTTTATTCCGCCGATTATAACCACCGCCGCGAAAAACGCCACTATTCCGCCTATTATAAGCTTGACCGCCGCAGAATCGTTGCCCAGCACCGAGGTGTAAGAGCCTGTAATTTTATTTGTTTGCACGCCGCTCATACCTACCGCCGCCAAAAGACAGAATATTGCCGCCAGCATACCGAGCCAGCGCTGTTTCAAACCGTTAGCTATGTAATAAAACGCACCGCCGCTGAAGCTGCCGTCTTTTTCCTTTTTGCGGTAGTAAAGACCCAAAACATTTTCTGAGTAATTGGTTACCATACCGAAAAAGGCGGAAATCCACATCCACAGCACAGCCCCGGGACCGCCGGTTAAAATTGCCGAGGTAACGCCGATAATGTTACCCGTGCCCACAGTGCCCGAAATGGCGGCGGAAAACGCCTCAAACTGCGAAACCGCATTTTTATCATTTTTGTTTTTCTTTTTGCCCATATCCTTTACGGCGGGCACAATGGTGGTGCTCATAGATTCGCCGAATTTGCGCACCTGCAAAACCCGCGTTCTTACGGTCAGCAGTATGCCCGTGCCTAAAATCATAATAATCATAGGCCAGCCCCACACTACACCGTTCACCCAATCGTTCACCTTCGTGACAGCTTCAATAAATGACTCCCACATTCTTAAATTCTCCCCTTTTGAAAAAAATAAAAGGAGCCGAACCGAAAACAGTCCAACTCCGTAAAAACGCACTAAAACACGGCTTTCACCGCGTAAAACATAAACTTCCGTCCTTTTGCCTGAGAGATTGGCGTTTTTTAAGCGCCTTGCACCTTCGGCATCTGTTAAGCAGACTTCTCCGGAGCGCTATCCGTATACAGTTTTATCACACCATTGCGACACCTGAGAGTGTTACTCCTTCGGAAACGGACTGAAAATCCGTAATTTCCTGCATACTTCACATAGCTTATTAAATTTTAAAACCAGTATATCACACCGAAAAGCAAATTTCAAGTATTATTAGAATTTTTTGTCGAAAACTGTTTTGCCGTTTACGGTAATATCCTGTAATTTGCCCGATTTTATTTCGCCCTTACATTCTAAAAATTCCGTTTTTGCATTTTCGGGGCAGGTCTGAACACAATTTGAAATAAGCATATGGTTTATTTTTGTGTTCTCGCCTATACCTATTGTCGGCTTAAAGCAAATATTCTCGTTGCGGACAAGTCCGCTTATAGAAAGATTGTTTATATCAAGCTTCGAGCCTATATCAATAAGCGGTCCGTAATTCCCGGGAACATCCTGCGTTCCCTTTGAGAAAGAAGCGCATATGTTATCAATTCTGATATTATCAAATAGTTCGTGTGATTCGTTTTTGGCATAATATTTGCTGAGCGTAATGCAGTAAACATAAAAATATATGCTCCGATTATATATATTACTTGTCCTGATTTGTCATTTGAAAAAGCAAATTACCTGTTCGCCGTATTTTAGGCGCCTTTTGCGGAATAATACACCGTGGTGGGTGATAATGTGAAAAAAGGCGCCGAAAAATACAAAGCCGCCGCTACCGACGATTACAGCGGAGCGCTGCCGGGCAAATCGCTTGAAGAAAACATAGCTTTTTTTAACGGGATTTTTAAAAAGGACTCTGTGCTGCGGCAGAAAAAAATAATTGTGCACGGCGTTTATAATTACGAGTGCGCCCTTTTTTATATGGACGGAATGGTAGATTCCGAGCTTATAACCGAATCTATTGTTAAACCTTTGCTTTTGGTTCAGAACGAGCGCACAGAGGGCAGCTTTGCCGATTACATTAAAAATCAGGTGCTTTTTGCCTCTGAAACCAAGAGCACCGAAAACGTTGCGGATATGCTGCGCGCTGTGCTTTACGGGGACACGCTGCTGTTAATAGACGGCTGTCTTACCGCCATAACCATAAACACCAAGGGGTGGCGCACAAGGGGCATAAGCGAGCCGAGCGACGAGCGTATATTGCAGGGTCCGCGCGAGGGCTTTGATGAGGCTGCGCTGCTCAATGTGGCTATGATTCGCCGCAAGCTTTTAACCCCTGATTTATGCACCGAAATGGTGCGAATAGGCAGGCGCAGCGACACGATAGTTTTTATTTGCTACCTTGATTCCTTAGCGGACGGCGCTATGGTAGCCGAGCTTAAACGGCGCCTTTCAAAAATAAATATTGACGGAATACTTGACACAAACTACATTGCCGAGCTGATACGCGATAAACCGCGTTCGCTTTTCAAAACCTCGGGCACCACAGAACGCCCCGATATTGTGGCGGCGCGGCTGCTTGAGGGCAGAATAGCCCTTATTGCCGACGGCACACCGGTGGTGCTTACCTTTCCCTACCTGTTTTCGGAAAATTTTCAATCCGACGAAGACTATTATCTCAATTACGCCATAGCATCAGTAGGGCGGGTATTAAGATACATTTGCTTTTTTCTTTCCGTCAGTATTCCCGCCGTTTTTATAGCCGCTGCCACTTATCATAAAGAGCTGCTGCCAACCTCGCTTGCACTCACAGTCACTCAGCTGCGCGGCGGCGTGCCGTTTCCCGCGTTTGCAGAGTGCATTTTGCTTATATTTGTATTTGAAATTCTTAAAGAAACAGGTGTCAGAATGCCGCAAAGCTTAGGTCACGCTTTAAGCATTGTAGGCGGGCTTGTGGTGGGTCAGGCGGCGGTTGAGGCAAGAATTATAAGCGCGCCTATGCTCATAATAGTGGCGCTTGCGGGAATTTCGGGGCTTATGATACCTCGGCTCAAAGGCGCGGTTTTTTATTTCAGAATAATATTTGTTTGTCTGTCGGCGCTTTTCGGGCTATACGGCTATATTGCAGGCTTTACGCTTATGCTTATTCATATTTTGCAGCTTTCTTCCCTCGGGGTCAGCTCCACGGCTTCGCTTAACAGCGCCGATAAAAGGTCGCTTAAGGATACCTTCTGGCGCGCCCCGTGGAAGAATATGCATACCCGCCCGATTTTCTGCCGCAATTCTGTGCGAATGGAGAATAAAAAAAGTGATTAAAAGGCTTTGCTCAATTACCGTTGTTCTATTGCTTTCGGCAACGCTTACCGCCTGCCGCGGCGTGGGCAACAGCATTAAAAACGACCGCCGCTTTATGGTATCGGCTTTGGGGTTTGAAACCGACGGCTTTTTAATAAAGGTTACAAGCGAGCTTATAATTATAAATTCCGAGAACCCTGATAACCCGCCGCAAGCCAAAACCTTTTCGGCAAAAAGCTCCACTATCGGCGGGGCGCTTGATGATATTTCCGCCCGCCTTTCAAATCCTATGCTGCTTGAGCACTGCGGAATTATAGCCATAGGAGAAAAAATGGACGAAAAGCGTTTTTCCGAAATATGCGATTACTGTTTCAGCGAAAACCGCATAACCCTTTCCGCTTATATGATTTCCACCCCCGACCCCGAGGGACTGTTAAGCGGCGAGCCGGAGTCCTCCGCCGCTGTGGGCTATGATATTATGAGCATTATAGAGCAGCAAAATGCCGCTAACGGAGCCGCCGCGAACAGCCGCTTTTTTGAGGTTGAAGCAGCACGGGAAAGCGGGAAAGAGACATTTTTACTGCCGCATTTTATAAAAACGGAGAACGGCGCCTCACTTAGCGGAATTGCCGTTTTTAAAAACGATAAATTAACAGAGCTTATAAGCCGCGAAAAAATGGACGCAGAAACCCGCCAAAAAACCTGCAAGGGGTAGAAAAATGACAAACCGTGCTGATTATTCAAAACATTCCGCCTGCCTTGCGGCAATTTTCATAATAGGCGACGCGGTTATAACCCTGCCTGACCTGTATTACGGCGGCGCAATTTTACCTGGATTTTTTATTGCCGCGGCTTTTTCCGTTGCGGTGTATTTTTTATCCCTGCTGCTTTGCAGGGGGCTTTCGCAGGGCGGAATTTTTAAAAAAATACTTTTGGTGCTTTTTCTTTTATCGGCGGCGGTTTATGCATTTTGGAACGGCGCGCACTGTGTTTTGGATTTTTTAAGCTTTGCCGATAAAATACTTTTACCCGGCGGCGAGCATTTTGCCGTAGCCTTTATTTTTCTTTTTACCGCCGCGGTGCTGTCGGTTAAAAAAAATGATGTTATTTTAAAACTATCGCTTATAATCGCGCCTTTTTTTATTTTGGCGGTTATTATTTTCTTTTTGCTTACTGCAAAAAACTTTGAATTTGAAAATATAGCGCTTCATTCTATGCCTACATTTACCGAGCTTAAAAACGGGACTGCTCCCTTTCTTTTCGGAACCGCGCTGCCCGCCGTGCTTATACCGCCGTATTTTATGCTTACAAACGCAAAGCCCCGCGAGGGTGCGGGGCTTTGGGGACTGCTTGCGGGGCTTGTAATTACCGTGCTGATATTATGCGACAGCGTTCTGCTTTTCGGGGGAAGAATGGCAGCACGGCTGCCGTTTCCGCTGGCAGCCGCTGTAAGTACCGTAACCGTAGGTCCGCTTTTTACACGAATGGACGGTATTGTTTACTGCCTTTTCTTTATATCGGCACTGATTAAAACAGCCTTTTGCGCAAGGCTTTGCTATATGGCAATAAAACGGATTAAATTTATTTCTTTTCAATAACCACTGCCTGTGAGTAAAGGGCGCTGTATGCCGTTTCAACCGCCGCTTTGGGGTAGTAGGTAACGCTTTCCTCCCGCATAGGGTCGCAGAAAATATAGCTTTCTGTATTATACCCCACCAGCAGCAGGCAGTGCTCGGGTCTTATCCAGGTTATCTTTTTACCCTCAAATTCCCATGAATCGCCCTCAAAGGGCTCAGCCATTTCAAGCGTTCCCCAAAAAATAACCGGCGTTCCTGCGGCAATATACTTTTTGCAAAGCTCTGCGATAGGTACGTTTTTAAGCTCCGTCGCCTTAAAATCGGTGCCCGCAAGCGCTTTATCAAGCGCCGCCTTTATAACCGGAGCGTAACAGCCCTTGCCGCTTTTTGAACGCGGGTCGCCGCCGAATGACTTTTCGGGGTCAAACGGGCGCGGGGTGCAATTAAGGTAATTATCTATAAATTCATCCACCGTAATATCAAGTCCGGCAGCCTTCATTGCCATTACCGCCGAAACACTTTCGCACCCGGTGGGCCATTTATCAAGCTGATAAATATGCTCTGCGTTTATAAGCGCGCTTTCAGGCTGTGAAGAAGCACTGCTTTCAGGCTGAGTTTTGCTGTCATTTTTCTTTTCGGCACAGCCGCCAAGCGTCGACAGCATAGCCGCTGCCGCAAATAATGCAATAAAGCCCTTTATTTTCATTTAACTCTTTCCAATCGTTTTAATTTTCGCCGCGCAGCCTTTTGAGCTCTGTCTGCATCATATCATGTATTTTATCGCCCAGCTCCACGGTGTGCATATCCTTATAACTATCATACGGTATAACCTCAAGCACATTAAGTACTATTTCGGTGCGCCGCCAAAAAAGCTCTTTGGGTATTGAGCGGGTATTATTTATTACGCAAACCGCAATGGGCGCCTCGGCGCGGTAAGCCACCTTGAAAGCGCCGTTTCTGAAAGGCAGCAGCTCGCAGGTTTTGCTTGTGTACCCCTCGGGGAAAAGACCAACCGATACCTTGCCCGATTTTAAAAGGCGAGAAGCCTCAATAATTGTCTTAGCCGCCGCGCGGTCGTTTTCGCGGTCGATAGGCAGGCAATAAAGGCGGTGCATAGCCTTTGCTATGAAGGGCATATCCTTATAAATATCCTTTTTGCCTATAAAGCCGAGTTCAGCGCTCGGAAAGGCGGAAAGCAGCATTACGGGGTCTAAATCGTGCTGATGATTACAAACAAACAGCATACGCGCGCCCTCAGGTATTTTCTCCGCTCCTTCGGTTTTAACGCTTACCCTTGCAAGCTTTAAAAGCAGGGGTATTGTTATGTTTGCAAGCACCCTGAAAGCCTTAGTGCCGCGCGGCGGCTTATTAACATTCGCCGTGGCAATCCAGATACAGGTAACAATAAGGTGCAGAATAACAAACCCCAAAAAGAAGGCGATAAACAGCACGGGCACCAGCCACCACGAGTAGGGCTGCCGCAAAATTTCAAAGAAATTGTTAAGTATAGGTATAAGCGCCGCGCTTAACACTAAATATAAATAAAACATATTGCCGCTCCTAATTCTGTTTTCTGACTATTTTATATTCATCATAAAAATCGTAATACGGGCAGTTATAGGTCTGCGAGGTTAAAAAGCGCTGCATTTCGTCCTCATCCAGATCCATTTCGCAGTACATTATGTCGCTCTCGGGGTCATAAACATAATTAGCGCAGCTTTCACACGCTGTCTTTTTCATTACCTTTTTCCGTCACCTTTAATTTTAATTCGTTCATACGGTCAAATACCGCTTTGTAGCGCCCGTTTTTAAGATTCGGGAACGCCTTGAAAATACGCCTGTGCACAAAATTCCTATCAAGCATTGCCGAAAGCTCTTTTTTCTTCTTTTCGTATTCCGCCTTTAATTCGTCAAGCCGCGGTTTGTTTTCCTCGGCTAAAGCCGTTCCCTTTTCCTTAGCGGCTATTGTGGTATCGCTTATGTTCTCGCCGATTTTATCTGACACCGCGCGCAGCGCCCTTTCCGCCTCTGCCATAGCTTTAAGCTTTTTAGGCAGCTTTACAAGGGCGGTAAGCGTTACAATAAAGTCGGCAATAAACGCCGCCGAAAATACCGCAAGCAATATTACTCCCAAAACAAACGGCGTTTTTACAATAAGCATATAAACAAAGCGGTGAACCGCACCTATTATAAACGAAGCCGCCAAGCCCCACAAAACAGTAAATTTAAGGCATACGTAGCCCTTTATGTTAAAGGGCATATCCGAGTAATCCCACCATTTATCGTGGAAAAACCTTTCAAGCACAAAGCCTGTTACAAACTCCAGCGCGGTGGTAAGCAGGGCTGAGCCTAAAAAGAGCAGCAGCGGTCTGTCGCGAAGGCTCCAAAGGCAAAGCACCACTATAAGCATACCCACGCCGTAAATGGGGCAGACAGGTCCGTTTAAAAAGCCGCGGTTTACAAATTTACCCTTATTTACGGCGGCAAACGCAACCTCAGAGCACCAGCCTAAAAATGCGTAGATAATAAATATCCACAACGCCTGATATATATTCTGCGGCATATTTATTCCCCCTATTCTGTCTTTTCGGGTGCAGAGCTATCATCAGGCTTTGAGTCCTCCGAAGATGTAACGGTGCTCGAATCAGAGGAGGCATCGGGATTATCGGGTACAGACGGCTCTGTGTCGGAGTTGTCACTGCTTGACGGTAAGGACGACGAAGAATCTGTATCCGATGATGGTTCGGGCACGATAATGGTATTATCCGAAGAAGCAGCCGATGAATTTTGCGAGGAGCTTGACGATGGTTTTTTTACGGTTGATGAATTGGTATGCGGCTTTTTAACCGTTGCGCCCGCATACCAATCGTTTTTCTCTATTCCGTTAGCCTTTATATAATCCTCGGGCTTTATATCGTCATAAATAAAGGCGTGAATAAGCTTTGAAGCAAAGTTTAAGTCATAATAAACGCACGAGCCTACGCCTCTTATGCTTTTAGACGGCATCTGATACGAAAAATCGGGTAATCTTGTCTGCTCAAAGGTAGGCGACTGCAAAAGAATATTAACCGCAAGGCTTAAAATTTCAGAATAAGAGAGTGATGTCTCGCTGCAGGGCATAAGCGATTTTGCAAGCTTTACATACTGGCTTTTGCCAAGCTTTATTGCCTTATTGAAAAGCTGCTCCATAACATAGCGCTGGCGGTCGGTTCTGCCGAAATCGTCGTTTACGCCGCCGATATTCGCGGCATGGCGGATTCTGGCGTATGCCACCGCCTGAACGCCGTTAAGGTGGTGCACGCCCGCCTCTCTGATGTAATATTTGCTTGCGTCCAAGCCCTTATAAGAGCATATTTCGGAAATGCACCCGTTAAGACCGTAATTCACTCTTTTGCCGTTTTCGTAGCTCATAACGTCAAGCTCGCCCTTTGCAAGCTCCACGTCAATTCCGCCCACAGCCTCAATTATATCCGACATACCGTAAAAGTTTACCGTGGCATATTCGGAAATATCAAGCTTAAATATGGTATTTAGTGTTTTTATAGCAAGCTCGGGTCCTCCCCTTGAATAGGCGCTGTTGATTTTGGCATATATTGTTTTGCCGTTGTAGGTTATGGGCACCAGCGTATCCCTCATTACCGACATAAGCTTGACCTTTTTAGTCTCGGTATTAAGGCTCAATATCATTATACTGTCGGAAAGCCCTTTGAATGATTTCGGGTCGCGGGTATCAATACCGAAAAGCGCAATATTTACTATTTTATCGTTTATAACGCTTTCAAAGCCCAAATCCTCGGGGTTTTTCGTAATATTATTATAGTTGTAATTAAACACTATTCTGAGAACACCCACGGCAATAGCCAGCACCAAAACAAGTGAGGTGGCGGTTATCATACAAGCCTTCTGCCATTTTTTACAGCTGCGCCACCATTTTGTAAAGGCGTTTCCGCGCTTTTTCTTGGCGTAGTGCTTTCCTCGCATTTTGCTGCTGCTTACAATGTCCTCGTATTCCTTCGCATTTCCTGCCGAAGATGAAAAAATATCTTCACTTCCGAAATCTAAAAAATCCTTATTTTCTTCCATATCCACACCCAATTATATCAGTTCTTTGTAAATTTCACTTTTTCTGTATTTTGAAACCTCGGCAGCCTCTTTTGCGGCGGCTGAAGTTGATTTTCCGTCTTTAATAAGCTTTTTTGCTAAATTGACCGCGTCTTCAAAGGAATACCCCGCAGTCTCCTCCTCTTTTTTCCCCTCAATTATCAAAACAAATTCGCGGCGCGGCGTGTTATCGCTGTAATACTCCGCCGCTTTTGACAGGGTCGTGTTCATAACCGTTTCGTGAATTTTTGTAAGCTCCCGCACAAGGGATATCTTCCTATCCCCCAAATAAGCTAACATATCGTGGAGCGTAGCAGGTAATTTATGCGGCGCCTCATAAAAAATCATAGTCCGCTTTTCGTTCTTTATTTCCTCCAAGTGCTTTTTTCGGCTTATTTTATTTACCGATAAAAAGCCCTCAAAGCAAAATCTTCCGCTTTCCATACCCGATATCGCAAGGGCGGTTATAAGCGCGCTCGGCCCCGGCACGGACTCAACCGTTATGCCGTTTTCATGCGCCTGCCGCACTAAATCCTCGCCCGGGTCGGATATTGCGGGCATACCCGCGTCCGATACCAGCGCGCAGCTTTCGCCCTTTAAAATGCGCTCAATTATAAGATTTCCTTTGGCGTTTTTATTATGCTCATAATAAGAAAGCATTTCTTTTTTAATTTCAAAATGATTGAGCAGCTTCAGCGTAACGCGCGTGTCCTCGGCGGCAATAAAATCAGCATCACCGAGTATTCGCACGGCGCGGGGGCTGAAATCCTCTAAATTTCCTATCGGCGTACCGACAACATAAAGTTTTCCGCTCATTATTATAAGTACGCCTCCTTATACGGTCCGTAAATTCTTATCATTTCGGGCGAGTATTCGCCGTTTTCGTAAACATACAGCGTGGGCTCTATGCGAAGCCCCGTGTTTCCGCACTTTCGCGCCTCTGTAAGCACCAGCCACGGTTCTTCGCCCACTTTTTTGCAAACAAGCCGCAGCCGCTTAGGCTCTAATTTGTTTTCCCGCATTACCGCCATTATTTCGGCAAGCCTTTCGGGGCGTTGGCACATACAAAGCCTGCCCGAGGTTTGCAGCAGCCTTGCAGATACCGAAATTATATCGCTTAAGGTGCAGGCAACCTCATGCCGCGCCGCAGCACAAACGCCGTCGGGGTTTTTAAGCCCCGCGCCCGGCGCTTTATAGGGCGGGTTGCAGGTGATAAGCGTGTGGCACCCGAACTCCACCCTGCCCTTTAAATCGTTAAGGTCGGCGTTCAGGGCGGTAAACCTGTAGGCGCCGTTTTCCTCAGCGGTTTTTGCGGCAAGCCTTATAGCCTCTGTGCTGATATCTACCCCCACGGCGGTTTTTAAATTACCGTCGCGCAGCATTAAAAACGGAATTATTCCGCACCC
>OHFR01000683.1_pt1 | contig 13916 bp, 10 predicted proteins | sample 1567531 | NCBI WGS metagenome assembly OHFR01 (sample SAMEA3879597, study PRJEB24766) | human gut metagenome | biome: human-associated habitat; feature: feces | place: USA | collected 1985/1987
CGACTCCACTTCCCGTTGGGCTGAGGCTCTTCGTGAGTTATCCGGACGTCTGGAGGAAATGCCTGCAGAGGAAGGTTTCCCTGCATATCTGGCATCCAAGCTGTCCGCATTCTATGAACGTGCAGGAATGATGCAGAACTTAAACGGAACCGAAGGCTCTGTCTCCATTATCGGAGCAGTTTCTCCACAGGGTGGTGATTTCTCAGAGCCTGTCACACAGAATACCAAGCGCTTCGTCCGCTGTTTCTGGGGACTGGACAAGGCTCTTGCCTATGCCCGTCACTTCCCGGCAATCCACTGGCTCACCAGCTACAGTGAATATCTGGAAGACCTGACTCCATGGTACAGAGAACATGTTTCCCCGAAATTTGTAGCAGACAGAAATCAGCTCATGGCAATCCTGAATCAGGAGAGCTCCCTGATGGAGATCGTCAAGCTGATCGGAAGCGACGTTCTTCCGGATGACCAGAAACTGACGCTGGAAATTGCCAGAGTCATCCGTCTGGGCTTCCTCCAGCAGAACGCTTTTCACGCAGAAGACACCTGCGTACCAATGGAAAAACAGTTTAAAATGATGGAAACGATCCTCTATCTTTATGAAAAATGCCGTGCACTCATCAACCGTGGAATGCCGGTTTCCGTACTGAAAGAGGGGAACAACATTTTTGAAAAAATTATTTCCATTAAATATGATGTGGCAAATAATCAGCTTGATAAATTCGACCAATACAAGCAGGACATTGATACTTTCTATGATAACATAATGGAAAAAAACGGCTGATGCCGGAACAGTTACATTCATAGCCATAACCGGCTATGAGTCGTAACAGAGAGGAGAAGTTTATGGCAATTGAATATTTAGGCCTTAGTGAGGTCAATGGCCCTCTGGTTGTTCTGGAAGGTGTAAAAAATGCTTCCTACGAGGAAATCGTAGAATTTACCGTAGACGGCAATGAGAAAAAACTGGGACGTATCGTTGCTGTATACGAAGACAAAGCCGTTATTCAGGTATTTGAGGGAACTTCGAGCATGTCTCTTACCAATACCCATACCCGTCTGACCGGACATCCGATGGAGATCGGACTTTCCGAGGAAATCCTGGGACGTACCTTTAACGGTATTGGACAGCCAATCGATGGGCTGGGCGAGATCACACCGGAGGTAAGCCTGAACATCAATGGTCTGCCGCTGAACCCGGTTACCCGTAAATACCCAAGAAACTATATCCATACCGGTATTTCTGCAATCGACGGTCTGACCACCCTGATTCGTGGACAGAAGCTTCCGATTTTCTCCGGAAATGGACTTCCGCACGATCAGCTTGCTGCACAGATTGTAAAACAGGCTTCTCTTGGAAGCGATTCTGATGAAAAATTTGCAATCGTATTCGCTGCTATGGGTGTCAAACATGACGTTGCTGATTTCTTCCGTAACACATTTGAAGAAAGCGGTGTTGCCGATCATGTAGCAATGTTTTTGAATCTGGCAAATGACCCGGTTGTAGAACGTCTGATCACACCAAAGGTTGCACTGACAGCTGCGGAGTATCTGGCATTTGAACAAAATATGCATATCCTCGTTATCCTTACCGATATGACTTCTTTCGCAGAAGCCATGCGTGAGGTCTCTTCCTCAAAAGGAGAAATTCCTAGCCGTAAAGGATTCCCGGGATATCTGTATAGTGAACTGGCAACCATCTACGAACGTGCCGGTATTGTACAAGGCGTAAACGGATCTGTAACACAGCTTCCGATCTTGACTATGCCAAACGACGATATCACGCATCCGATTCCTGACCTGACGGGATATATCACCGAGGGACAAATTGTACTTGACCGCCCGCTCCATGGACAGTCAATCTATCCTCCGATCAATATCCTGCCATCCCTTTCCCGTCTGATGAAGGACGGTATCGGAGAAGGTTTTACACGTGAAGATCATCAAGATCTTGCCAATCAGTTATTCTCCGCTTATGCAAAAGTTGGAGATGCAAGAAATCTGGCTTCTGTTATCGGTGAAGATGAACTTTCACCACTGGATAAGAAATATCTGGAATTCGGAATCGACTTTGAACAGCACTACATCGGACAGGGTGTTAATGAGAATCGTACGATGGAAGAGACTTTGGATCTGGGATGGAAACTTTTAGGAAAACTCCCTAGAGAAGAACTCGACCGTGTTGATACGAAGATTCTTGATAAATACTATAAACCTGCTGTAGAAGACTAGGGAAAGGAGGGAGCTTCATGGATCCACGTACATTTCCAACAAAGGGTAATCTGATGCTGGCCAAGAACTCTCTTGCACTTGCCCGGCAGGGTTATGATCTGATGGATAAGAAGCGTAACATCCTGATTCGTGAACTGATGGATCTGATTGAAGAAGCACGCACCATACAGGAAGAGATTGATTCAACATTTACTTATGCGTATCAATGTCTGCAGCGTGCTAATATCGAAAACGGTATCAGCATGGTAGAACAGCTCGCCTACACTGTACCGATTGAAAATTCTATCACGATCCAGACACGAAGTATCATGGGAACCGAGATTCCTCATGTGAAATATGTACCGGACGCCGGTCAGCCGACCTATGCCTTCAGTACCACAAAGGAATCGATCGATATTGCCCGTGAGGCCTTCCGCAAGGTAAAAGACCTTACGATCAAGCTCTCCATGGTTGAAAACGCCGCTTACCGTCTCGCAAGTAATATCAAGAAGACGCAGAAACGAGCAAATGCTCTCCAGAACATTACAATTCCAATGTATTCAAATCTGGTCTATTCGATCACCAATGCACTGGAAGAAAAAGAGCGTGAAGAGTTCACGCGTCTGAAAGTGATCAAGAGAATGAAAGAGAAAAAAGCCTCCGGTTAACGGGGGCTTTTCCTTTCCACAGGATACTATTCTCAGTATACCTGAATTCTCATATTGCAACAACGATCTGATATTCTTTTTCAAAAGTCTCTCCGCTCTCTACCTTATTAATTCCAGGCTTCTCAGAGATTTCTTTATCAAATCCAATATTATCGCATCTTCCCATCCATGGTTCTAGGCAGACAAACGGTGCGTCTTTTACAGACCAGATTCCATAGCTTGGGAATCCTTCTGACTTAACTCCCACATACGGAGTTCCGTCTTTATGACAGATCCATGCTTCTTCAATCTGCGTATTATCAAAGATCAACGCATCATTTTCAAAAAGTTCTTCTGTCAACGGATATGTCTCTTCATTTAGTTTCATCTCATGCAGTTTCTCCGGATCAGGAGCCATTTCTTTCATATTGATCAGACAATACTTCAATTCATCTTTTCCAGGGAACTTCAGAATATAATCTGTCTTTCCTTCCTCGTTCTTTGCAAAGCGGAAGGCCGGATGCGCTCCGATTGTGAAATAAATTGTCTCATCAGACGGGTTCTTTACTTCCCATTTTACATGGAGTACATTTTTTTCCAGTGTATAAGTAATGAAAAGTTCAAAATCAAATGGATAAACTTCCTTCATCTCTTCTGTTGATGTCAGAAGAAAGATTGATGTTTCTTTGCCTGCATGAATACATTTGAACTCACTGTCTCTTGCAAATCCATGCTGTGATGTCGGATAGTGTGTGCCGTTGATCTTCACTGTGTTCTTATAGGTTTTTCCCACATTTGGAAATAACACCGGTGAATGACGTTTCCAAAATTTGGGTTCTGCATCCCAGAGAAGATCTGTACCTGTTTTCTTGTTATACAGTTTTGTCAGCTCCGCACCATGCTCTGCAATCTCTACGCTGAGCACATCATTCTCCATTTTAATCATGATTTTTGTTCCTCCTTTATTCCCCTTTAATTTTTATCGGACTGCTCTACCTGTACGCAATTATCTACCAGATAATCCAGTACTTTATCACGAAGGATTGCATCTTTCAGAACATCTTCTCCTACCTGCTCTTTGTAGGTATCCAGATCTGCTCCGGCTTTGTCCGCATACTCCTGCATTCCTTTTTTATATTCCTTATCAGACGGTTCCAGTTTCTCTTTCTTGGCGATCAGTTTTACAGCTTCTTCAAGCTGAACAGCCTGCTTTGCTGAGTCTTCAATTTTTTTGTTAAATTGATCTTCTGTCATCTTCAGATAAGTTGTAATAAAATCACTCAGCTCTACTCCGTACATCTGTGCAATCTGTGTATAGTAGTCATTTGCCTGTTTCACCTGCTCATCTACTGCACCGTCAGGATATTTATTTACCTCTATCTGATCCAGTAAAGCAGTCTGTACTTCTTGTTTCAACTGTGAATTACCTGAATCGTCCTGCTGCTCCTGAAGAGAATTTTTTACCTCTTCCTTGTATTCATCAACCGTCTTGCTGCTTTCACTATTATTTGCAACCCACTCGTCTGTAAGCTCCGGTGTTACTTTTTGATAAATCTTATTCAATACAATGTGGAAATTTGCCGGTTTTCCTGCAAGATCAGAACTCTGATAATTCTCAGGAAACTGTACAGTGATATCAAACTCTTCGCCGGTATTATGTCCCACAATCTGGTCTTCAAATCCCTGATAATCGCCTGAAGCTCCGATAAACGATCCTGATCCAAGTTCCAGATCATATCCTGTAGCTGTGCCACCGTCAAATGCAACTCCATCCAGAGTTCCTGTATAGTCAATATTTACCCAGTCTCCGCTCTGTGCCGCGCGGTCTGTTACATCCTGTTCTGGCGCAGCAGCTTCCAGTCTGGACTGTATCTCCTGCTCTACAGAATCATCGGACACCTCGTTTTTGGCAACCTCTGTTACTTCAAGTCCTTTATATTTGTTCACTGTCACATAATCATTAGACAACTTACCACTTCCGCATCCTGCTAAAGATGCTGTCATCAGAACCGCTGTAAGAACCGCAATCACTCTTTTTTTCATTTTCCTGTTTCTCCTCTTTTATAATTTCTTTTTTATTTTTTTGTCTTATCCACTATAAAAGTGGTGACAGTAATCTGGAAAACTGTTCCTTGAACCGGATCAGTAAATTCCTCTCCTCATATATCTTTCGTGTCACTTGCGTACTCTTTGTCATATCATTCTCAAAAGCTCTTTCCAACCTCTGCACTGTACGCTCACTATAGATTGTTGCATTCACTTCAAAATTCAGGCCAAAACTTCGGATGTCCATATTCGCTGTACCTACACAGGCAACCATGCCATCTATTGATAATGTCTTTGCGTGAAGGAATCCATTATTATAGACATAACATTTTGCGCCTGCTGCAACCATCTCCCCAATATAAGAATACGTTGCCCAGTAAACGAATGGATGATCTGGTTTGCATGGGATCATAATTCTGACATCTACCCCGGATCTGCTTGCAATCTTCAACGCATCCAGAATGGACGCATCCGGTATGAAATACGGTGTCTGTATATAAACATGATTTCTTGCACTGTGGATCAGATGAAGATAATTGTCATGGATTGTCTTCGTCTGTGAATCCGGTCCACTTGAGATAATCTGTACCGGATCAAATCCATGCCTGTCATACTGCGGAATCTCAAACAAATGATCTTCCAAAAACAAGTTCTCATGAGCTGCATAATTCCAATCCAGGACAAACCTCACTGCAAGAGATGTGACCGCTGCACCTTCAATACACAAATGTGTATCTCTCCAATAACCAAACTTTTCGTCTTTTCCAATATATTCCCTGCCTACATTGAAACCACCAACAAAGCCAACCTTTCCATCAATCACGACAATCTTTCTGTGATTTCGATAATTCACACGCATCTGAAGCTGTCCCAGAATCGCCGGGAAGAATTCTGCGACCCGAATTCCTTCGCATTTCAGCCTGTCCCAATCTCTTTTGTGCATGGTACGACATCCCATACTGTCAAACAAAACTCTGACTTCTACACCTTCATGTGCTTTCTCGATCAATACCTTCTCTATATCCTGCCACACTTCATCATTCCTGATAATATAATACTGTACATGGATATATTTCTTCGCACGTTTCATTTCCTCAATCAGTGCATGAAACTTCTCTTTACCATCTGTATAAATACGGATATCATTATTATCTGTCAGAACTGCCTGTCCGGCCTCCAGATTATAAAGCACAAGATCCCTGAACCGGTTAAGTGCCGGACTCGTCATCTTCAGCTGCCTGTGATAAATGGTTTCCTCCTGCCTTCGTACAGCGTATTTCAGCTCACCTTCAATCTCCTTTGCCTTAAACATCTTATTCTTGTGATAATCCTGCCCTATGATCAGATATAGAATAAATCCGACAATAGGAATAAAATAAAGCAAAAGCAGCCAGGTCCATACTGCCTGCGGTGATCTTCTTTCAAAAAATACAATAATCAGAGATAAAAGAATATTAATGATAACGATATTCTTCATAATAAAATGAAAAACCATCACCACTGTGTTCCATATTGTCTCTGCCATTCAACTCTTCCTTTCTCTTAATCAACGTGAAAATATTATTGCTCACTATACCCTATCACATTCTTCGGACAGCGCGTTACTGTTCACACGATGTGCGACCAGCAACGCATCTCGCCATTTTAAATCGCCTTTGGCGATGGGGCGAGATGCATTCAAGTCAAAACACGCATCCTCCGTGTCAATCAGCAAAGTGATTGACACGGGAGTGAACAGTAACGCCAGCGCTGCTATCTCTATCTTGCTGCAAACAATAATAAACCACCATAATACATAGTATACTCGGTTTACGTCTTAAAAGTAACCCCAAATTGTAAAATTGTCCCCTGTCTGCTTGCACTTTGTAATAAAGAATGTTACAATATTAAATGCGAATTAAGCGGAAAATAGTATATAGGAGGGTTTTATCGTGAGTACACCTATGATAATCATGCTCATCGTCCTCGTAGTTCTCATCGGGGTTTGCGTAGCACTCTATTTCTTCGGAAAGAAAGCGCAGAAGAAGCAGGCTGAACAGCAGCAGCAGATGGACGCAGTTGCGCAGACCGTCAGCATGCTCATTATTGATAAAAAGAAGATGAAGCTAAAAGATGCAGGACTCCCGGCCGTTGTTCTTGAGAATACACCAAAGTATTTAAGACGTTCTAAAGTACCGGTTGTAAAAGCAAAGGTTGGACCAAAGGTTATGACTCTGATGTGTGATGTAAAGGTTTTCGAAGTTCTTCCGGTGAAGAAAGAAGCGAAAGTCGTTGTAAGTGGTATCTATATCACAGGCATTAAGAGTGTCCGCGGTGGTCTTGATATTCCAGAGAAAAAGAAGAAAAAAAGATTTTTCTCAAAGAAAGAAAAATAAAAACACCATTAAAATAAGTTCAGTCAAACAATTCGACTGAACTTATTTTTTTAATTCTTTTTCTTTTGTTCTTTTCTCACTGCTTCATATTTTTTCAGCTCATCCAACGCCTGGCCACCCATCAGATACAGGATCACTGTATTGAATACCGTCATCAGCCCGATCCCGACATCGCCCAGATCCCATACAAATGTGTACGCTGCGATTCCTCCGATGAATAACATCACAAGTGCGAGCACTTTATATGCTGTCTGGGATGCCCAGTTGTCTCCAAACAGATAAGCCACATTACTTCTTGCATAAAACAGAATTCCAAGAAATGTAGAAAAACTGAACAGGAACAGCATCACTGCGATAAAAATCACCCCTGCTTCTCCAAGATGATATCTCATCGCTGTCTGAAGCAGTTCCATTCCTGCAAGTCCCTCAATCTGATCCTGTGGAACAAGCAACATGATCATCGCTGTACAGCTGCAGATTACAATTGTGTCGATAAATACGCCCAATGCCTGAACAAGTCCTGCCTTTACCGGGAGATCACACTCTGCCGCGGCCGCTGCACATGGAGCAGATCCTGAACCAGCTTCATTTGAGAACAATCCTCTCTTCACTCCATTCATCAAAACAGCTCCAAAACCACCTGCTGCCACCTGACGGACTCCAAATGCTTCCTCAAAAATACGTGAGAACACACCCGGTATGCTGGACAGATTCGTAAGGATCAAAAATACTGTGATCAGGAAATAACACACTGCCATAATCGGAACAACAACATCCAGAACCTTTACTGTTGCATTCTTTCGAAGCACGATCACTGCTGCCAGAACCACCAAAATCACAGTTGTATAAATCGGTGGGATAGAAAATGCATTTTCAAATGAAGACGTCACTGAATTACTAATCACCTGGCTAATACCACACCAACAGATTAATCCTGAAATTGCAAACAATACCGCGATCACTGAATATCTCTTTTTCTTTCCTTGATGTTCTTCCATGTAGTGATGGATATAATATGCCGGACCTCCGCGATATCCTCCATACAACGGATCTTTTTCTTTATGAAGCTGTGCAAGTGTTGCCTCAACAAATGCTGTGGAAGAACCGATCAGTGCCGTGATCCACATCCAGAACACTGCTCCAGCTCCACCGGCTGAAATAGCTGCAACAACACCTACCAGATTCCCCATTCCCACACGGGTTGCTGTTGATACAATCAGTGTCTGAAAATTAGACAACCCATCCTCTTTCCCTTTTTTACTATTCAACGATCTTACCATCTCCGGGAAAAGACGGATTGGAAGAAATCTTGTACGGATTGTGAAATAAATTCCTGTTGGAATCAACAGAATAATCAGAAGTGATATTCCCACACTTCCGCCGCCTGGAAGCGGTATCTGAAACAGATCGCCCCATAAAAACGAATATACTTTCTCGATCAGTGTTATTACCATCATCTTATCCTCTCATTCTTATCTTTTTCATTTTCCACCTGCTTATTCAGAAATGCCTCGGTGTTCTTGTAGCTTAACTAAGCACTGAAAACTTTCCACTGTCCTTGGAAACAATATTCATCCGTATCTTACAGTCTGCCATCGGTTCATGATTTACGTCCAGTTCATAATCAATCTGGACCGCTATCTTATCTTCTTCAAAATCAACCTGAAGATGTCTCGTATTCACTCCGATCAGCATCTGTCCATAAGGCGTCTTATAAAATGTCTGATTCTTTTTATTTTTCTCAAAGATCATATGAGAGTTTGAAAGACCGCTTTTCACAATCTCTACACATTCATCTCCGTTAATCTTAATTCTGTTCTTGATCACTCCGGAAGTTCCTTCTACAACTTCCTCGTAGACAATATAATGTTTTCCGTTCTTCAAATAATATGTTGCTGGTGTCACAACTTCGATTGCTTCGTTCTCATCATCTTCTACCTCCGGAGTGACCGCCACAATCTCCTCATGCATTCCGGAAATACTTACCAATACATCTTTTGTCATAAATGAATTCTCCATAGAAAAGAATCAGGAAAATTTCGTTCCGTCAGTCTTTCCGCAACCAACGTACAAGCACGAAATAACTTTCCTGATTCAGAATTACTAATTAATACTCTTCAATATTTACTACATTCGTTGTCGGAACATCAAATGGCATCACTGTATTCGCAAACTTCCTGAACTTCTCAGCCGCATCGCTGACATAGAAGGAATACTCACTATGATGTTCTGTCGTCTCATCATTCGCCATCTCTTCCTCTTCCAACAGACGTTTCAGATCCATCGCTGTCTCATATGCAGGATTCACAATCTGAATCTTATCCCCCATATATTCTCTGATCTTAGATCTGAGAAGCGGATAATGCGTACATCCAAGGATCATCGCATCAATATCTGTATTGCGCATGGATTCGAGATAATACTCAATAATCTCTCTTGTCACAATATGTTCTTTGAATCCCTCTTCCACTAACGGTACGAAAAGAGGACAGGCTTTCTCGATCACTTCAATCTTAGGATTCATTCCCTGAATCACTTTCGTATACATTCCACTCTGAACCGTTGCTTCAGTACCTACCACACCGACTTTTCCATTCGTTGTAGCTTCTACTGCTGCTCTCGCTCCCGGAATGACTACTCCAATGATCGGAAGGTCAAACTCATCCTTCACTGCATCCAATGCAAGCGCACTCGCCGTATTACATGCGATCACAATTGCTTTCACCTGTTTCGTCCTCAGGAAACGGATAATCTGTTCTGAAAAACGAATGATCGTGTTTTGTGATTTACTACCGTATGGAACACGCGCCGTATCCCCAAAATAAACAATGTTCTCATACGGCAATTGTCTTGATATCTCTCTCGCTACAGTCAGTCCTCCGACTCCTGAATCAAACACCCCGATCGGTGCCATCTTTTTATTCTTCATGTCCGTCAAAGTTCTCCCCTTAATCTATCCTTATCAGTTATTTTTATCTTATCGCAGATACACAATTCAGCCATGTAACCTTCTTACAAAGGCTGCATGGCTGAATGTTATATTTCATTACCAGTCATCTGGTAACCATTGCTATTCTATTATAATAACTCAAAGTGATATTTGCAATGCTATTTCACATTTTTACAGAGCAAGAGTCTTCGCTACATCGTACTGATATGCCGGAATTGTCTTCTTCATAGCAAGTGCTTCTTCAATGTCAAAATCAATAAACTGTCCGTTCTTGTATCCTACAACACGGTTTGTCTTTCCCTGGCAAAGAAGGTCGACTGCCATAGCTCCCATTGTAGAAGCATATACTCTGTCCTTACATGTCGGGCTTCCACCACGCTGCATGTGTCCAAGAATTGTTGCTCTTGTCTCAATTCCTGTAGCATCTTCAATTCTCTTTGCCATATTGATAGAATCTCCAACACCCTCTGCATTGATGATGATGTAGTTCTTCTTACCACGCTTCTTATTCTCAAGAATATCTTTGATCAGTGCTTTCTCATCATAGTCCTTTTCCTCTGGCATGAGAATTTTCTCGGCTCCGTTAGCAATACCACACCACAGTGCAAGATATCCTGCATCACGTCCCATAACCTCGATCACACTGCATCTTTCATGAGATGTAGATGTATCACGAACCTTATCGATTGCTTCCATTGCTGTGTTAACAGCTGTATCAAATCCGATTGTGTAATCTGTACATGCAATATCAAGGTCGATTGTTCCTGGAATACCAATTGTATTTACTCCCAGATTTGCCAGCTTCTGAGCTCCTGCAAAAGATCCGTCTCCACCGATTACTACCAGTCCGTCGATTCCGTACTTCTTACAGATCGCAGCTGCCTTCTGCTGACCTTCTTCTGTACGCATTGTCTTACAACGAGCTGTCTGGAGAACTGTACCACCACGCTCAATGATATCAGACACGTCACGTGCTGACATATCAATGATCTCTTCCTTCAGAAGTCCATGATAACCTCTGCGGATTCCGCGGACTTTAAGTCCTTTTGCAAGTGCACGTCTTACTACCGCACGGATTGCTGCGTTCATTCCCGGAGCATCTCCTCCACTTGTCAGAACACCGATTGTACGGATGCTGTCTTCGATTTCATCAAGATATTTTTCTTTGTCGACTGTTTTATTTTCTGCCATGTTTTAGTCCACCCTTTCTCTGAAATGTCTGATTACTGCCAAAACCAATCATTGTCAATTTTTTATCAACTCCGCCAATATTCTACCTTATTTAGAATATGTTTTCAATAGGTTTTTCCACTACTTTTACTCTCTTCTCGCCGAAATGATTCATCAATCTGCTTAAAATCTGTTCATTTATACCGATATTCCTGTTTTTCGGCAGTTTTTTCACCGCACGTTCCTTCGCACAGTAGATCATAACTTCATCATCTCCGTCTGAATCTGCCAGATATCCATAGACAATCTGTTCCTCATCCAGAAATGTCGCCTTATCAGGAAACTGAATCCACAATTCCTTTTTCGTCCGTTCAAACGGGATAATTTTCTCACAGATCATCTTACTCGGCTTATCATCTTCTTCCGAAACTCTTCCGCGAACAAATACCTTGCTATCTACTTCCAGATAATCTCTGTTCTTCTCATAATCTCGCGGGAACACAACAACCTCTACCGTTCCCAAAAGATCTTCTACCGTGATAAATGCCATCATCTGATTCGTCTTTGTGTGCTTTATGGTCTTCTCTGTGATCATTCCACCAATAATTTCTTTCGCCCCATCATGCACTTTTGTATGACCGGTCTCTTCATCCAGCTGAAAGTCCGCCGTTGTCGCAGAAATGGATTTCTTCCACTTCTCCTCATACGCCTCAAGCGGATGTCCGCTGACATAGATTCCAAGTACTTCTTTTTCAAATGCGAGAAGTGTTTCTTTGGAGTATTCTCCCACATCAGGCATCCTGATCTGAAATTCTTCTTTCTGATCTTCACTCACCAGATCAAACAATGTCATCTGTCCAACCATAGAGTTCTTTTTTTCTTGAGTTACATGATCTACGATCTGTACATAGATACTCATGAACTGTTTTCTTGTTCCGCCAAGCGTATCCAATGCCCCCGCCTTGATCAGATTTTCTATCGTACGTTTATTTAATATGTTCTTTGCTGAAAGACGGGTAATGAAATCTTCCAGGTTCTGGAACAACCCAAGCTCTTCTCTGTCTTCCACGATTGCTTTGATCACCGGTCTTCCGATACTCTTGATTGCAGCAAGTCCATAACGGATATCCCCGCCATCTACAGAGAAGTTTGCTTCACCTTTATTAATATCCGGCGGCAGGATCTTAATATTCATCTGACGACATGCATAAATATACTCAGATACCTTAGACGGATTATCAATGACTGATGTCATAAGCGCTGCCATATATTCTACCGGGAAATAATATTTCAGCCATGCAGTCTGATAAGAAACCACTGCATATGCAGCCGCATGAGACTTATTGAACGCATATTTTGCAAAATCGATCATTTCATCATAAATCTTATTTGCAGTCTGTTCATCAATTCCATTCTTTATACATCCTGGTACGCCTGTCTCCTCATCGCCATAAATAAAGATCTTACGTTCTTTCTCCATGACTGCCGCCTTTTTCTTTGACATCGCACGACGCAGAAGGTCGCTTCGTCCAAGTGAGTATCCTGCAAGATCTCGTACAATCTGCATAACCTGTTCCTGATACACAATACAGCCATAGGTTGGTTTAAGAATTGGTTCTAACTGTGGGCAGGCATAAGTAACATTTTGCTGGTTATTCTTACCTTCTATATACTGTGGAATAAAGTCCATAGGACCTGGTCTGTATAATGATATACCCGCTATCAGATCTTCCAGATTGCTAGGTTTTAATTCCTTCATAAATGACTTCATTCCTGCACTTTCAAGCTGGAATATACCATCACATCTTCCTGTACTTATCGCATCAAATACCCCTTTATCAGTGTAGTCAATCTTATCTATAGAGAAGTCCTTATTGTGCTTTTTAATAAGATTTTCTGCATCTTTAATAACTGTAAGTGTTCTAAGACCAAGGAAATCCATTTTTAGAAGTCCTAATTCTTCAAGCGTTGTCATTACAAATTGGGCAACTACTGCACCGTCAGATCCAGTTGATAACGGAACATAATCTTCTACTGGCTTTCCACATATAAGAACTCCTGCGGCGTGCATAGATGCGTGCCGTGGAAGTCCCTCAAGCCTTTTACTCTTATCAATTAAATCTCTTACAGCCTCATTGTTCTCATATTCATTTCTAAGGTCTGGATTTTCATTAATTGCTTTATCTATTGTAATTCCAATCTCTCTTGGAACCATCTTGGCAATATTATCAACCATAGCATATGGAAGGTCTAACACTCTTCCAACGTCCTTTATAACAGCCCTAGCTGCCATAGTACCAAATGTAACAATCTGTGATACACAATCCTTACCATACTTGGCAACTACATAATCTATTACTTCCTGTCTTCTCTCATAACAGAAATCCACGTCAATATCGGGCATGGTGACGCGCTCCGGGTTCAGGAAGCGTTCAAACAGCAGCTGATAGCGGATCGGGTCAATCGTAGTGATCTCAAGGCAATAGGACACGATACTTCCTGCAGCGGATCCACGTCCCG
>OHFR01000684.1_pt1 | contig 13916 bp, 10 predicted proteins | sample 1567531 | NCBI WGS metagenome assembly OHFR01 (sample SAMEA3879597, study PRJEB24766) | human gut metagenome | biome: human-associated habitat; feature: feces | place: USA | collected 1985/1987
TGTGGCTTTTCCTACCGAGACTGTTTTTGGCTTAGGTGTGAAGTTTGGAAATCTTTCGGCACTTGAAAAAATCTATGAAATTAAACATAGAAGTCATAGTAAAGCAGTATCTTTGATGATCTATGATTCTCAAGATATAGAAAAATATGCTTATGTAAATACAAATGCTCAAAAATTGATTGATGAATTTATGCCGGGAATGATAACTCTTGTTTTAAAAAAGAAATCAATTTTATCAGATGATTTTACAGCGGGATTAGAAACGATAGGTATAAGAATACCTGATGATCCATTTGTATTAGAATTATTGAAAAGAGTAGGGCCAATGTTAGTAACAAGCGCTAATATTTCGGGTCAAGAGACACTTTTAAATGATTTAGATGTGTATCATGAATTTAATGGGAAACTAAAGATGATTGTCAAAGGAAAATGTCAAAATTCTCTAGCAAGTACAGTGGTAAAAATTGATGATGATGTAACAATATTACGTCAAGGTTGTATTAGTGAAGAAAAAATCAGGGAGGTATTGAAGTGAAAATTGCAATGGCATGTGACCATGGTGGTCTCAGATTAAAAAATGTATTAAAAGAAGATTTAGAAAAAAATGGTTATGAAGTTGTAGATTTTGGTACATACACAGAAGAAAGCTGTGATTACCCAGATTATGCTTCTAAAGCAGCAAAAGCTGTTGCTGATGGAACGTGCGACAAGGGGGTTGTCGTATGTGGAACTGGAATTGGTGTCAGCATTACTGCCAATAAAGTAAACGGAATTCGTTGTTCATTATGTCATGATGTATTTAGTGCAAAAGCAACACGTCAACATAATGATTCAAACATGTTAGCAATGGGGCAACGTGTTATAGGGGAAGGCTTAGCTTTAGAAATCTTACATGCATGGCTTGAAAGCGAATATGAAGGCGGAAGACATGATGCAAGAATTCAAAAAATGATGGCTTTAGAAAAGGAGTAATAAATTATGAAAGATACACAATTATTTGAAAGTGTTGAAAGAGAGTTAAATAGACAAAGAAATAACATTGAATTGATTGCTTCAGAAAACTTTGTTTCTGAAGAAGTATTACAATTAGCTGGATCAGTTCTTACAAATAAATATGCTGAAGGATATCCAGCAAAAAGATATTATGGGGGATGTCAATTTGTTGATGAAGTTGAAGAACTTGCAAGACAAAGAATTTGTGAAATCTATGGGGCAGAACATGCTAATGTTCAACCACATAGTGGGGCACAAGCAAATACTGCAGTTTATTTAGCTTTATTACAACATGGAGATAAAGTGTTAGGAATGTCACTTGCTGATGGAGGACATTTAACACATGGACATCCATTGAACTTTTCAGGAATTAACTATGAATTTTATAGCTATGGTGTTTCAAAAGAAACAGAAACAATTGATTATGAAGCTTATAAAAAACAAGTAGAAGAAATTAAACCAAAACTCGTTGTTGCTGGAGCAAGTGCTTATAGTAGAATCATTGATTTTGAATTTATGGCCAAAGTAGCTCATGATAATGGAGCATTATTTATGGTAGATATGGCTCATATTGCAGGACTTGTGGCAGCAGGACTTCATCCAAGCCCAATTCCATATGCACACGTTGTGACGACCACGACACACAAGACATTGCGCGGACCGAGAGGCGGAATGATTTTGAGCAGTCAGGAAGTTGCGGACAAGTATAACTTTAACAAAGCAATCTTCCCAGGTATTCAGGGCGGACCACTGATGCATGTGATCGCAGCCAAGGCAGTCTGCTTCAAAGAGGCATTGCAGCCGGAATTTAAGGTTTACCAGCAGAATATTATTGACAACGCACAGGCACTCTGCAAGGGACTGATGGATCGTGGAATTAAGATCGTATCCGGTGGAACAGACAATCACCTCATGCTTGTAGATCTGACCAATTATGATCTTACCGGAAAAGCAGTTGAGAAACTTCTGGACTCTGTAAACATTACCTGCAACAAGAATACCATTCCAAACGATCCGAAATCTCCATTTGTGACAAGTGGTGTACGTCTTGGAACTCCGGCGGTAACTTCCCGCGGATTAAACACGGATGATATGGATCAGATCGCAGAGGCGATCGCAGTGATGATCAAAGAGGGTGAGCCGGCAGCTGACAAGGCAAAGGCGATCGTGAAATCTTTGACAGAGAAATATCCATTGAAATAAAATAAATTTTTTTGTTGAATAAGAAGTGGTTATCTGCTTCATGAGTAAAAAAGCCTCCCGATAAAAATGCGGGAATTGCGATGAAAGGCAATCCGGATCATTTTTGCCGGGAGGCTTTTGTGGTTTAGGAATGCAGCGTTTTGCAAAAAAAATAAGAGCTTAGCAGAAATGATCATCTTGCGAGCACATCAATGATCTGACCAACGTACATGGTGTGCATGTCACCGTCTTTGTACCATTTGTCAGCAATCTCGGAATCAAGGAAGGAATCATCCGTGATTCTGGTAGCAGACATTTTTTCACATACCAAGACGAGATTTCCCTCGTCAATGTATGGGATTCCATGGCGGTAGTCCACGGAAAGCCCTGCATTTGCAATCTTATCCTCGTTCCGACCGGAATGGGAGCCACAGTAATTCAAGGCATCACGGTACTGGTCGCTTACAAATGTAAGGGAGAAAAAGTCTCCTGCATCGATCAGTTTTTTTGTATATCTGGAATCGCGGACAAAAATATAGACCACATTTTTGCCCCATAAAACACCAACACCGCCCCAGCTAATGGTCATTGTATTGGATTCCTGTTTATTTCCGGCTGTGAGCAGCGCCCATTCTTTGCCGATTTTTGTAAATGGATTCATGTCCAGCATGTCAACTGGAATTGGCTGAAATGTATGCATAGGGATCACCTCTCAAAATTTTTTAGGTAGTTTTATTATATTACAGGAGAGTGGAAAAGTCACTTGAAAAAGAAAATAAAATCAGGTTATAGAAAATAAAACAGATAATAACTAATAGTTATACATAACATAAGGCTTCGGAATAATCTTGACATGAAAAAAAGAAAGTATCATAATGGTTGTCAAAGTTAATTTCCCAAAAGTGTAATGGGAAAAGGAGGCCAAATCCTCTGCTCCTGTAAGGACAGTCGCATTTGCTTCGCAAACAAGGAGGATATTATGGATATCAGATTTGAAAAAAGACCGGTATTAAAGGAGAAACCAGACCAGAAGAATCTTGGTTTTGGTAAGTATATGACAGATTACATGTTTGTCATGGATTGGACAAAAGAAGACGGATGGAAAGATGCAAGAATCGTTCCGGAAGGACCTATCACAATGGATCCGGCATGTGTGACACTTCACTATGCACAGGAAACATTTGAAGGTATGAAAGCATACCGTACAGCAGAAGGAAAAATCCAGCTGTTCCGTCCAGAGATGAACGCAAAGAGAATGATCAATTCCAACGCAAGACTTTGCATGCCGGAATTCCCAGTTGATATGTTTGTCGAAGCAGTGGAAGCACTTGTAAAAGTAGAAGCTGACTGGGTTCCATCTGAACCAAACACTTCCCTTTATATCAGACCATTTATGTTTGCAACAGAAGCAGCACTCGGCGTACATATGGCAAACGCATACAAGTTTATGATTATCTGCTGCCCGGTAGGTGCTTACTATGCAGCAGGTCTTAATCCGGTTAAGATTCTGGTTGAGGATGAACTTGTCCGTGCTGTAAAAGGTGGTACAGGCTTTACAAAATGTGGTGGTAACTACGCAGGTTCTATTTTAGGACAGGTGAAAGCAGAAAAACTTGGTTATGCACAGGTTCTCTGGTTAGATGGTGAGCATCGTAAATATGTAGAGGAAGTTGGAACCATGAACATCATGTTCAAGATTGCCGGTGAAATCTACACAGCACCGATCGAAGGAACCGTTCTTCCGGGTGTTACAAGAGATTCCATGATCCATCTGCTTCGTGACTGGGGTTACAAAGTAAATGAGACAAGACTTTCCGTAGATGATCTGATGAAAGCCGGACATGACGGTACATTGGAAGAGGTATTTGGTACAGGTACAGCAGCCGTTATCTCACCAGTTGGAGAACTTCGTTACAAAGATGATGTTGTGACAGTCAACAACTTTGAGATCGGTGAACTGACACAGAAATTATATGATACCTTAACCGGCATCCAGTGGGGAAGAATCCCGGATAAATATGGCTGGACAGTAGAAGTAAAATAACTTCTGGACATTTTTCACATATCATAGTATAGTAATCATGTTATAGATGCCTTCATAGATGTAGCAGCATTTATGAAGGCATTTACAATATATATAGCACATTGATAATCGAATAAGGTTTATATTTTCAGATATGCAATCCTGTCTGTGACTGATTGCAGACATTTAGGTTTCTCTTCTAGCGCCATGTACCTGTGAGGACGACCATACACAGGTTAACGAGGAAAAGGGTTATCGAAAATTCGGCGGACGCCCTTTCGTACTTCCCAGTGCGAGATATGCCGGCAAATATGCAGGTGACTGCAAAACAAATACGGTATAATGGGACAATTGAATTCGAATATGATTTAAATTTTAAATAGAAAAGAAGAGGAAATTTAATATGTGTGGAATTATAGGTTATACAGGCAGTGAAAACGTAAAAGATGTTTTATTAGATGCGTTGGAATTATTAGAGTATCGTGGATATGACAGTGCGGGTATTGCAGTGAAAGACGAAACTTCCCATGTGACAAATGTTTATAAATGTGCCGGAAGAGTAAGTGATTTAAGAGCAATTTGTGATTCGAAGAAGATTTTGTCTACCTGCGGTATCGGACATACAAGATGGGCAACTCACGGTGGAGTTACGGATCAGAATGCACATCCGCATCAGCAGGGAAAAGTGACTCTGGTTCATAACGGGATCATCGAAAACTATCGTGAGCTGATCGCCGATTACGATTTGCAGGAAATCCTTCATTCTGAAACAGATAGTGAAGTTGCGGCTGCATTATTAAATCATTATTACAAGGGAGATCCAAAGGAAGCGATCAAAAAAACAGTGAGCAAATTAAAGGGTACCTTTGCGCTTGTGATCCTGTTTGAAGATCAGCCGGATGTGATCTACTCGATCCGGAATGTCAGCCCGATCGTTGCAACCATATGCAAAGAGGGAGCAATGCTTGCATCTGATCTGACTGCACTCTGCCGTTTTACAAATGAATACTTTGTTGTACCGGAATATCACATTTTAGAGTTGCACAAAGATCATGTGGTACTTACGGATTTAAATGACAATGTGGTAGAACCGGAATTTTTGTCCGTTGACTGGGAGTTGAACAGCGCGGGAAAGAATGGTTATCCATTTTATATGGAAAAAGAGATTATGGAGCAGCCGGAAGCAATCAAGAATACGATCAAAGACCGTATCGTGAACGGTCTGCCTGATTTTACCTCGGATGGTGTGCCGGATTCTCTTTTTACAGACTGTGACAGAATTTGTGTGGTAGCATGCGGAACAGCCATGCATGCGGGACTTGTGGCACAGGCTATGGTAAAATCTATCGTTCATGTGCAGATGGACGTAGAACTTGCATCAGAGTTTATGTATTCCGATCCGGTCATTGATGAGAAAACATTGGTGATTGCAGTATCACAGTCCGGTGAGACAATTGATACCTTGGAAGCATTAAAATATGCGAAGAGACAGGGCGCAAAATGTTTATCTGTTATCAACGTAAAAGGTTCTTCCATTGCAAGAGAAAGTGATTATGTGTTATACACCGCAGCAGGACCTGAAATTGCAGTGGCAAGTACAAAAGCTTACACAACACAGCTTTCCGTATTTTATCTTGTGGTTGCAAAAATGGCGTTATTGCGAGGTGTCTACACAGAGGAGCAGACAAAGAGCTTTATCGCAGAATTAGAGCGTGTTCCAGAAGTGATGCAGAAAGTATTGGAGAAAAGACGTGACATCCATGTGATCGCAAAGAAAATTCTGGAAGCAAAGGATCTGTTTATGATCGGACGCGGACTGGATTACTCTATCCTGCTGGAAGGATCACTGAAACTGAAAGAGGTTTCGTATATCCACTCTGAGGCTTATGCCTCCGGCGAATTAAAACACGGACCAATTGCACTGATCACGACTAACACACCGGTTGTTGCAACGGTAACACAGGAAAAACTCATGTCAAAAGAGCTTTCCAATATTAAGGAAGTAAAATCCAGAGGTGCAGATATTGTATTATTTATCAAAGAGGCACTTTCCGGTGATCTTGATACCGAATATCAGGTGATCAAGCTTCCGGATATGCAGGATGAATTTATGGTTTTACCTGCATCGGTTGCATTACAGCTTTTAGCATATTACGTGTCATCCGATAAGGGATTTGATGTTGATAAGCCAAGAAATCTGGCAAAGGTAGTTACGGTAGAGTAAGAATTAAGTTTTGGGGGATTTGGATAAAGAACGGAAATAAAAATTGAGAAGTTGGGAAATCGAATGTTTTGCACAGGAAGCAGAACAGGATTGCATGTCTGAGCATATAATATAAGGAAATGTATGAAGAGGTTGTTCATGCCAGATATCAAATATGCCCAGACAGAGGCTGTAGATAAAGGAAGCCTCAAAGTAGAAGTACTTACAAACCGGACCAGAAGACCGATTGAGGGAGCAAGAATCACCATTTCCTATTCTGGAGATCCGGATTCCACGGTGGAGGAGGTAAGCGCGGATGATTCGGGAATGTCGGAAAAACTTACGCTTGATGCGCCTCCGCTTGAATACTCGATGGAACCCTCCGAAAATCAACCATTTGCCCAATATACAGTCAAAGTTACCGCACCGGGATATCGTCCCGTCAGTATTTCGGGCGTTCAGGTTTTTTCAGAGCAGCTCGCATTGCAACAGGTGCGAATGGCGGAAGAAAATGAGGAAGAAAATCAAATAGATTCCATTGTGATTCCGGTCAATACGTTGTTTGGCAATTTCCCGGCAAAAATAGCAGAGTCCGAGATCAAGCCTGTCTCCGACTCAGGGGAGATCGTGCTGAGTAAAGTGGTGATCCCGGAATTTGTCGTTGTTCATGACGGACCGCCATCGGATCCCAATGCGGCAAATTATTATGTCCGTTACCGGGATTACATCAAAAATGTGGCATCCAGCGAGATATACAGCACGTGGCCGGACAGCACGCTGCGTGCCAATATCCTTGCGATCATGTCCTTTACGTTAAACAGGGTTTACACGGAATGGTACCGGAACAAAGGCTATAACTTCACCATCACAACATCCACTGCTTATGACCAGAAATTTGTATATGGAAGAAATATTTTCCAGAGTATCTCGGATGTGGTAGAGGAAATGTTCCAGAATTATCTTTCCAGACCAAATGTGAGACAGCCAATCCTGACGCAGTATTGTGACGGACAGCGCGTGACGTGCAGCAACTGGCTGAGCCAGTGGGGAAGCAAATATCTTGGGGATCAGAACTACGAAACGATAGAAATTCTCCGTTATTATTATGGTGATAATATGTTTATCAATACAGCGGAGGAGATTTCCGGTATCCCGGCATCCTGGCCACGGTATAATCTGGAAGTGGGAGCTGCCGGAGATAAGGTCCGGCAGATCCAGGAACAGTTAGCGAGAATCTCGCAGGCTTATCCGGCAATCCCGACGATCACACCGGATGGGATTTACGGAGAGGCAACGAGGGCAGCAGTAGAAAAATTCCAGTCTATTTTTGGCTTGCCTGTGACGGGAGTGGTAGATTACCGCACCTGGTATAAAATATCGGAGATCTATGTTGCGGTGACAAGGATTGCAGAACTGGTATAAAATGCAGAGTAAATGTGCCGGGGGATTGGTATTTTTCAGTTCCCCGGCACAAAAACGTTTCAGGACAGATCGCAGACTAGGATTTGAGTGGAAAGTGTGTTAAACTAAAAGACAGTTTAAATTGCAGTAAAGCAGGGATAAAAAGTATGAACAACTATAAAATCACAATCCAGTATGACGGAACAAGATACAAGGGCTGGCAGGGGCAGAACAGCACCGGTCTGACCATTCAGGGAAAAATAGAAGCAGTGCTGGGACAGATGGCAGGACATGCGGTGGAAGTTATTGGTTCGGGGAGAACGGATGCGGGCGTGCATGCCAAAGGCCAGGTGGCAAATTTTCATATTGAGGAGCATTTTACGGAGGGAAAGATCCTGTCCTATCTGAATCATTATCTGCCGGATGACATTGCAGTCATTGCGATTGAGCAGGTGGACGAGCGTTTTCACAGCCGTTACGCCGCAAAGAAAAAGACCTACCGCTATCACATCCATATGGGAGAGATCTCGGATGTTTTCGAGCGGAAATATGAGTACCAGTATGAGAAAATACTCGATGTGGAGAGCATGAAAGAAGCCGCTTCCTATCTGATCGGAACACATGATTTTACTTCATTTTGCGGAAATAAGAAAATGAAAAAAACGGCAGTCCGCACAATTTATGAGATCAATTTTACGAAGAAAGGGAATGATCTCTGGATTGATTACCGGGGCAATGGATTTTTGCAAAATATGGTGCGGATCCTGACGGGTACGCTGATCGAGGTCGGGGATGGCAGGAGAGCGCCGGAGGAGCTGCCGCAGATCTTAGAGAGCAAAAACCGGGAGAACGCAGGCTATACAGCACCGGCATGTGGACTGATGCTGATGGAAGTGCATTATTAAAAGATAAATTCATAAGAAAAAACAGGCAGCAGGTGTTACATGGAAAAATGGTTTGTAATCAACAAAGGGGCTGATTTTGAAAAGCTTGGAAAAGAGTTCGGGATCAGCCCTGTCACAGCGCGTCTTATCCGAAACCGTGAGGTGATCGGGGAGGCGGCATTTGAAAGATATCTCTATGGAAGTTTAAAGGATTTATACGATCCACATTTATTGAAAGATGCAGATCGTTTGACAGATATTTTAAAAGTTAAAATAGAAGAGCAAAAGCCGATCCGTATTATCGGCGACTATGATATAGATGGAGTTATGTCAACCTATATTTTATACCGGGGAATTAAACACTGTGGTGGAAATGTTTCCACGCAGATTCCGGACCGTATGAAGGATGGCTATGGAATCAATGAGAATCTGATCGATCAGGCAAAAAGAGACGGAATGGATACCATTCTTACGTGCGATAACGGAATTGCTGCAATCTCAGAGATTGCGCATGCCAAAGAACTTGGGATGACCGTGTTAGTGACCGATCACCACGAGATTCCCTATACAGAGGAGAACGGGGAAAAGCAGTTCCTTCGCAGCAACGCAGATGCAATCGTGAATCCAAAGCAGCAGGAATGTGCGTATCCTTTTAAAGAGTTATGTGGAGCAGCAGTCGCATGGAAAGTGCTGCAGGTATTGTATGAAAAAATGGGTTTTGCCCTGGAAGAAACCTATGAATTTCTGGAAAATGTCGCATTTGCAACCGTTGGCGATGTCATGGATCTGACAGACGAAAACCGCATTTTGGTGAAAGAGGGATTAAACCGCATTCACCGCACAAAAAATCCGGGGATGCGCGCCCTGATCTTTCAGAATCATTTAGAACCGGAGCAGATCAATGCATATCATTTTGGTTTTGTGTTGGGACCGTGTATCAATGCGAGTGGCAGACTTGATACAGCAAAACTGTCTCTGTCTCTTTTTTTACAGGGAGAGGAAGAGGCAGCAAAAACGGCAAGGGAGCTTGTGGAGTTAAACCAGCAGCGCAAAGATATGACAGCAGATGGCGTCGAGGAGGCAAAACGTGTGGTGGAGGAACATTACATGTCGGATAAAGTGCTTGTCATTTATCTGCCACAGGTGCACGAAAGTCTTGCAGGAATCATTGCAGGGCGTATCCGGGAGGCTTATCATAAGCCGGTATTTGTGCTGACGAAGGCGGAGGAGGGCGTGAAGGGCTCCGGGCGTTCCATTGAGGAGTACTCCATGTATGAGGAACTATGTAAGTGCAGGGAACTTCTGGAAAAATTCGGCGGACATCCGATGGCGGCAGGATTATCTCTTCCGGAAGAAAACGTGGATAAGTTCCGTGAAAAAATCAATGCCTGTGCAAATCTCACGGAGGATGACCTGATTCCGAAGATCAAAATTGATATTCCGATGCCAGCAGCGTATGCGGATGCCGGTCTTATCCGGGAATTTGCAGTGTTAGAGCCTTTTGGAAAAGCCAATATCAAGCCACAGTTTGCCGACAAAAACCTGAGTATCACAAAGGCTTTTGTGGTCGGAAAAAATCAGAATGTGTTGCGGCTGAATCTCCTGACAGCCGCGGGAGAGGCGGTATCGGCAGTCTATTTTGGTGATATTGAGGCGTTCAAAGCATATTATGCAGAAAAGTATGGAAGTGCGGAAGTGGAAAAAGCTTTTCGCGGTCAGATAAACAAATTGAGGATAATGATTGTGTACTATCCGGAGATTAACGAGTATAATGGAGTGGAAAGCGTACAGGTTATCATTCGAAATTATCAGTAAAAGCTGGAGGATGGCATATGTTTGGTGGAAAAAAAGCAAAAGAACTGGAAGAGGAACTTCTGGCATTACAGGAAAAACAGAACCGTCTGCAGGAGCAGATTTCTAATATTGCAAAAGCAAAAGACAGCGCAGAAGAGACATTGGTACAGATGACGATCTCAAAAACGGAACTGGATGAGACAATCACGGCGGTTTCAGAGGAATTGGAACTGTTAAAGGAGTGTTCAGAGGCGAATTCAGGACAGACCGTACTGTTGAAACAGCAGCTTGCAAAAAAGAATGAACAGAATATCAGATTGCAGCAGGAAAAAGAAGCACTCTGCCAGCAAATGGAGGGTGAGCACGAGAAAATTGCAAAAGTTGTAGAGAAGAACAAGTACGTCACCACACCCATGAAGGAGATAGAATCGTTCTATGAGGCATATTGTCAGGAGAGAGAGTCTGTTGAAGAGGCGTTACAGAAACTGGCAGATATTTCACAGAATATGGGAGTTCTGGCACTCGGCGCAGCAATCGAGGCAGGACGCATGGGAGAAGACGGAAGAAAATTTGTGACAGCGGCAGAGGAAGTGCGTGTGAACGCAGAGCAGTATACTTCGGCGGTTGCGGATGTGCTTGCGAGGATCAGTGGTTTTGAGGAAACTGCCACAGAGGCGGAAAAACAGATTCATGCGTTAAATGATCTCTTAAAAGAAAATAACGGTTCTCTGGTGAAACTTCTGGAAGACAGGGACACAGAGGCAGTGGAAACGGATCATGAAAATGTGGAAGAAGAAACAAATATTGAAGAAATATTAGAAAGTCTCTGTCAGGGTGAAAATGAATTTTTCGAAGTGCAGAGCAGAGTGTTATCCAAAGCGGAAACACTGCGCCAGGAGTGGAAAGAGCACAAAGAATGCGCGGATGAATTAGAACGTAATGTGGAGGAAGTCCATCGTTTCGTACAGACAGAATAAAGAAGCCACAGGTTTTAAAATATATCTAATATATAATCATGAAAAAGAGAGGGGAAAAGTATGACAAAAGAGGAGAAGTTTACATTTTTATCAGCGGATGGCAAAACAACCATCCATGCAGTCAAATGGATTCCGGAAGATGGAAAGTATGAGGCAATTTTACAGATCACACATGGCATGATAGAGTTTGTAGAGCGCTACAGACCATTTGCTGAATTCCTGACAGAGAATGGCTTTATGGTGGTGGGACATGACCATTTAGGACATGGGGATTCCGTTGCATCCAAAGATGACTGGGGATATTTTGCAGAAAATCCGAGTGACACGGTGATCGCAGACATGCATGCACTGCGCACGATGATCCAGAAAGAAAATCCGGGTGTTCCTTATTTTATGATGGGACACAGTATGGGATCTTATATGCTTCGGAAATACCTCACCATTCACAATGATGATTTGAGAGGGGCAATCATTATGGGAACCGGTTGTGTGCCGGACAATACGACCAAACTTGGAATCAACGTGTGCAAATTCCTTGCAAAAATTTTTGGCTGGCATCACAGAAGCAAACTGGTAGAATCGCTGTCGTTTGGCGGACCATATAAGAAATATGATCTTTCTGGAAAAACACTTTCAAACAGCTGGCTTACAAAAGATGAGGATATTGTAAAATTTTATTATAGCGAACCGCGGTGTACGTTCAAATTTACATTAAACGGCTATCTGGGGCTGATGGAAGCAGTTCTCTACGATAATCAGTTGGAAAATGTGAAGAAAGTACCAAACAAGCTTCCAATTTTTATTGTATCCGGTCAGGATGATCCGGTGGGAGATAATGGTGTCGGCGTCAAAAAAGTGTATGATCTCTTCAAAGAGGCAGGTTCTCTGGATATTACATATAAGCTTTACGAAAATGACAGACATGAAATTTTAAATGAGACAGACCGCGATAAAGTGTATGCAGATCTTCTTGCATGGATGAGAGTGCGGATCGATACGTAAATAAAAAGAGAGGGAAAAAAAGTGAAGAGAAAGAGAATGACAAAGAGAATTGCAGCAATTATTTTAGCAGCAGTGATGATGATACCAACACATGTAACATCATTTGCAGCAGATGCTTCTGCGCAGAACACCGCAGGGCAGGAGGCAGGCAATGCCACATCCGGTGATTCCCAGACAACACAGTCGGAGAATCAGGCGGCAACGCAGAATGACAGCAGCACAACAGGTACAGATACCAATGCTGGTTCAACCGGAACTACAACTACACAAAACAGCTCTGCTTCAGATACGAAGAACAGCACAACAAATAATTCTGCTTCGGATGCACAGAGCAGCACAACAAATACTTCTGCTTCAGATGCACAGAACAGCACAACAAATAATTCTGCTTCAGATGCACAGAGCAGTACAACAACAAATTCCGACAGCACAAATACTTCCACCAGTGGCACAACCGATAATGTTACAGGTGGGGTAACGGTAGAAGATGATAAAAAATCCACAGAAAATGTGACTGGAGATGTCATTGTGGATGAGAATAACGATAAAGTTGAGATTAAGAAAGATGATAAACCTTATCTGGCACTCGGCGCAGATCTGTCTGATGACCAGAAAAATATCGTATTATCCCTTATGGGAATCGATCCTGCCAATCTTGCAAATTATAACGTCACTTACGTTACAAATGCACAGGAGCACCAGTACCTCGATTCCTATGTGGATTCTTCCAAAATCGGAAGCAAGTCCTGGTCTTCTGTCGTGATCGTAAAGCGTAAAAAAGGAAATGGATTAAACATTTCTACGAACAATATCACATACTGTACCGTTGGTATGTACAAAAATGCGCTGACAACTGCTGGAATTACAGATGCAGATATCATCGTTGCAGGCCCAAAGCCAATCTCCGGAACCGCTGCACTGGTTGGAATCTTTGAGGCATATGAGGCAATGACCGGGGAAGCAGTACAGGATAACGTTGTAGATGCAGCGTTAAATGAACTTGTTGTCACCGGAGAACTGGAAGCTTCCATTCAGGGTCTGACCGATCAGGAAGTGGAGGAGTTTATTGCTTACATCAAGTCCCTGATCGCAGAAAAAGGACTGACTGACGAGAAGAGTATCAACGAAGCAATTGATGAAGCCTGTGATAAATATGGCGTCACTTTATCTGATGATGAGAGACAGAAAATCGTTGATCTTCTTTTGAAAATTACTTCTCTTGGAATTGATTTAAGTGGACTGGTGGATTACGCAGCCTCTCTCTACAATTCCTTTAAAAATGGAGGAAGCTCTTCCGGAATCATTGCATCTATTGGTAACTTCTTTGGAAATATCTTTAGTGCGATTGGGGAGTTCTTCAAAAATCTGTTTAAATAATCGGAGTTTAACTTACCGTGGAGCAGCAGATTTTGTGGTGCTTTCCTAGGGCGTGAAGGGCAGATATAAGCGTCCTCTCA
>OHFR01000686.1_pt1 | contig 13893 bp, 13 predicted proteins | sample 1567531 | NCBI WGS metagenome assembly OHFR01 (sample SAMEA3879597, study PRJEB24766) | human gut metagenome | biome: human-associated habitat; feature: feces | place: USA | collected 1985/1987
CACCACCATCACCATTTCCGCTGTGAACGCGCCGAGCCGGGAACTGACCGTCGCCATCTTCGGGCTTGAAGAGGCGGAACGTGTCACGGTGACGGAGCCCGTCATCGAGGGCATCCCCGCGCCGGTTGCGCGCAAATATCCCACGAAGGTCGTCCGGGAGGGCAGACAGTTCACCGGCACGGTCGCGTGGTCGCCGAGCGCTGTGGCATTTAACTACGCTACGGTCTACACGGCGACCATCACGCTGAAGGCAAAGGTCGGATATACATTTGACGGCGTGGCGGCGAACTTCTTCACGGCAGCGGGCGCGGCGAGCGTCAGCAATGCTGCGAACAGCGGCGTTGTGACCGCCGTTTATCCGGCGACCGCCGAGAAGGGGGCGAAATCGTGAACCGGCTGAACCATGTTGCGGTCATCGCCGACGGAAACGGACGCTGGGCGGAGCAGCGCGGTCTGGAGCGCTCCTTGGGGCACGAGCAGGGCTTGAACAAGGTGGAGGACATGATGCACTGGTGCGTGGACATGGGCATCCCCACGCTGTCCGTCTACTGCTTTTCGTGGGAGAACTGGAACCGGCCCAAGGAGGAAGTGGACGCGCTCTTTTCCATGGCGAACCGGTATTTTGAACGGTATCGGGAATTTGCGGCAAACAACATCCGCGTGCTCATCTCCGGGACGGACAAGCGCGTGCCGCCTGAGAGCATCGAAAAAATGGAGCGCATCCAGCGCGAGACCGCCCACTGTGACGGCCTGACGCTGAACCTGTGCTGCAACTACTCCGGGCGGATGGAGATCGTGGACGCCGTTGCCAAGGGCGCGCGGACGGAGGAGGAGATCACGGCGGCGCTGTATCAGGATCTTCCCGAGCCTGACCTCATCATCCGCACGGGCGGCTTTCAGCGGCTCTCCAACTTCCTGCTGTGGCAGTCCGCCTATTCAGAGCTTTACTTCACCGAAACGTTGTTCCCGGACTTTTCCCTTGGAGAGTTCCGCCACGCGGTCAAGCGCTACGGCAGCATCAGAAGAAAGCGGGGCGGGGTATGAGCTATACATCCAATCAGTACAAGTATCTGCTGCTGAAGCGGCTCCAGCGGCATTTTTCCATGGGCAACGCCTACGACAGGGCGTATACACAGAGCTTTTTCTGGGAGCTGTTCGACGATTCCGTGACCGTTACAGAGGAGGCCTATCAGAACTTCTGCCGCCTGATGGACGACGAGCTCGAGCTCTGCGCGGAAAAGGGCTGGTATACCTGCAACAGCATTCCGCAAAAAGACATAAAAGAGCATGGGCTTTTGCTCACAAAGGCGTTCGCGGAGATCGGCGTCACGCTGAAGATCGGATTTCCCTCGATCGAGGAGGGGACGGCGACCTTCACAAAACCGAATGGCGCGGTCATGGTCTACACGGTCTCGCCGGGAAACAGTGTGGGCTTCAACTATTTCTACATCAACGCAAGGGCGGGCACGGAGTACCAATATGCCGCAGCGTCGGCGCCTGCCTACAATATGCAGGGGATGGACGTGCCGGAGGAGCTGGGAAACCCGAAGATCGCGGGTCCCGGGACGTATTGGAGCTACAACGCGGGCACGAAAACGGTGACCGTTTCCGGCGAGGGGGCCTACGCGGGTGCGGCGAAGGACGAGCAGCTTGGCAGCGGGCTGTATCATACGGTGATCCTCGGCGCGAACGTTTCCCGTCTGCTGAAGGAGTGCGTGATCCCCGGTGCTTCGGCGCTGGTGCTGCTGCGGCCCTCGGACGCAGGCTTTGCGGTCGACCCGCAGTTCAACCGCAGCGAGAAGCTGAACGTTTACACAGACTGCACTGCCGCCATCGAAGCGATGAAAGCGGTGGAAAAGCCGGAGAACATCACGCTGCACAGCTTGTCGGAGTGGAACGGATAGGAAAAGGGGCGCTTGGCGCGCTATGCGCCCTCTCCTATATTGAACAAAAATTTGATTTTGTTCAATTATTCGACCGTGTTCCCCTCCGCGCGATCCTATAGAACGCCCATGGTCGGAGACGCGGAAAATCAGATGCTTGTTGTATCTGTTGTTTTCTGCTATACTATATCCAACTTTTTGCGGTGTGGAGGTGTCAGCCCTATGACGGATACGGAACAGAGCTTATTGACCCTTTTGCGCCGCGCGCTTTTTGGACAGGATACGCCGCTGCCGCCGGATGCGGACTGGCAGCGTGTTTTTGAAGAGGCCGTCAGCCACAGCGTTCATTTGCTGGTTTATGACTGCCTGACGGAACAGGAGCGAGCTGCCATCCCAAAGGAGACAGCCGTCCCCTGGCGGCAGGAGGTCCTCTCTGCCATGTGGTATAACGAGCAGCTCCTTGGTGAGCAGCAGGAGGTGCTGAAGGCACTTTCAGGGCTCCCCTGCGTGATCTTGAAGGGCAGCTCCTCTGCCGCGTGTTATCCCCGGCCGGAGCTGCGCTGCGCCGGAGACATTGACCTGCTGCTCTTCCCCGCCGATGTAAAAAAAGCGGAGGCGATCCTCTGCGCCAGGGGCTATTGTCCGCCGGAGGACAACCATCCCTTCCATCGCTCCATGCATCGGGAGCAATTTCTCGTGGAGCTGCACTTTGAGCCGCCCGGTATCCCTTTGGGCGACAGCGGCGCGCCCCTGCGGGAATACTTCCGGTATGCCGCGGGAGAAGGAGTCCTTCGCGGCGGCCTTCCCGTCCTGCCGCCGGAACGTCAGGCTGTTTTGCTGTTGCTTCACAAGCTGGAGCATATCACAAGCAGCGGACTGGGGCTGCGGCAGCTCTGCGATTGGGCGGTGTTTGTCCACCGTGATATGACGCCGGAGCGGTGGGAGGACTTGCTGCCAAAGCTGTCCCGATTCGGACTGCTTCACTTCGCACGGGTCATTACCCGCATCTGCGTGGAGAACCTTGCCCTGCCGCCGGAGGACGCTCCGTGGTGCATGACTGCCAACGAAGGACTATGCCGCGCGCTGCTTGCGGATATCCTGCGCACCGGGAACTTCGGCTGCAAGGAAGAACGCTACGGGCAGCGGCTCTTTACCGATGGACGGGCGGAAAACCGACTGGTCAGTTTCTTCCGCACGGGCGTTGAGACCTGCCATACCCACTGGCCCGCCTGCAAGGAGCATCCCCTTCTCCTGCCTGCCGCGCCTGCTGTGCTGGTGCTGCGTTACCGCAGGCAGAGAAAGGCGGGAAAACGCCCGCCGTTTCGTCCCTTTGCCGCGTACCGCGGCGCCGGGGAACGTCAGAAGCTTTACCACGCCCTTCACCCCTTTGAACCGGAGGACGCGGGATAGAACGGAATAGAGGGAGGCTGCGCTTGTGAAGCGCAGCCTCCCTTTTTGGCATGGAATTACCCTTCGTTGAGCAAAAAGTCCAGCGCCTTTACGATTTTGATACCGTCCACGTCGTGGATGAGGTCGCAGTCCATGGCAATCACGATCTTCTCGTAATTGTCCTGCACAGCTTGCAGCGGCGCAAGCTCCCGTGCGCGGGTTTCGGGGGCGTTCATGTTGTCGGTGACTTGGATATATCTTTTCTCGTTCATCTTCGTTGCGATGAAGTCGATCTCCTTTTCACCGACCTTGCCGATGGCCACCTCATAACCACGCCGCAGCAGTTCAAAATAAACGATGTTTTCCAGAATGTGTCCCACATCGCCGCCACGATTGCCTAACAGATAGGTGCGGAGGCCGGGATCGACGATATAGTATTTGCCCAGCGTCCGCAGATAGTCCTTCCCCTTGATGTCAAAACGCTTGACCTCATAAAAGATATAGGACTCCAACAGTGCGTCGATATAGGCAGAGATGGTCTGCACCGCAGGCTTGGCCTTTCTGCCATCATCCAACAGGCCCTCGCTGACAAGGGTGCGCCCGATGGACGCAGCCGAGGTGTTGTTGCCGATGTTGTCAGCCAGAAACAGGATAATTTTGCGGAGCAGCAGCGCGTCGGTAACGGCCCGCTGTTCTTTCCGTTTGCCGCGTTCCAGAATATCCCGCACAACAACAGCGGAATAAATGCCGTCCAGCAGCATATTGGCGCGCTCCTGATCCAGCTCCGCCTCGGCCAGCGCCGGCATACCGCCAAACTGTGCGTAGGCTTCAAACAGGTCGCGCAGCTCATACGCTTCGCCGTCTTTTCCCTTGGCGCGCTGTTTCATAGTGCCGTTAGGGGCTTTGTACTCCTCCAGCAAATAGCCGTGGAAGTCCAAAAACTCACGGAAGGACAGCGGCAGCATCTTGATCTCCACATAGCGTCCGGACAGATACGTGGACAGTTCGGAGGAAAGCAGGTAGGCGTTGGAACCGGTCACATAAATGTCGCAATCCAGATCCACACGGAAGGAATTCACGGCATCCTGCCAGTCCCGAACCTTCTGCACCTCGTCTAAAAACAGGTAGAGCCGATTTTCCTTGGGTGCACGCTCCATCACATACTGATAAAGGCTCTTGCTGTCCATATCGGCAAACTGCATGGACTCAAAGTTCATCGAGAGGATCTGTTCCTCCATGACGCCCTGTTCCCGCAGATGTGCCATCATCAATTTCAGCAGGCTGGATTTGCCGCAGCGCCGGATTCCGGTCACGACCTTGATGACCTCCATATCCTGAACGGAGATGAGCTTATCGAGGTACTGCGATCTGTTTTTTAATTCCATGATTCTGTCACCACCTTTGTCAGCCATTATATCACCCCCTTTGCGTCAAGTAAAGTTTTTAACATCAATGTGAATAACTTTTTTCTTGTCGAAATTATTCACATCAATACTACTTCTGTCGAGCCTGCGCCCCACGGTATCGCCGCCTCACGCGCTGCGCCTGAGACGCAGCAGATTGGTTCGGGCGACGAGCTTGGACTTGCGCGGGTACGGGATGCACTGCATTGCGGTGTTCACTGCCTCGCGGCTCCCTACGAGGATGACCTCCTTCCGCGCTCGTGAGATCGCGGTGTAGAGCAGATTGCGATACAGCATTTTTGCAGTCGCCGTGCTCACCGGCATGAGGATAGTGTCATACTGGCTGCCCTGACTTTTATGTACCGTCAGCGCATAGGCGAGCGCAAGGCGCGGTGGGGGCGCGTCGTCATTGGCAGTGCCGTATTTCTCCACACAGTCGATCTGCCAGGTCTTCAACGTGCCTCTGACCGCAAGCGTGGCGATACGGTGGGGCTTCTCTCCGCGAATATACAGCACGCCGACATCGCCGTTGCAGATGTTGTAATAGGAGTTATTCTGCGTAACGATGACACGGTCGCCGTCACGGAATGCTCCCCATGTCTGCTTTTCCGCTGTCAGCGGGTTGACTTCATTTTGCAGGCGCGTGTTGAGAGCCTGTACGGAAAAGTCGGTTTTGGTCTTCACCGGAGAGAGGACCTGAATGCTCTCGCCCGCCCGGTAGCGCCGCGCAGCCTCCTCGCACAAAAGATCGGGAATGATCTTACTATCCGCGGAAAGCAGACGAAAGCTGTCATCCCATTGCAGTTCCCGCTCATCGCTCAGCTTTGGGAAGGCTACGACGTTCTGCCGCAGCGCCGCGGCAGCCGCGCTTTGACGGTACTGCTGCTCCAGAAAGATCGAGGGGACGCCGAGCTTCAGAAGGTCGGAAAGGACATTTCCTGCCCCCACGGACAGCAGCTGATTCGGATCGCCGAGCAGGACGACGCGGCAATTCCTGCGAACACGGTTCAGGATACCGGCGAGCATCTCCAGCGACACCATCGACGCCTCGTCGACAACGACCAGTCCGGTGCGGATCCAGCAAACGGCGTCCAGAAAGTTTGCATCCGGGACCTTCCCCAGTGCGCCGTGGACCGTGCGCGCCTCGATCCCGGTGTGCTCGGTGAGGTTGCGCGCAGCCTTGCCGGTCGGGGCGGCGAGCACATATGCCTCGGAACTGTCAACGCTCCCTCTGAAACAGTGTACAATGGCTTCAATGAGCGTGGTCTTGCCGCTGCCGGCGCCGCCGAGGATGACGGCGAGGCGGCTGTTCAGCGCCAGACCGATCGCCTTGCGCTGCTGCTCGCTGAGAAGTATGTCCCCGGCGCAGAGCTCCTTCGGGATCTCCATGACCGGCAAAGCCGGGTCTTTAAGGATGTCAGCGAGCTGCTCCGCCGCAGTCACCTCATATTCCCATGTCCGCTGAGCATACAGATGACACCCCTCCTGATGGAGGAAGGCGGCTTGCAGCAGGAGAGATTTATCCGTGTAGAATTGCTGTTTGGTGAGGTCAGGTCTCACCGTCTTGCTGACGCGGAACAGGCTCTCATCCGTGCAGTAGGCATCCCCATTCTTGCCGATGGTATCCATGGCAGTGAGGATGTACTTTCCGTTTTCCTTGATCTCCCACTTTTCCTCGTCTGTAAAGGCCTTCGCCGTGGCGGGCTTCTTATCCATATGGTTTCCTTTCCGGCGGTTCAGGGATCCGCCTTGGCGTTGAGCGCCTCGACCGCTTTGGCGAGCGCAGGCACAGACTGATGCAGATAGCCCTCGGTCGTTTTAATGTCTGCGTGTCCCGTGAGCGCCGCAATGGTCTCCATGGGAACGCCGCCTGCCTGCAGCATCGTCACATAGGTGTGGCGGCAGCAATGCGGCGAAAGCAGCCGCACCTGACCGACATTTTTCAGCGCCGTGTAGAATCGCCGGCGGAAGGAACCGATGCCATAGAGCGGGGCCTCACCGGGGCAGGTCCAGACATAGGGTGCGCCGCTGTGCTCTCGAAGATACCGAACGTAGGGACGAAACTGTTCCGGGATCGGAATGACACGACGGCTGCGGGCGCTCTTGGGCGGTCCGAGCTGCGGCACGCCATTCACCATCTTCACGGCGTATTCAACGTGGATCACAGAGCCGTCCTCACTGATGTCCTCGGGGCGCAGTGCCAGCAGCTCCTGCACGCGCATCCCGCTGCACAAAAGCGTGCGGATGCTGTTGCCGAGCAGATCGTCCGGCAGCGCCCCTATCAGTCGGGTGACTTCCCTTTCCGTGAACGCGTCCTTTTCCTTATGCTCTCCGCGAAAGCCGTTCTGCTTGCTGCGCACGGTCTTGGTCTTGCGCGCAGGATTGCGGAGAACCAATCCGTTGCTGTCAGCGGCATCGAAGATCTGGATGAGCATGGCGCGGCATTTGCGGATCATCGAAAGCGAGTAGCCGTCGGCACTCAGCTTGTCCAGAAAACGGTTGATGTGGATGGGAAGGATCTCTGCGAGCGGCTGCTCCCCAAAGCCTCTTTTCAGCGCCTTGAGCGTGTACTGATAGCCGGAATAGGTCGAGGGCTGCACCTCGCTCTTGTAGTCGCCGTACCAGGTATCTGCCCAGTCGGAAAAGCACATCTTCTTGTCGATGCGTGCCCCGGATTCCATTTCGGCTCGGTACGCGCGGAGCTTATCGAGCACCCCAGCGCGTGTCTTGGCTGTGAAACGGACGATGTGTCTCTTCCCTTCCGGCGTGTAGCCGTCCATAATTTCTCCGCGCCAGCTGCCGCTTTTTGTTTTGCGGATGCAGCCCTCGCCGTTTGAGCGTTTTCCTGCCATGATACCGCCTCCCCTTACGCGCCCGGCATCAGGCCACCGGGCAGAAGAGTTCTCGTCTCGATCCACGCAAGGAAGGAATCCTTGGGGATGCGAATGCTGCCGTCGAAACGGCAAATCGGAAAGGCATTGCGGTGCGCCAGTTCATACGCCTTGGACTGGCTGATGTTGAGGTAATCCTTGACCTCGTTGATGGTGAGATAATCGTGGCTGAGCTGCTTCATTTCGTTCATGATGGAATCCTCCTTAAATAATACAGTCAAAAAGCGCTATGCAGGCCGGTACCCGCATAGCGCTTTGCTACATTCATAAGGAGGCCCCATTCTGCCGCCGCTCCCCCAAAACGGGGCTTGCGCGACGGCTCAGAAATGGGTATAATACCCCCGTAGCGTAGTTTCACTACTGTGCCGGTGCCCTAGTCACCTGTGCAGGCACGTGGGAGGGTCCAGCTCTCACGTGCTGCTACTTTTTAACTTGGGTATAGTATAGCGTATATACGCGTATATGTCAAGCGTGGAATCATATTTTTTTATAGAAGGAACGCAACATGGAAAAATCGGCCATATCGGATGCCAAAAAAAAAGCCATCCGGAAATATCAGTCCAAGTTCATTGAGATGCGGCTTCGCGTTACGCCGGAATACCATGATGAGATTTCTCAGCATGCACAGTCGATGGGCGAAAGCGATGCAGCTTTTCTCCGTCGTGCGGTTGCCGAGACCATGGAGCGCGACAAGCACAGCGACAAATGACCATATCCTATCATAGCGGAAGGGAGACTCACGAGGGAGTCTCCCTTCCGTTTATTTTAAGCGCATTGCTGTCGCGGAAGGTGGATTCCTGCGCTTCCTTGATGGCGTATAACCTCGCCTTATCTACAAACGAACCGTTGCGGCTTTGCCACTCCGCGCTGCTGAACTGCTCCGCCGTCACCTGATGAGCTTTCAAATACCCCGCCAGCGCATTGGCGTATGCTCCCTTGGAGAAGATGACGTCGCCCTGTTCCATTGCCCAGTTGGTCGCCCTGCGGTAGCCTTCCAAGCCTTTCGCCGCCGTGTCCGTTGTGATGCGCGCCGCTCTCACGAATGGATTGCTCGATTCCGTCGTGCCCCAGTCTCCGTTATTTTTGAAGATGGTGCGTTTATCCTCCACGCCGCGCAGGAATGCGTCGCTGTCGCCGCCCTCGTGGTATTTCCCCTCGCCGAGCGCTACGGTCTGCACGTTCTTGAAGTCCGCCTTTGCCGCGTCGCGCAGCGCCTTGTCGACGGCAAACGACTTGGTGCGCTCAAACTTTTCGCCGCTCGCGTGATAGGCGATGGATTCGAGAGCAGTGGCGATACCGTCCTTGGCGCGCTGTACCGCCTGCATACCGACGTTGCCGACAATATTTCGCCCCTGCGTCTTGAAGTTGCCGAGCATATTCACATACCGCCACGCCGTCCACTTGTCAAGCAGGGTGGAGGGGATCTGATCGGCGACGTCCTGCTGGATATCTTCGATGATCTTGTCGCGCGCTGCGTCGTCCTGCGCGTCTAGATACTGCTGTGCAAGCTCCTTGTCGAGATGCAGCCCATCCGTAATGCCAAGCCGTTCGGCAAGATTGCGAATGTTCTGCTCCATCATGTAAAGGCGGTTCGACGGGGTCAGCGTTTTCATGATGCGCGCTGCCTGCAAGCCGCGCGCACTGTTGCGCACCGCCGCCGCATAGTCGGAAAGCACGCTGAGGGCAAGCCCTGTGTCGCCGGAATTGACGGCATAGTTATAGAGCAGCGCGCCCGTTGCGGTGATGCTGTCTCCGGCCTTGCCCGCGCGCACGTCGCTTGTCCAGTCGGCAAGCGCCCGCGACCATCCCTTTTCAGAGATACGCGCGGTCGCCCGCTGCGTCACGTCGTTGTTGCTGACGGGAATAAACGAAAACCCGCCCTTCATCGTCTCGTTTTCGATCAGCGGGACGAATTCGTCCGGCGTGACCTGTGCGCCCTTTGCCGTCACAACGGTCCGCGAAACGCGGTCTTCGCCGTTGGTCGAGCGCGGGGCATCGTCAGACCGCACGGGCTTCTCGCCGCTCGGCAGCGTGCCGTATTCATTTTGCGCCGCTGTAAACGGGTCGAATCCGGCGTCAGCCGCACCCAGTCCATCGCTCGGCGCATAATTCCCGCCGCGCTGCATATCCTCTCCCTTGACACCACCGTTTTCCTGTGTTACAGTGGGGTCAAGAGATACTGGTGCTTGCACCGTATCCGTTGAAGCGTCTCCGCTTGCTACGTGGTCGAGGTCACCCGAAAGGGCAGAAGTCCCGTCTGATGCAGGCGAGGGCGCTTCTTTGCTTTCAAAGAGCACATTCCCGTTCGCGTCCACGACCTCATGCACATAATACCGGTTGCTCGCGCTGTCCTTCGTCACGATCACGCCGAGATAGTCCGTCGCGCCCTTATAGTCAATGGGCGCGGCGAAAATATAGGTGTCGTAGTTGCGCCCCTTCCAGTTGGTTTCATGCGCGATCTCCTGACCGCTTCGGATGACATCGGGGACGGCGGCAAAGGCGTCGATTTTCGCCTGACCGATGCCGTGCCCGATCATGCTGTTTTTGATTCGGCTCTTGGAAAACAGCACGTCACCAAAGCCCGGACGGTTGACCTTGTTGCCGAACGAGTTGGCAAAGGCCTGTAAGCGCTCGACGATCTTGCCACCGACGGGGATCTCTGCGCCCGTGATGCGCGCGACCGGCTGTTCATCGCGCAGCACAGAAAGGGAATCCCTCATCCTGCCGACGAGACCATTCCCCTGATTATCCGCCGCAGGCGCGCTCTGCGCCCCCTCTGCGGAGCTTTCCACCTCTGGCGTGAAATTACCCTCCACCTCCGCCTGACGCGCTCCTGCGTCAACGTTCGGCGTTTCCGTGCCGTTTCTGTTCTGCACCACCTCCACGCCGCTGCCGATAAGACCGAGTGCGCCGCCGACAAGACCGTCGTACAGCACTTCGGACAGTTCCAGTTCGCTGTAGTTCATCAGTACGTCAGATCGTCCGGCAAACATGGCGATCCCTCCGTTTTTCTCCCTTATATGACAGCTATTCGCACGCGACAACGTTTTTTGGCATACCTTATGCCATGATTTTGGCACGGTCATTTTGGCATATCCTATTGCATCCCTTTGTTTTCACGGTAGAATGGAACCGTAACGGGTCGGGAAACCGAACATTCAAGAGGGTACCCTCTTGGTTCCTCTCTTGGAGGAACCGAATGACTTTCATCAAGGAGGGAAATTTAAGTAAGCCTCCTCGTAGTTTGGCGTGTCGGGACACGCTTCTAACTACAAAGGCCATTTTGCTAACCGAAGTTAGCAAAATGGCCGCACGAAATGATGCTTTTGTCAAGCCCTGTTTTGAATTTTTACGAAAAAAATCCTCCTACCCTCAGAAATGAGAGGGTAGGAGGATTTGTCAGCTTAACTTACTGACATTGGGGAAGTTCCCTCGACTTATTCTTGTTGGTTTTGGGAGCCACCGGCTATGCCGTTGGCTTCCCCATACACTTGGAATGAACAGGTTAAAACTATCCGGCTACGCTCCGACGCAATCAGCCGCACGGATGAGAACAGCAGCTAACTTCAAATGGTTCTTTTCAGGCGCGCAGCGGAACTGAATATGCTACTTACTGTACGCCCGGAAGAGGAACGCGGCGATCTGCGCTCTCGTGCAGTCGTTGGTGGAGCCGAACAGCCCACCGCCGATGCCGTCGGTGATGCCGTGCTCCTTGGCCCACGCCACAGCCTGCGCATAGTAAGCGTCTGCCGCTACGTCGCTGAACCCGGAGCTGCCGCCCACGGCGGGGCTGCCCGCCGCGCGCTACAGGAACGCCGCACTCTGGGCGCGGGTGCAGTTCAGGTTGGGACTGAAGGTGGTGTCCGTAGTGCCCTGGGTGACCTTGCGCTTGAGCATCCACTCCACTGCGCGGACATAGTAGGCGCTGTTTGCCACGTCCGCAAAGGGATTCACCCAGGAGAAGGACGCCTCCACCGTGACCTTGTCGCCCTTGGCCGCGCTGGTCTTGGAGAGGGAAACGGAGCCGTCGGGGTCTTTGCTCACCTCTGCCTTGACGGGATGGGTGGCGGAACTGTCGGCGGTATCCCGGTCGGAGGAAGCCCCCCCCGCAGGATCGCCGGAGTTGCCTCCGGGTGTCGTCTCCTTCTCACTTGTCGGATCGAGTGAACCACGCACACGGCAAGTTCTCCACACTTAACACGTTCGGTAACAGCCACTCACGATTCAACCCGTCCGCATACTGATAGCGTAGAAATGATAGATATGTGGAAACGTGAAGGTTGCTGTCAGCCTTTTACATACTCTTTTGCAGGAGCTTCGTCACCAGTGGGAGCGCAGGGTTGTTGTTGCCACGATTCCAAAACAGCGAGATGTGATTGGAAAAAAAATATGTGCCATTGGGCTTGACCAAATCAACAAAGCAGAAGGATTCGCTACATGGGAGGTATATTTCAGTAGAGTGAAGCACAGCGATGCCTGCGCCTGCGGCGACCTTGGCGAACAGCTCCTGCTTGTTTGCGAATTCGCCAACAATCTGAGGATACACAGCGTTCTTCCAGCATCCTTTCATGAACTTTTCATTATAATCAGGGAGCATTCCCCTCTCCCACAGAAAAATCCTCTCATCCTTCATCGCAGTTATGGGTATGGCACTTTGACTTGCAAGAGGATGATCTCTCGTAAGTACTACCTGAAGATGAGACTCCTGAACTGGATAGTGATCCAATACCTCATCCCCGCCATATCGATAGCCGTTGTGGGTAAAGCAGCAGTCGATTTCGCGGCTCAGCAGTTTTTTTACCATATCTGAAATGGAATAATACTTAGGCGTATTGATCTGCATCTCGGGATATTTCAGGTGGATCTTTCGTATGAGATCGTAAAAGGAGGAATTTTCACAGCCGCAGCAACCAATCGTGATTATGCTGTTATAACCGGACTCAAAGCCTTGCTCAACGCTGTGCATATCCTCCATCAGATAAAGAATCTGCTTTGCAATTGGAAGGATCACCTTCCCCTGTGGCGTAAGCTGAAGGTTCATCGTTGACCGTTCAAACAGCCTAATACCCAATTCTTCCTCCAACTTTTGAATGCTGCGGCTCAATGCGGGCTGTGTGATATAGAATTCAGCTGCCGCTTCGTGAACGGTCTTGCCTTCGGCTATCGCTACAAAATATTGCAACGTCTGAATTTTCATGCATCTACCTCCGTGCCACATTATCATTCAAAATTAACCAAAACAGATTAAATATATACCACGAAATACCGAAAATCAAGCGTTTACAACAAAAAACATCACGCTATTAACTTGATACAATAATTGCATTTGCTGGTAAGGAATGGCGTTGTTATAATAAAGATGCTATCAAAATAGCGTGATCAAAGTGAAAGGGGTTTTATAAATGAGTGTGAAATACGGAGAGATCGCAACAGTCGGCAAGGTGAAAGCAGAGATTCGGGAGCGCGTTGCTGTCGTTACACTGGCAGACCCGCCTGGAAACGGCGTAGGCCTTCAGGTGACGAACCGCATCCTTGAGTTGCTGGATGAATACGAGCAGAACGAGACCGTCCGCTGTGTCCTGTTCACGCACGAAGGAGACGATTTTTCAAAATCCGGCGCAGGCGCGGAGGAATTTACTCTCATTGATCAGGGGAAGTCCATGGTCGAGGTTAGCGGTACGTTCCGTCCGTCCGGATTGAAGTTGGTGGAGCGGATTGACACATATCCTAAGCCGACAATTGCTGTCGGAAAAGGCTTGTGCCTCGGCGCTGCGTATTCGTTGTTCTCCTGCTGTGACATTCGTATCGCGGGAAGTTCTTTGCGTCTGTATAACCCTGATTTTTACATGGGTATTGCCAGTGACTGGGGACTTACAGGTTCTAGACTGCCAATCTGGTTGGGAAGAAATCGGATGATGGACCTCACCTACTTTGGCGAAGAGATGAGCGCGGAAGAACTCTATCATATTGGCGCAGTCACCAAGGTCGTGCCGGATGAACAGTTGTCAGAGCTTGGTTGGGCGGCGGCAAAGAAGATGTCGACCGCATCGCCGACGGTCGTAAAGTATTTTAAGCAGGCGCTGCGGCGTGCCATCTACAATAACCTCGAAGAAAACGTGGCGAAAGAAGTGGAAGATGCCGATATCGTTCTCGCAATGGACGACTCCAAATACGGCTCGCAAGCGTTTTCTCGTGGAGAGCTGTACGACTGGCAGTGCAAATAACGAACGAGATCAAAGAAAGATCATAAATGCAAAAATAATTTTGGAAAGGGTGTTGTATGCTCTAAAAGACTTCTTAATCAAGCAGTTGGGAAGTCTCTTAGAA
>OHFR01000702.1_pt1 | contig 13652 bp, 12 predicted proteins | sample 1567531 | NCBI WGS metagenome assembly OHFR01 (sample SAMEA3879597, study PRJEB24766) | human gut metagenome | biome: human-associated habitat; feature: feces | place: USA | collected 1985/1987
ACACGATCCCGGCGTAATCTACCGGATACCGGTTGAGATATTCCGCTTCTGCCGGAGTTCGTATTCCACAGATTTTTATTTTTGTCATGCCAACTCCTTCCAGTGTGCTGCAACCTCAGCGGGATGCTCTGCCTCCATGAGTGCCCTTCCGATCAGAAATGCATCCACCTTACATTGCTTTAAAAACCGGACGTCCTCATCCGTGATGATCCCGCTTTCCGCCACAAATACTTTTTCCTCTGGAACCATTTTGGACAGCCGCCTTGTCGTGTCCAGCTCAATGGTAAAATCTTTGAGGTTCCGGTTATTTACACCGATTATCTCTGCATCCAGTTTTAATGCACGTTCCATCTCTTCTTCATTATGTACCTCCACCAGACTGTCCAATGAGAGTTCCTTTGCAAGCTGGTAAAAATCTCTCATCTGTGCATCATCCAATATGGCTGCGATGAGCAACACGGCATCTGCCCCAATCGCCTTCGCCTCATAAAACTGATACTCATCGATCATAAAATCTTTTCGTAAAATCGGCAGTGGGGAAATACCACGGATGTATTTCAGATAATCAATGCTTCCATGAAAGTGATCCTCCTCTGTCAGACATGAAATTGCTGCCGCACCGCCAGCTTCATAATCCTGTGCTATCTGCACATATGGAAAATCCGGTGCAATCAGTCCTTTAGAAGGAGATGCCTTTTTTGCCTCGCAGATAAAGGAAAGTCCCTCTGCACGAAGTGCCTGCTCAAATGCAAATTTTGTTGTATCGGAACTGGCTTTTTCTTCTGCCTTTTTTCTTATTTCATTTATGGGAATTTGCTTTTTTTCTCCTCTGATCCGTTCTTTTGTTCTTTCCGTGATCGTCTCAAGAATGTTCATACCTGCTGTTTCCTTCCTGTTTTTGTTGTTCTCTTACATTTATTACTTCTGGCTTTCTTCTCTGAACTGTTCCAGCTTCTTCAAAGCAAGACCTTCATCAATGATCTGCTCTGCTTTTCTTATTCCTGCTTCAATCGTATCTGCCTTGCCTGCAATATAGATCGCGGCTCCGGCATTCAGGCACACTGCCTGACGTTTCGGTCCTTTGTCTGCCCCTGACAGAATCTCCATCGTGATCTTTGCATTTTCTTCCGGTGTTCCTCCGGTCAACGCACCTTTTTCACAGCGTTCATATCCAAATTGTTCCGGTGTGATCTCGTATGAAATGAATTTTCCATCTTTAATCTCACATACAGATGTTGCCGCACACATGGAAATTTCATCCAGCTTATCCTGTCCGTAAACGACCATTCCGCGGACGACTCCGAGATTCGCCATGACTCTTGCAAGTGGCTCTACGAGACTTTCATCATAAACTCCCATCAGTTCCATGTTCGCTCCTGCCGGATTAGACAGTGGCCCAAGAATATTGAATACGGTACAGATACCAAGTTCTTTACGGATCGGTCCGACATATTTCATCGCAATATGATAATTCTGTGCAAATAAGAAACAGATCTGAATGTCTTTGAGAAGCTGAGTGCTGCGCTCCGGTGCGACATCGATCTTCACTCCAAGTGCTTCAAGTACATCTGCCGCACCGGACTTAGAAGATGCTGCACGGTTACCATGCTTTGCGACCGGGATTCCTGCTGCCGCAATCACAAAGGAGGATGTTGTTGAAATGTTAAATGAATTTGCTCCGTCTCCCCCTGTTCCTACGATTTCCAGCACATCCATGTCATGCAAAAGCTTGATGCAGTGTGCACGCATTCCCGCTGCTGATGCTGTGATCTCATCGATTGTCTCACCTTTCATGGAAAGTGCTGTCAGATATGCTGACTTCTGAACATCCGATGCCTTTCCTTCCATAATCTCATTCATTACTTCTTCTGCTTCTGTATAGATGAGATTTTCTTTCTTTGATAATTTTATAATTGCTTCTTTTATCATTTCTTAATTCTCCTTCAATGCTTTTGCATAGTTAATAAAATTCTCTATCATCTGAAGTCCCTGCGGTGTCATCACAGATTCCGGATGAAACTGTAACCCAAAGATTGGATATTCTCTGTGTTCCATCGCCATGATCTCGTTGTCCTCGCTTCGCGCTGTCACAATCAGTTCTTCCGGTAGTGTCTCTTCCTTAACTGCGAGTGAATGATATCTTGCCACCTGGATTGGAAGTGTCAGATTCTGAAAGAGGACACTGTCTGTCTTTACGTCTTTCAGCTGTGATGTCTTCCCATGCATCAGCTGTCCGGCGTGACCTACGGTTGCTCCAAATGCTTCCGCCATCGCCTGATGTCCGAGACATACCCCGAGCATTGGAATCTTTCCTTTCAACTTCTGAATTGCTTCGATACAGATTCCGGCATCAGAAGGTTTTCCCGGCCCCGGTGAGATTACCAGCGCCTCGGGCGCAAGTTCCAGAATCTTTTCCGGTGTAATTTGATCATTTCGTATTACTTTCACTTCTGAATCAATCTGATCTTTTTGTATGCCGCTTATTTCTGATTCTACTCCTGCGATAAACTGATATAGGTTATAGGTAAAGCTGTCATAATTGTCAAGTAATAGTATCATTCCAATCCTCCTTTCGCAGTTTCCACTGCCTGAAGCACTGCCCCTGCCTTATTTAAACACTCCTGGAATTCATTTTCCGGGATACTGTCTGCTACGATTCCGGCTCCTGACTGTACACGAATGTATCCATTTTTCTTATAAGCAAGACGGATGGAAATGCATGTATCTACATTTCCTGCAAAATCGAGATAGCCGACTGCTCCTCCGTAGATACCTCTCTTCTCCTGTTCAAGTTCTGCGATAATCTCACATGCGCGGATCTTCGGTGCTCCGGAAAGCGTTCCTGCCGGGAGAATCGCATCTACTACGTCCAGCGCATCCTTATCTTTCCGAATCTTGCCTGTTACTGTGGAACCAATATGCATTACATGGGAATATCTCTGGATTTCCATATATTTATCAACTTTAACTGTTCCCGGCTGGCTGATCTTGCCGACATCATTTCGCCCAAGATCTACAAGCATGTTGTGCTCTGCAAGCTCTTTCTCGTCTGCAAGTAGCTCTTTCTCCAATTCCTGATCTTCCTCTTCGGTCACTCCTCGCTTCCTTGTACCAGCAAGAGGAAAAGTGCACACCTGTCCGTTTTCTAACTTCGCCAGCGTTTCCGGTGAAGCCCCTGCCACTTCAATATCATCACTTGAAAAGTAGAACATATACGGAGATGGATTCGAGGTTCGAAGCACCCGGTAGGTATCAAAAAGACTTCCTTTTGCCTTCGCTGTCAGCGGATTGGATAACACGACCTGGAAAATATCACCTTCATAAATGTATTCCTTAGCTTTCTCAACCATCTTGCAATAATCTTCTTTATCCACTCCCGGATGGAACTCTTCTTCTAAAACAAGTGGTCGGAAATCTGCCTGCGCCCCGCTTCGGATCAATCGTTCCATCTCTTCTAATTCCTGCTTCGCGTTCGTATAATTTTCTTCCAGATCACCTTCCAGCTTCACGCCTGTAATCAGGATCAGCTTCTGTCTGTAATTGTCAAATACGATGACACGGTCAAATAACATCAAGTCCGCATCCCGGAAATCTCTTACTGCCGTTTTTGCTGCTGTCTTTCCTGTAGTCTCATTCTTCTCTTCCAGGACTGGCTTCAATGTCGGTTCTGCATATTTGATGTAGTCATAAGAAAAATATCCGACAAGTCCTCCGGTAAATGGAGGAAGTCCCGGAACAACCGGACTTTTATATGCTTCGAGAATTTCTCTTAGAACCTTTCCCGGATGGTCGGTTAAAACTTCCCGTCTGGTCTTATCCTCATCTTCATGCCCTTCGCTGATGATCACACGCCCATCGGTACAAGTGATCTCCATCGTTGGTGCATATCCAAGGAAGGAATATCTTCCCCACTGCTGTCTGTCCTCCGCACTTTCCAGCAGATAGCAATGCTTGCTTGCCGCCCGCAGCGTCCGCATCACACTAATCGGCGTAAATGCATCTGCATACAGCTCTTTGCTGATCGGAACTCGCTTGTATCTGCCTTGTTCAGCGTAGGATCTGATTTGTTCTAATGTCTTGTCCATGTGTATTCCTCCTTGAAGTTATGCTGCAAAATAAATTTCTCTTTTATCCCGATAGGAAATATATGTTTATGGTAGAAAAAAAGTCCTTGACAGAATATTCCTATTCTGTCAAGGACGGTAAATCTAAATCTTTTCCGCGGTGCCACCTTGATTCACGGGTACACTCCCCTGCGCTCTGTAAGATACTAACATATCTCCGGCAACTGACGTATGCCTTCACGTCACAGAGTACTCGGATTCTCAAATCCTTTGACTGTGCCCTCAGCGGTCCATTTGGCAACCTGCATCTCGATCCGGCTCTCAGCTTCCCGGACTCTCTGTGCGCGCATAATTACTTTGATCTCCGCTTCATCGGTTTAAAGCGTTATTCCATTTGCTAGGAGTTTATCACTTTAAAGCGATAGTGTCAATGCACTATTTTAATCTTTTTCGCGAAATTGTTGAAAAATTTTCTCAATTTTCTTGTCTTTATTTTCTTTTTCTCTTCCATGCAAATCCGCCAACTCCTGCTCCGAGTGAGGAGAATGCAAGTCCTAATAAGCCAAGAACATTTGCCGGATCACCTGTCTTTGCGGCTTTTGATCCACTTGTTCCTTTGGAAGCTGATCCATCCGTAGTTGTTCCTGCCTTCTTTGTAACAGTCGGAGTTGCACTTCCATTCTGACTTCCCGCCTGGTTTCCATTCTTTACAAGTGCTTTAATTGCTGCATTTAACGCATCTGTTGCTTTATCAACTTTTTCCTGGCTTTCTTTTGCATTTAATGCGCTCTTAGCGTCTGTCAGTGCACTCTGCAATGCCTTCCAGCTGTCAACTGTGTAATCAGCTTCTTTCAGAGCTGCCGCATCACTGATTACTTTCTCAAGGGAAGAAGTATCAACTGCTGCCGGCTCTTCTATCTTAACAAGTGCTCCAACAGCTGCGTTGAGGTGGCTTACTGCCTCGTCTACAGTTGCCTGAGTTTTTGGATTTTTCAATTCATCTTTTGCTTCCTGAAGTTCCATCTGCATAGATGCCCAGCTTTCCGCTGTGTATTCAGCTTCTTTCAGGGCTTCTGCTTTTGCAATAGCTGCCTCAAGCTCTGTTGTTGTGATTGTTTTATCCTCAGATTCTTTTACAATGTTCTCCTCTGTTGCCTGGAATTTGTATGTCACGTCATTATATCCAAGTGCTGTCAGTGTAATGGTCCAATATCCTGTTCCATCCGTTCCTTCCGGAAGTGTACAACGAAGAGAATCTGTCAGTCCAAGCTGGATTCCCATTGCTTTGTGCATCCAGTTATCTGCTGCAAATTTTGTTCCATAAGTAGCTTTTGCATTTGTATATGTGCTGTCATCTCCATAGTAAGTCCATGTAACAGTCTGGAGATTTGATCCAAGATCACCATAATTTCCTGTCAGATCAACTCTTAAGAATTCTCCATAAGATCCGCTTGCTTCTTTTACTGTCAGCCCTGCTTCCTCTGCTGTTGGTGCTGTCTTGAGTGCCTGATCTTTGATTCCGGACTCTGATCCATTATTCACTCTTGCAGAGAAACTGAAAGATCCATCCTCATTCTTTGTTGCTGTTTTCAGACCGTTTGTATTCTCTGTTACATTGGCAACCAGTCCTGTATAGCTTACCAGATTCTTTTCTGAATATCCTCCTGCAAGTTCACTTCCGTTTTCGATCACACGATAGCTTGCTTTCAGTGCATCCAGATCAGATGTTTTTACTTTCACCGGCACATATTTCAGTCCGAGTACATCATACTCTGTCATCTTTGTTGTTGCACCAGATTCTTCTGTGATCTCTCCTCTGTTAAATGTAATCTTGCTTCCGTCTGTCAGAACTGCAGTAGTTCCATCTGTCCAGTACTCGACTGCATACTCTTTTCCATTTTCCGCCTTGATTACTGCGTTGCACTGGAAAGAACCTCTGTGAAGTCCATGATTTACTGTAGCTCTTGTTACAGTATCGAATGCACCCTTGTCAGACTCTCCTTTTGAATCCTTTGCATCTGAAGAAGATGTATCTCCTGCTGCCTGCACATTTTCAGCAGCCCAGTACTCTGCCCAGCTAAGTCCTACATATGCGTAAGTATACTCACTCTCCTTTGATAAAGTATAAGTGAATTCATAATCCTTTGCATAGCCTGTTGCCTTTACTGAGATCTTAAATTCCTGTCCGTTTTCTGCATCCTTAAACGGAGCCGCAGTTGTGTCAATTGTTCCATCTTCCTTAATAATCTTTACTGCACGCTTTCCTGTTGCTACATACTCTGTTCCGTCAACTGTTGCGGATTCGATATTCTTTACATAAGAAGTTACATCCTCTGCTGCATATCCTTCTGCTGCTACAAGTGCTGCACTTTCACTGTTAAATACAACCGGTACAGCTTCTGTTGTCAATTCAAAATCTGTCGTAAGATCTGCATATTTTCCGGATTTATCAGATACTTTCAGAGTATATTTACCTATCTCAGCGCCTTTTGTCTTATAGGTAAGTACTCCGTCTTTTACCTGAACATCCTCAAGACCTTCAACTGTATATTCTGCCTGATAATCACCAGGAAGTCCTTCTACAGTTACATTTACTTTTCCACTTTCAACATCTGCATTCTCTGCTGCGACAGTCCCATTGAATTTAACCGGCACATATTGATCTGCGTCAATCTCATAGATTCCATTATCTGTGTAATATGTGATTTTATTGATTGTCTGACCCATCATCTTTTCATAATCTTTTGAGTCCAGTGTGTTTCCATGAGATGTTGTCACAAATCCTGTACTCCATGCCAGTTTTGTCTTTTTCCAGATATTTTCAAGATGACGAAGTCCGTAGTTGTCTCCTTCTTTTGTGCTGATCACAACTCCATATACTGTATTAACTGTTTTTGGGAGTCCATTTACATCTAATTCATAATCTCCATACTTTGTGTCTGTTGTGAAATCAATTGATGCATCACTCAACTTCTGTGCAGTTGCACCTTTCACTTCACTAAAGCTGAGTGAACCATCTGCATTTACTGTTGCTTCCTTATAATAGGAAGGAGTCTCACTTAAAATATAGTAAGAATAGCTTGCGCTCTCGAATAACGCATCTTTTCCATTATATTCTGTTGTTGTCTCTTTTCCTTTCATATTCACTGTAATAGAAAGCTTGCTGTCATCTGTGATCTGTGTATAGTTTTTCAGTACAGATGCATCACTAATCTTAACCGGATATGTAATACCTGTAATATCTGTTCCATCACTGTTTACATGATAAGATCCAGCTACAAGTGTTGATCTTGTTTTCGCTTTTGTAGCGGAGGATACACTGTCTGCTCCTGCTACCTGATCAGCTGCATAAAATTCAGAATACGGAATATTCATCAACACATACGTTTCTTTCGCAACTTCTGCCTTTTTCAATGCCTTCACTGCTGCATTCAACTCATCTGCCGCTGTGTCCACTGCACTCTGGGATTCCTTTGCTTTCAGAGCCGCCTTCGCTACAGTTAATTTTGTCTGCATTGCACTCCAGCTGTCTGCTGTATAATCAGATTCTGTCAGTTTCTCAGCCGCTGCGATTGCTGACTCCAGCTTTGCTGTGTCAATGGTAACTGTCTCCCCAGCTACCGGAGCTGACTGGATTGCTTCAAGTGCAGCTTTTTTAATTGCATCAGAAGTACGTGTTGCACCGGAAACTGTATCCCAGCTGTTAATTGTATCTTCTGTAGCGGCCTGGCCTTCAAGCTTTGTTTTAAATCCTTTTGTTTTGGAATATGCTTTATTAAAGTAGGATGCATTTCCTTCGTCATATCCTTCTTTCGGTGTAACTGTGATCTCAGAGAATTTTCCATCCTCTACTTTCAAGCTTACTTCTACATCATATTCTTCCCACTCATCGTCACTGTCATCTTCTGTTCTGGTTACATGAGCCGTCTTTGTATAAGTTCCATCCTTTGCAGTCTGACTTCCTGTTGCCGCAAAGATGGTTGACGGGCAAAGTCCTACTACCATAGACATTGCCACTGCCATGGACATTGCCTTTACTTTCATTTCTTTGTTTTTCATAGAAACCTCCTTTTTAACTAAAATAGTTACATACAGATCCTGCCTGTCGCAGTTCTGCTTTCCTGCTTCCGCATGGAATATATTATCAAGTTAGTTTTTGCTAACCCGTAATCAAAAAGTATTATTATCTATACTGTCCTTACAGCTTCTTTCTTCACAACCGGTAAAATCTTTCCTGCGACAATTCCAATCACGAACCCTGTCACTGTTCCTGCCACAAGAAGAACTGGCAGATAATAAATCAGTTTCAGATTCTCCACCACTGCCATCGCAACAAGAATCTGTCCTATGTTATGAAAGACGCCGCCAGTGATACTGACTCCTACAATGGAAATTCCATCCATCTTCTTTACAAGTACCATGGCAAGAAGGCTGACAACCGCCCCTGCCAGACTGTAAATGATCGACATTCCATTTCCAAAAAGAAATCCTGTCAGAAGTACACGCAGTACCGATACCGCCAGTACCTCCGGAATTTCCAGAAAATAAAGACCTGTAACAGTGACCAGATTAGCCACTCCAAGCTTCATCCCCGGCACTCCAAAATTAATTGGGATCAGGCTTTCCACATAACTAAAAATCATTGCCAGCGCAACAAGCATTGCCATATTCGCAAGTTTTTTATTTCTATTCATACATTCTCCTTTACAGTCGAACAATTGATTTATTTAGAAATTGTATCCGGTAAATGTTCCTTTTCATTTTGAGAATCATCAGAATTCTCAACTTCTTCTATTTCTACAACCAGCTTATGAGGCAGGCAGACAATGGTCTGTGTCCGGTTATTGATCTTCCCCTGCTCTTCGCAATATCCATCCGGACAGTCAGCCTCTTCCATGTAAGCTTTTCCATCCTCAATCCGGACACGGTTGTAAAAATCTCCTTCCTGCACTTCGATCACCTGGTCTTCATCCAAAGCATATCTTCCGTAAACTTCTCCGTCCACCTTGATCACAACCTGTTTTTCCTGATTTTCTTTTTGTCCGCTTTCCTTTGCCTGTACATACTGCATCAGATTCATCACAAGAAACAGTACACATGCCGCAAAGAGGATTCCGCCTCCTAAAAACAGATCTTTTTTCTTCATCTATTACACTCCTGCCCAGATCATAATTACAAGTAACAGAATTGCCCGAAGAATCGTAAACCAGAATTCATTTCCCTTCAGACCTTTGATTCCTGTATGGATATGCTTCTTTGGACAGGTATCAATACATTTCTGGCATTGGAAACAATCTCCCTCGACTTTGAGTGATCCGTCTTCCGGGAGTCCGATCCCGGATGGACATTTCTTCGTGCATCCGCTGCAGCCTTTGATGCAATTTTCTCTGTCGCGGTGCAATGCAAAGAACGGAAGCACCGGAAGCAATGAGAATACTGCTCCCATCGGACACAGATTCCGACAGAAAAATCTTTCTTCCAGACACATCCCCACAATAATAAGAAGTAGTAATATCACTCCCGGCAAATATCCCTGCAAATGGAAATTTCCTGCATGCAGCATAGAAAAAACATCCCACGGGCTTGTCCCTTTTGCCTTTCCATATATTCCTGCAAAACAAAATACTGCAATTACAGTCAATACCAGATATTTCAAATAACTCAACTTCTCTGCGACCTTTTCTGAAAGCAGCACCGGCTTTTTCTTTCTCTTCTTAAAGCACCAGATATAAAATGCATGAATTCCATCTCCAAGACTTCCGAATGCACATGCGAATCCACAGAAGAATCTTCCGAAAAGAATCGTATACGCACAGAGAACTATAAGCACCGTTACAAAAGAGGTCAGCCCGATTACCTCGCCTGCTCCTATCTGTGTAAAAATGTATTTCACGCCGGCAAATGCCGCTGTATACACAGATGGCAGAAACAGAAAATAGAGAATCTGAATCAAGGCACGGAGCCATGTGTGCAATTTTTTAATTTCTTTTGTTTTTAAATTATGTATGTTTAACTTCTTCACACTACTCTACCGCCTGTTCCAATGCCTGTTCTGCTGCATTTTTAATTCCTGTCGAACTGAACGTTGCGCCGCTGATCGTATCAACTTCTGCACTCTGCGCCTCTATGATCTTCGGAATGATATCTTCCGCCATTGCAAGATATGCACTGTCTTCCTTCTCAGCGGAGGTCACTTCTACCACTTCGATCTTTCCATCTTTTACAGTAACTTCTACAGCAACCGTTCCACCAAATCCATCCGCTTCTCCGGTATAGGTTCCATCCTTGTATCCTGCTCCATCTCCTGAATCACTCCCTGACTCAGAATCACTGCCGGCACCAGATGACTGTATCTCCAACTGTGCATTCAGTTTTGCGATTTCCTCATCCTTCGCACGGACATCCAACACTTCATTATATCCGAAAAGGACACCGACGATTGCCAGCAGACTAAACAGTCTTACGATAAACTCTTTCATCCTACTGCGCCTCCGTCTCTTCTGGTCTTAAAGCCATTTCCAGTGCCTTTTTGCATCCGTCAATAATCGCATTCGAAGAACAGGTTGCTCTGGATACCGTATCAATTTCTTCCGGCATTCCTTTGGTAATAATCTGGGAAACGACACCTTTTTTGCTTGAAGTTCCATTTGCCGCCTTCTTGATATAGCTGTCATTCGCTGCATCCCCATCTCCTGACACGTCCGTAATGGATACAATTTTGTCATTTCGTATTGTCACCTTCATAGAAAGCTGATACTCTGTAAAATCTTCATCCTCATCCGGTTTACACGGTACACTCACCTCATAAGTTCCATCGATGTATTTTGTCTTCACTTCTTCCTCTTGATCTGACTTCTTTTTCTCAAGCTGTGCAACTGCAAGGTTCAGATTCTCTACCGCTTTGTCAACAGCCTGCTGTTCCACTGTTTCATTCGCAGCTGTTTCCAACAGCTCTTTTGCATCATTCAGTCGGAGACTCAGAACCGCCCAGCTACTCTGCGTATACTCTTCCATCACAAGTGCTTCTGCTGACTTGACTGCATTTTCCAGTTCCGTTGTATCTGCTTTCTCTTCAATGGATTCTCCATTCGTTACTTTCTCCGCCTGTTTCAAAGCATTCTTTATTGCTCCGAGAAGTCCCTTAGAACTGTAAGTTGCACCAGATACAGTATCTACATCTGTATTCTGATTTTTAAGCACATTTTTCACTACACCCATTGCGCGGTTGAAAAATGCTTCATCATCTGATGTCTCTGTGACTAAAATTGCTTTGATCGTATGCTCCTGGATCACCACAGCTACCGATACATCTCCACTGTATCCTTCCGCTGTTCCATAATAGATTCCTTCTTTGTATGGAACTGTTCCGGTTGTTGATGTACTCTGATTCTGACTGGAATAACTGTTCGAGCTATTCGTTTCAGATGGATCCGAAGTCGCTCCATTTCCACTCACTGCCGCCTGACTTAATGCATCTCTTACTGCCTGGATGATTCCAACCGAACTGTACGTTGCTCCAGACACGGTATCTACATTGGTGCTCTGACTACTGATGATCGCATTGATCAGTGCAGAGGCTTTGGAAATGTATTCGCTTCCATCTTGATTCTCCATAATCTGGATGTCTGTGATCTTTCCGCCACTGATCTCAACCTTTACTTTCAGTGTTCCGCCAAATCCAGTCCCTGTTCCGTAATAAGTTCCGTCCTTATATGCTGCCGGGTCTTCCACTGTTGCGACAGAAGTAGAACTTCCTGCTGCCGCGCCGCCACCAGACTGTGACTGTCCTGTTGTTCCGCTGTCTTTTTCTCCTGTCAGTGCATTCTTCACCGCACTGATGATTCCCCGGGAACTATAGGTTGCCCCTGAAACAGTATCGACTTCCAATGTCTGTCCTTCGATGATCTTATCGATCACCGCCTGTGCACGTTTGAAAAATGCTGCATCGTCAGATGAACTCAGAATATCGATTGCAACGATCTGTTTGTCTTTGATTTGAACTGCAACCGTGATCTCTCCTGCATAACCTGTTCCAGTTCCCTTATAAACACCATCCGTCAGATCAAAAGAACCTTTTACCGCCTGCTCCTGCTCTTCTGACTTTGTAGTCTCTTCTTTTACAGAATTCGTTTGCTCCTGCGCTGCATAAACCGGTGGCTGATATCCACTCAGGGTGCCTGCTACACAGGATGCCACAACTGCTACCGAAAGTACCGGTGCAAATGGTTTCAGCTTCTTTCCTGTTTCTTTTAAATCCATTTTTCCTCCAAAATCTACTCTGTCTTACACTTTTCTATCGAATGATCTCAACTGTTCTCTCCGTTGAAAAATCATTTTCCAGCCCTTCTGTTACATATAGCGTCCCATCATCACTCATAAGGATTGCATCAAAATCATCCTTATGTTCTCTCCAGAAATCTGCCGCTTTCTCTTCTCCCATAATAAAAAGTGAAGTAGAAAGTCCATCTGCCAGTGTTCCGTCCGTACTTACAATTGTTACAGATACAAGTCCGCTTTCTGCCGGGTATCCGGTCTTTGGGTCAATGATGTGATGATACGTCACACCATCCTGTTCAAAATACCGTTCGTATCCCCCTGAAGTGATAACAGCCTTATCCTGAACACTCAGAATTCCCAGATAATCTTCTGTGTCATCGGGACTCTGCACTGCAATCTTCCATTTCGTTCCATCCGTCTTTGTTCCGAGTGCCTGCACATTTCCGCCAAGATTCACTAATCCACTTGTGATTCCATTGTCTTTGTAAATGTCCATAATTCTGGATGAGGTATATCCTTTTGCAATTCCTCCGAGATCGATTTTCATTCCTTCTGCACCGAAAGATATCTTTCTCGTTTCTTTGTCATAAGAAATATTTCCCGCATCAGTGAGTGGAAGAAGTTGATCCAATGTCTCCTGTGACGGAACCTGGAAGTTCTGTGTTGGGAATCCCCATGCTTCCATCACCGGATAAATCGCAATATCAAACGCCCCATCTGTCTCCTGATAAAGTTCCAATGCGCGTTCCGTCAAATAGCCTGCATCTTCGGAAAGCTCTGCACTTCCATCTGTGTTCAGTTTTGCGATCTCGCTATCTGCATTTCCTGTCGATAAAAGTTCATCCAGACGCTCAATCTCTGCCTGTGCTGCATCAACGGCTGCTTCTGCATTTTCTCCATACGCAGTCACTGTCATATAGGTATCCATTGCAAAAACATCTCTGGATGCTTCTTGAATATCCTCCGACTGATTCTGTGCACTTTCTGACGATGTTTCGGATTTATCTGCTGTCTTCTGTCCGCATCCGACCAACAGGGCCGATGCACAAAGACAGACTGCAAGTAAACATTTTATATTTTTTAATTTCATGTAATCGCTCCTGGTTATGCTTTTCTAACTCGTGTTAGTTTAACTAACTCCGTAAGTATACAGGATGTCTATTATCCAGTCAATTGGATTTTTATTATTTGAGAACTTTTCTCATTTATCTGTTTTAAACTTATATATTTTTCTCATGAACAAAGAATGTGCCTCGGCACATTCTTGCGCCTGCGGCGTTGCTAAGCGCCAGTGGCGCTTGTTTAGCAAGG
>OHFR01000704.1_pt1 | contig 13646 bp, 9 predicted proteins | sample 1567531 | NCBI WGS metagenome assembly OHFR01 (sample SAMEA3879597, study PRJEB24766) | human gut metagenome | biome: human-associated habitat; feature: feces | place: USA | collected 1985/1987
TGCGACCACCTGTTCCCAAAACAGGAGCGCTACCGGGCTGCGCTACACCCCGCTTACTCATCTCTACGACACCTCTTAAGCATTGCTTTAAGCATCATTTCTGAATTGCGAGTGCAAAGGTACTACATTTTTTCGATTCCACCAAATTTTTCCCTAACTTTTTTCAAAAAAATATGCATTTTAATGCAAAATGGCTGGGAAACAGGCAAAAAATAAGGGCAACCCCTATCCGGAATTGCCCTTATACCTTATTATATATAGTGGCGGAAAAGAACCGCAACCATACTTGCTGAACTTCTAAATCAGAAACCGACTGCCCGAATCTGTCAAACCGAGAAGACCGGCAAATCTGATTTCAGACCGGCAAATCTGATTTTACTTGATGATTCCCTCTTCTACGAAAATCTTCTTCAAGATCTGGACAGCCTGCTCAACCTGCTCTCTAGTATGAGTAGCCATGAGTGCGAAACGTACCAATGTATCCTGAGGAGCACAAGCTGGAGGAATAACAGGGTTGATGAACACACCTGCATCGTAAGCCATCTTGGTAACAACGAATGTCTTCTCAGCATCGCGTACGTAGAGAGGAATGATAGGACTCTCTGTCTCGCCAATCTCGAAACCTTCCTCGCGGAAACGCTTCAAGGCATAGTTGGTTACATCCCAGAGATTCTCGAAACGCTCTGGCTCATTCTGAATGATGTGGAGAGCCTCGAGAGCTGCTGCTGTGGCAGCTGGAGTGTTAGAGGCGCTGAAGATGTAAGTACGGCAGTTGTGACGGAGGAAGTTGATCGTATCCTTGTCTGATGCGATGAAACCGCCGATAGAAGCCAGACTCTTAGAGAATGTACCCATGATGAGGTCTACCTCATCGGTCAGACCGAAGTGGTCGCAGACACCACGACCCTGCTTGCCGAATACGCCAAGACCATGAGCCTCGTCTACCATGATAGAGCAGTTGTACTTATGCTTGAGCTTAACGATTTCAGGCAAGTTAGCCAGGTCGCCCTCCATAGAGAACACACCGTCAACAACGATGAGCTTGATAGCCTCCTCAGGGAGCTTAGAGAGCACGCGCTCCAAATCTTCCATATCGTTGTGCTTGTAGTGAAGCTGGGTAGCGAATGAGAGGCGGCGGCCATCTACGATACTTGCGTGGTCGCGGTCATCGCAGATAATATAGTCGTTACGACCTACTACGCAAGCCAAGACACCCTGATTTACAGAGAATCCTGTAGAGAAACACAAAGTTTCATCCTTGCCCATAAACTCAGCAAGCTCCTTTTCGAGCTGCACGTGCAAATCGAGCGTACCATTGAGGAAACGGCTTCCTGCACAACCAGAACCATACTTGTCGAGCGCAGCCTTTGCTGCATCAATAACACGCTGGTCGTTAGTCAAACCTTGATAAGCATTAGAACCGAACATCAGGATTTTATGACCATCGATGTCGGTTACCTCTGTCATCTGCTTACTTGTGATCTCGCGGAAATATGGATACACACCGGCAGCCATATACTTCTGAGGTTCACGATAATTCTTGTATCTTTCTTGTAATTGTCCCATTATTAATAGGTGTACTTTATTTTCTTTTTTTATATTTTTCTAACTTTCAGGGTGCAAAGATACAAAAAAGAACTCAATAAATGGCTTTTTTTATAAGAAAGTTTACTTTTATAGTTTTTTTAATCGATATTTCTTGTTATTTTGGGTATTTTTATTACTTTTGCAGCCTAAATTTTACAAACTCTTGACTATATAATGAAGAAAAAGATACTTTTCATCATGAATCCGATTTCAGGAACAGCCAGCAAGGCGGCAGTTCCCAGTCTGATAGATTCTGTTTTGGACAAAGAACTTTTTGAGTACGAGACAAGAATGACTGAAAGAGCTGGGCACGCTTCGGAAATTGCTACCGAAGCGAAGAACAACCATGTAGATGTGGTTGTGGCGGTTGGCGGTGACGGAACCGTCAACGAGGTGGCCCGCTCACTGGTTCACTCCGATACTGCCCTCGGCATTCTGCCTTGCGGTTCGGGCAACGGACTGGCAAGACATCTGCTGCTCCCAATGAACCTGAAGAAATGCATAGAGGTCATCAACCAATGCCAGATTAGAGATCTGGATTATGGTGTCATCAACGACCACCCGTTCTTCTGCACCTGCGGCATGGGCTTTGACGCTTTCGTCAGCATGAAGTTTGCCGAGAGCGGCAAGCGTGGTCCTATCACTTATGCTGAAAATATCCTGCGCGAGGGATTGAAGTATAAGCCTGAGACTTACACGCTGGAGGACGAGACGGGCACCAAGCAGTATAAGGCGTTCCTCATTTCCTGTGCCAACGCATCTCAGTATGGCAACAATGCCTATATTGCCCCTCAAGCATCCATGAGCGACGGTTTGATGGATGTTGTCATCATGGAACCATTCGATGTAATCGAGGCGCCTCAGGTAAGTTTCGACATGTTCAACAAGACGCTGGACAAGAACTCGAAGATCAAGTCGTTCCGCTGCAAGAAGCTCCATATCACCCGCAGTCAGCCAGGCGTAATCCATTATGATGGCGACCCTGTGATGACGGGTGCAGAGATTGATGTTCACCTGGAAGAAAAAGGAATCAAGATGGTGGTGAACCCATTTGCCAACAAGAACGACCGCAAGCCGAACATGATTCAGTCTGCCTTTGCCGATTTCTTCAACGACATCAATGCCGTGCGCGATGATATTCATAAAGACATCCAGCGCCAGAGCAAAAGAGTAGAAGCTATCAGCAAACTGGTACAGAAGAAGCTGAACCTTTAAGTAGTGAGTAGTGATCACTAATCACTACTCACTAAGATAGAATACTTCCGTTATTTTCCTATACCATTCCGAGCGGTTTCCCTGCGAATCCATCATCGTTTCAACATGCTCTTCATAAGGCGAAATGCGATGCTTGGCAAAACTCAGCATAAAGCGCTTTGGCTGCTTGCGCTCTACCGTCTTCACACCACACTTCCGTATAAGATAAAAACCTAATATACAAGACTCTGCAACAAACTGCTCCACTACTTCTACGGGAACAATCGCAGAGAAAATACCGTCATCAAAAAGCAGCCGTTTTACACCCGCAAACAAATCGCGGAACGGAAGACTGTCCGTATGTCTCGCCATCGTCCTCTTACTGTCCGGATTTTTCAAGCTATCTACAAAGAACGGAGGATTGCTCACTATCGCATCAAAAACACCGGCAGACTTCAAATCTTCAGCAGTTTCCAAAGCCTCAGCAGCTTCCGAAGTTCCCCCGAAATCCTGCAGTCTGCAGCATTCTATTTCCACCCTGTCGCGAAACGGACTTGCCATCACATTCTCCCTCGCCTGTCCGCAGGCATCAGCATCCATATCAATCCCTACGACCTCAGCTTCAGGAAAACGCTGCGCCATCATGAGCGAAATCAGTCCCGTTCCGGAACCGATGTCCAGAATCCGCTTGCCACCTTGCGCCCATGCACCCAGCAAAACGCCGTCAGTTCCCACTTTCATGGCACAACGGTCTTGCTCTATCTCAAACTGTTTAAATCGAAAATTACCCATAAATTCTTCTGTCTCTTTACAGAAGAAAACGAATGCGCCGCCGATTTATTTTATCGCAAGCAGCAGAAATTGCCACTTCCACCTGCAAAAGCAGCTACTTACATCTATAAAAACGGGTACTAATATATAGAAAAAGCAATTTTATTATTAAATAATCTATCATCTTCCACGATATTTCATAAAAAATGAGTACCTTTGCACGGAAAATAGAAATCATAACAAAATGAATAATAGAAGAACAAGTACCCGAATACAAATGATTGCAGATTACGAGGGCGACCCGAAAACCCTGATCGAAGACCAGGAAGAAGGTTTGTACCCTACCCTCTGCATGCGAGATATTGTAGTTTTCCCTACCAACATGACCCCTATCGTTGTGGGCAGAAAGGAAAGTCTGAATCTCGTCCGGATGCTGGAAAAGAAACCAGACACCATATTCTGCGTATTCTGCCAGAAGAACAAAGATACAGAATCGCCCTACGAAGAAGACCTCTACCCTGTAGGTGTCTTCGCCAAACTCATCAAGGTGATCAAGATGCCTGGCACAGAGCAGATGAGCATCATCATCCAGGGTCTGGGCAGATGTCAGATGAAACATCTCGTTCAAAAAGAGCCTTACACAGTAATTGACGTAAAAAGTCTTCCGGAGAAATGGCCTGACGAGAACAACGATGAACTCTTCAGAATGCTCTACGAGAACTTCCATTACGAAGCGACAGACTATATCAAATCAAACGCCAACTATACTGATGAGGCCATCCAGGCCATCAACGAACTCTCGAGCATTCATATGCAGTGCAACTTCATGTGCTCCCTCCTCCCTTTCTCCATCGAGGATAAAATCAAGATGCTGAAAGAGGAAAATCTCAGCGAGCGCATCATGATTGCCATCAGATCCCTTAACAAGGTGCGCCATCTGCTACGCATCCAGACTGAGATTGAGAACAAAACCCACTACGACCTCGATGAACAGCAAAAGGAATACTTCCTCAAGCAGCAGATCAAGAACATCAAGGAAGAACTGGGAGAAGGCAACGCCAGTCCGGAGAAGAAGGAGATTCTGGAGAAGGCGAAAAAGAAGAACTGGAGCGAGGAAACTGCCAAAATCTTCAAGAAAGAAATTGCCAAGCTCGACACCCTGAACCCACAGAGTCCTGACTATTCGATACAGATAGGATTCCTGCAGACCATGGTAGATTTGCCTTGGAACTCCTACACCCAGGACGACCTCAGTCTGACCCGTGCCAAGCGCATTCTGAACCACGACCACTACGGCATGGAGAATGTGAAGGAACGCATCCTGGAATTCCTCGCCGTAAGAGCACTGAACGGCGGCGGCAAGAGTCCTATCCTCTGCCTCTACGGTCCTCCGGGCGTAGGAAAGACCAGTCTGGGCAAGAGCATCGCAGCAGCCATGAAGCGCAAGTATGTACGCATGTCGCTGGGCGGTCTGCACGATGAAGCCGAAATCCGCGGTCACCGCCGCACCTATGTGGGAGCCATGCCGGGCCGCATCATCAAGAACATGCTGAAGGCAGGCAGCAGCAATCCGGTCTTCATCCTCGACGAGATTGACAAGGTGGCGCAGAGCAATTTCAACGGCGACCCAGCATCAGCCCTGCTCGAAGTGCTGGACCCGGAACAGAACAATGCCTTCCACGACAATTATCTCGATATGGATTACGACCTCTCCAAGGTACTCTTCATCGCCACAGCCAATGACCTGAGCGTCATTCCGCGTCCGCTCCTCGACCGTATGGAGCTGATAGAAGTAGGCGGCTACATCACCGAAGAGAAGACAGAGATTGCCAAGCGCCACCTCGTACCGGAAGAGCTGGAAAGCACCGGACTCGACAAGGTCTCGCCAAAGGTAAGTTTCAACAAGAATGCCCTCGAGTTCATCATCGAGCACTACACCCGGGAGAGCGGCGTAAGACAGCTGAAGAAGCAGATTGACAAGAGTCTGCGCAAGATGGCTTACAAACTTGCCTGCAACCAGGAGCTGAAGAACTACACCATCACCCCTGCCGAAGTAAAAGACCTGCTGGGCAATCCGCCGTTCAACCGCGACATCTACCAGGGCAACGACTATGCAGGAGTGGTAACCGGACTAGCCTGGACCTCAGTGGGCGGCGAAATCCTCTACATCGAAACCTCGCTCAGCAAGGGCAAGGCAGGCAAGCTCACCCTGACCGGAAATCTGGGCGACGTGATGAAGGAATCAGCCATTATCGCACTGGAATACGTCAAGTCGCACATCGACCTGCTCCAGGTAGACTACCGCATCTTCGAGCAGTGGAACATCCACATCCACGTGCCTGAGGGAGCTACCCCGAAAGACGGTCCTTCTGCCGGAATCACCATCGCCACCAGCATCGCCTCAGCCATCACCCAGCGCAAGGTGCGTGCCAACACAGCCATGACCGGCGAGATAACCCTCCGCGGCAAAGTGCTCCCGGTAGGCGGAATCAAGGAGAAGATTCTGGCAGCCAAGCGGGCAGGAATCAAGCACATCGTGATGTGCAGGGAGAACCAGAAGAACGTAGAGGAAATACCGGAGAAATATCTCAAAGGCGTAGACTTCCACTATGTAGAGAACGTGGCTGACGTCTGGCAGTTCGCGCTGACCGACGAGAAGGTGAAAAACCCTACAGACTTCAGCATTGAGGAAAATGATAAAAAAGAATAGAAATGAAATTTGAATTACAAGTAACAGATAAAGCAAGCGATGCGCGTACAGGCATCATCACCACCGACCACGGACAGATCAAGACCCCAATCTTCATGCCCGTAGGAACCGTAGGAAGCGTGAAGGGCGTCCACTTCGAGGAACTCAAGAAGCAGGTCATGGCACAGATTATCCTCGGAAACACCTATCACCTCTACCTGCGCCCAGGTCTTGACGTCATCAGGGCAGCAGGCGGATTGCACAAGTTCAACGGCTGGGACCGTCCTATCCTCACCGACAGCGGCGGTTTCCAGGTCTTCTCGCTCACCGGCATCCGCAAGCTCAAGGAAGAAGGCTGCGAGTTCCGCTCCCACATCGACGGCAGCAAGCACTTCTTCACACCGGAGAATGTAATGGACACCGAGCGCATCATCGGAGCCGACATCATGATGGCCTTCGATGAATGTCCACCGGGACAGAGCGATTACCAGTACGCCAAGAACAGCCTCATGCTCACCCAGCGCTGGCTAGACCGCTGCATCAAGCGATTCAACGAAACCGAGCCCCTCTACGGCTATCAGCAGAGTCTCTTCCCTATCGTTCAGGGCTGCACCTTCCCGGAACTGCGCCGCGAAGCAGCCAAATACATTGCCGACAAGGGAGCCGACGGAAATGCCATCGGCGGACTTGCCGTAGGAGAGCCTACCGAGGTGATGTATGAGATGATAGAAGTAGTGAACGAAATCCTGCCGAAAGACAAGCCGAGATATCTGATGGGCGTAGGAACCCCGCAGAACATCCTCGAAGCCATCGAGCGCGGCGTAGACATGTTCGACTGCGTAATGCCGACCCGCAACGGCCGCAACGCCATGCTCTTCACCTATCAGGGCACGATGAACATGCGCAACAAGAAGTGGGAGAAAGACTTCAGTCCGATAGATCCAGACGGCTGCGACATCGACCTCGTAACCACGAAGGCCTACCTCCACCACCTCTTCAAGGCCCAGGAGCTGCTGGCGATGCAGATAGCCAGCATCCACAACCTCTCTTTCTATCTGCGCCTCGTGACCGATGCCCGCCATCATATCGAGCAGGGCGATTTCGTGGCATGGAAGAATTCCATCATCGACCAGCTTGGCCGAAGAATTTAAGTAAGCAAGCATCATGAAAGATTTTAAGAAAATAAGAAAACACCGCCGACTCTACCGCACCGGCCGATGGGCTTCCCGCAAGTTCGGGTGGCTCATCAGGGCTGTGCGCTGGCTGGCTCACAAGCTCCGGTTCCTGCGCATATTCCGGTTTCTCAACCCGTTCAGGTACATCAAGAAGCTCGACTGGTACATTATCAAGAAGTTTCTGGGCTACTATTTCTTCTCCATCGCCCTAATCATCTCCATCGCCATCGTCTTCGACTTCAACGAGAACCTGTCAAAATTCACAGAGCACCATGCACCGGCGCGCGCAATCATCTTCGATTACTACGCCAACTTCGTGCCCTATTTTGCCAACCTCTTCAGTGCGCTGTTCGTGTTCGTGGCGGTCATTCTCTTCACCACCAAGCTGGCAAGCAATTCCGAAATCATCGCCATCCTGGCGTCGGGAGTATCCTTCAAGCGTCTCCTTCGCCCATACATGATTACCTGCATGCTGCTCTCAGCCCTCTCCTTCGGGCTTTCAGCCTACGTCATTCCCCACGGAACCGTCATCAGGCAGAACTTCGAGACGATGTACAAGAACAAGAAGAAGAATACCAGTGCCGAGAATGTACAGCTGCAGGTAGACAAGGGAGTGATTGCCTATATGCAGCATTACGACAACAGCATGAAACGCGGCTACGGATTCTGTCTCGACAAGTTCCAGGACAAGAAACTCGTAAGCCACCTTACAGCGATGGACATCCAGTACGACACCATTTCCGACAGCAAGTATCACTGGAAACTGAGCAACTGGAAAATCCGCAAGCTCCAGGGCATGAAGGAGCATATTACGAGCGGAGCCCAGAAGGACACCATCATCATGATGGAACCTACCGACCTGGTCTATTCCAAGGGTCAGCAGGAAACCTTCACCAGTCCTGAGCTCCGCGATTACATCTCCAAGCAGATTAACCGCGGTTCGGGCAACGTAGTGCAGTACGAGGTAGAATACCACAAGCGCATCGCCTCTTCCTTCGCTTCGTTCATCCTCACCATCATCGGCGTCTCCCTCTCAGCCCGCAAGCGCAAGGGCGGCATGGGAGCAGCATTGGGCGTTGGACTTGCGCTGAGTTTCGGCTACATCATGCTGCAGACGGTTTCTGCCACCTTCGCCATCCAGGCCAACTTCCCGTCTGTTCTGGCAGCGTGGCTTCCAAACTTCCTCTTCGCCATCGTAGCCTACTTCTGCTACCGCAAGGCACCGAGGTAATTATCAATTAATAATTAAGAGTTTATAGTTTATAGCAGCCATGCTCCCCTATAAACTATAAACTGTAAACTATAGAAGAATGTATTTCGACGAATTAGATTTAAACGACAACGTGCTCGACGCATTATATGACATGCGCTTCGACACATGCACTCCAGTACAGGAAAAGTGCATTCCAGAGATATTAGAAGGTCACGATGTCTTGGGTGTAGCCCAGACCGGAACCGGCAAAACCGCAGCCTATCTGCTGCCTGTATTGAGCAAGCTCGATGACGGCGGTTATCCGAAAGACGCCATCAACTGCGTCATCATGTCACCAACCCGCGAGCTCGCCCAGCAGATAGACCAGGCGATGCAAGGCTTCGGCTATTACCTGCAGGGCGTGAGCAGCGTAGCCGTATACGGCGGCAACGACGGCAACCGTTACGATCAGGAGTTGCGCAGCCTCCGCATGGGCGCCGATGTAGTCATCGCCACCCCGGGCCGCCTCATCTCCCATATCTCTCTGGGCAATGTAGACCTCAGCAAGGTAAGTTTCTTCATTCTTGACGAGGCCGACCGCATGCTCGACATGGGTTTCTCTGACGACATCAAGACCATCGCGTCAAAACTGCCAAAGACCTGCCAGACCATCATGTTCTCGGCAACCATGCCTGAGAAGATAGAAGAACTGGCTAAGACCCTGCTCAAGAATCCGGTAGAAATCAAACTTGCCGTCAGCAAGCCAGCCGAGAAAATCAAGCAGGAAGCATACGTATGCTACGAAACCCAGAAGATGACCATCATCAAGGACATCTTCAAGGCGGGCGACCTGAAGCGCGTCATTGTCTTCAGCGGCAGCAAATTCAAGGTGAAGCAACTCGCAGCTTCCCTCCAGCAGATTGGAGTAAACTGCGGAGCCATGCACAGCGACCTGGAACAGGCTGAGCGCGATGATGTGATGTTCAAGTTCAAGAGCGGACAGTATGATGTTCTCGTAGCTACCGATATTGTGGCGCGCGGAATCGACATCGATGATATTGAGATGGTCATCAATTACGATGTTCCTCACGATACAGAAGATTACGTTCACCGCATCGGCCGTACTGCCCGTGCCAACCGCGATGGTAGAGCCATCACCTTCGTGAGCGAAGAAGACCAGTACTGGTTCCAGCAGATAGAGAAGTTCCTGGAGAAGGTGGTAGACAAAATGCCTCTCCCTGAGGGATGCGGCGAAGGTCCTGAATACATCAAGCTTAACAAGCCGAAGAAGAAAGGCGCAAACGGAAGAAACAACAGACGCGGTAACGGCAAAAACGGCGAGGCCGGAAAGAACAGTGCCAAGAACCGCCGACAGAAAGACCGCGACCAGACTTCTCACAAGCGCAAGCCAAACAAGCCAAACGAGCGTCAGGAAAAAGCACCACGCAGCAACGAACAGCAGCCTCAGCAGGGCAACAAGCAGCAGAACGCAAAGCAGCAGAACGCAAAGCAGCAGAACAGAAAGCCAGCCCAGCCAGGCGAGCAGCCAAAGAACAGCAACAGCCAGAAGCGCCGCAATAACAGCAACCAGCAGCGCCCAGGCACCGAGAACAATGTTCGCCCAGGCAGCAACGGCCGTGGCAGAGGCGTAGCCCAGAAAAAGGGCGACAAGCCGGCTGCACACAAGCACACCCCTATCGTAAATCCACAGAAGCAAGAAAATGCTGTGAAGAAATTCATCAAGCGCATCTTCGGATTCAAGAAATAGGAAATAAATTATCTTTTAAAAGAAAAGAGGAATGATGAAAGCGCTACCCCTCACCCCGCTCATGACCATCAGCCTCACACTGACGATCGGAATCATCATAGCCAAATGGGGCTATGATGATTTCAATATGCGCTTCTGGCTCATCATCTCCATCATTTCATGCGCCCTTAGCAGCATCATCTTTTTCCTTACTAAGTTTTTAAGCAAAAAAGCTTACTTCAGCAGGAGCCACCAGTTTCTCATCTACTCCCAATGCGTGATGATTCATTTATGCATTCTGAGCCTTGGGGCTTTTCTTACCTGCAAGCAAATAGCTGATTCCCAAACCTCTACACAACTGAAAAACTGGCAGGAACTGCCTTACCTCACACGGGCAAAAATCAATACCGAACGCTATAAAAGCAATATTGAAAGCAAACTGGTTTCCCTTCACGTAAAACAGCAAGACTATGCAGTCATCGCAGCCATGGCGCTGGGCGACAAGAGCGCACTCGACTCGAACACCCGAAACAGTTACTCCATTTCCGGAGCCAGTCACATCTTGGCAGTAAGCGGACTTCATATAGGCATTATCTTCCAGCTTTTCATCTTTCTGCTAGGCGGCAGAAAGTACTCAGTTTACACCATCATCCTGTCCCTCATCTCCATCTGGACCTACGTTTTTCTCATAGGATTGCCGGCAAGTGCAGTCCGTGCAGCCATCATGCTTTCAGCCTACAGCTTAAGCTTAGCTTTCCATCGTACCGGTCTGCCGCTCAACACTTTATCCTCAGCTTATATATTTATGCTCTTCATCAGTCCGCTCTATCTTTTCGAGTTGAGTTTCCAGCTTTCGTTCCTGGCCGTAGCCTCCATTCTGTTGTTCTTCACACCCCTTTACACCCTCCTCCCCATCCGCAGCCGTTTCATCCGTTGGGCATGGGGACTCCTTTGCGTTTCACTGGCAGCCCAGATAGGAACCCTTCCGGTCATCGTCTACACCTTCGGCAGAATATCGTGCTATTCACTTCTCACCAATTACATCGCCATTCCCGCAGCAACCCTCATCCTATATCTTGGGGCAGCATTAATCCTGTTCTCCCCACTCACGTTATGGGCGCCCATAGCACCGGTTGTCGCCCCACTCATCAGCCTTACATCAGGCGCCCTGACCAGCATCACCCAGTTTTTGAATACAGCCATAAAACTGATCAGCATGCTGCCTGGAGCAAGCATCGAAAACGTAAGAATCAGTCTGCCTCAGGTAATCGGTCTCTACGCTGTCATCCTGCTTGTTTATGCCCTATGGCGCAGGATAGATAAAAAGAAGTCGTCAGAATGCAAGATTCCATAAAACGGAGATAAAGGCTTAAACCCCGAAAAATGTCTCTTATATAATAAGGTGTGCGTACACAAAAGCGCTACAAATCGAGGTTAAGAATGTTAAAAAATAACTTTTTTCTACTTTTTCTGCATTTTTTCTTTCTTTTTGTTGGTGTTTTCGAGAAAAACATGTATCTTTGCAACCAGAAATTAAAAATAAGAATTTAAACTCAATAAAAGATTAAAGATTATGAAAGCATCAGAAGTCATCGCGAATCTCCAAAGAAGATTCCCAAACGAGCCTGAGTACATTCAGGCAGTTAGTCAGGTTCTCGGTACTATCGAGGAAGAGTACAACAAGCACCCAGAGTTTGAGAAGGCAAACCTCATCGAGCGTCTCTGCATTCCAGACCGCATCATCCAGTTCCGCGTATCTTGGGTAGATGATAAGGGCAACGTACAGACTAACATGGGTTACCGCGTTCAGCACAACAACGCGATTGGCCCTTACAAGGGAGGTCTTCGCTACCACAAGTCAGTAAACTTGGGTATTTTGAAGTTCTTGGCTTTCGAGCAGACATTCAAAAACTCTCTTACTACTCTCCCAATGGGTGGTGCTAAGGGTGGTTCCGACTTCTCTCCACGTGGCAAGAGCAACAACGAGGTAATGCGTTTCTGCCAGGCTTTCATGACAGAACTTTATCGTCACATGGGTCCAGACGAGGATGTTCCAGCTGGTGACATCGGTGTAGGTGGCCGTGAGGTAGGTTACCTCTTCGGAATGTACAAGAAGTTGACACACCAGTTCCAGGGCGTCTTGACCGGTAAGGGTCAGGAGTTCGGCGGTTCATTGATTCGTCCTGAGGCTACAGGTTACGGTAACGTATACTTCCTCTGCAACATGCTCGCTACCAAGGGTATTGACATCAAGGGCAAGACAGTTTTGGTTTCAGGTTCAGGTAATGTAGCCCAGTACACTATGGAGAAGTTGCTCCAGTTGGGTGCTAAGCCAGTTACATGTTCAGATTCAGACGGTTACATCTACGACCCAGACGGAATCGACCGCGAGAAGCTCGATTACATCATGGAGCTCAAGAACGTCGAGCGTGGCCGTATCAAGGAATATGCAGAGAAGTATGGTGTAAAATATGTTGCAGGTGCTAAGCCTTGGTTTGAGAAGGCAGACATCGCTCTCCCATCAGCTACTCAGAACGAAATCAACGAGGAGGCAGCCAAGGCTCTCATCGCCAACGGCGTAATCGCAGTAAGCGAGGGTGCTAACATGCCTTCTACTCCAGAGGCTATCAAGGTATTCCAGGATGCTAAGATTCTCTACTCTCCAGGTAAGGCAGCCAACGCAGGTGGTGTTGCAGTATCAGGTCTTGAGATGAGCCAGAACTCAGAGCGTCTGAAGTGGTCTCGTGAGGAGGTTGATGCTAAGCTCCACGACATCATGAACGATATTCACGCTAACTGCGTGAAGTATGGTACAGAGCCAGACGGTTACATAAATTACGTAAAGGGTGCAAACGTAGCCGGCTTCCTGAAGGTAGCTAAGGCTATGATGGCTCAGGGCATTGTATAAGGCTAGAAAATTTTTAAATAAAATTAATACAATAGAAAAATAGGAAATTAGGAAATAGCGGGTCTGTGAAGATCCGCTATTTTTTGTGTCTACTCCTTCCCCCACTCCTTCTTTACATCAAAGCAGGGACAGGCTTTGTTGGCAAATTCATTATGCCCATGAATCGTGGCTAATGGATATATCACAAAGTTGGGCAGGCTGGAAAGCTTTTGCCTTTACAGGCTTATAATGCCTAAAAAGGGTGTTCAGTATTCAGTATTCAGTTTTTTTCGCTGTTGTTACCATCCTCTACATAGAAGGTATATTATATATATAATAATATATAATATCACTGCTGTCCCGTTTAGAAATCATCGGGCCTGAAAAGGCTAGGATATAGCCAA
>OHFR01000730.1_pt1 | contig 13257 bp, 10 predicted proteins | sample 1567531 | NCBI WGS metagenome assembly OHFR01 (sample SAMEA3879597, study PRJEB24766) | human gut metagenome | biome: human-associated habitat; feature: feces | place: USA | collected 1985/1987
TCTGCTGAGATGCTGATTCTTCCTTCACAGTCTTATTCGGGATAAGACTATCCAATCCTTTTCCAAGACCATTTCTTTTCCCTGCCATAATCACTCTTCTCCTTTATGAATAACTTCTTCTGCCAACAGCATATAACTCGTAGCTCCTGTTGACTTCGGATCATAAAGATTGATCGGCATTCCATAACTAGGAGCTTCCGCTAATCTAATATTTCTCGGAATAATTGTCTGGTAAATGGTTGTGTCTAAATTATTTTTTACATTTTCTACAACCTGAGTTGAAAGATTGGTGCGGGCATCATACATTGTAAATACGACGCCTTCTATCTCAAGATTCGGATTCAATCTCTCCTGTACAAGTTCAATCGTATGTATCAACTGACTCAGTCCTTCCAATGCATAATATTCGCATTGTATAGGCACTATTATAGAATCAGCCGTTGTCATTGCATTTATTGTAAGCATGCTCAATGCAGGCGGACAATCAATTACAACAAAATCATATTCATCTTTTACTTTTTTCACTTCAGTTTTTAATATATATTCCTTATTTTCAACACCGATCAATTCAATCTCTGCCGCTGACAGATCAATACTTGTCGGAATAATATCCAGGTTTTCAATTGCTTCTTTTTGAAGCACTTCCTCTACACCAACCTGTCCAATCATAAGATCATAGATATTCTTTTCAACTTCATCTTTGTCTATTCCTAATCCACTCGTCATATTTCCCTGCGGATCCATATCAATGGTAAGCACTCTCTTCTCGGCTTCTGCCAAACATGCGGAAAGATTGATTGCCGTTGTTGTCTTTCCAACTCCGCCTTTTTGATTGCATATAGCAATCGTTTTGCAGTTCGACACTTTGTGCATCCTCCTTTCGTAGTATTCATAGCCATCGCAGTATGGCTATGTACTTGACCGGCTCATTTCCTAACCGGTCGGGCAATATTTGTTCTCAACACCCCTTGCCGAGCATAAAGCTCACGGGAAGTCACTAAGGAACAGGTTGCTAATCTGTATCATAGGAATTTCACCTCTGCCGGGTACTCCGCCAGCTCCGTAGAGAAGTATCATTATCCTTCTGACTGTCATCGCCGTAACAGGGGCAACCTGTTACTTATACCGGGAGTTCTCGCTGTTCTGCAATGCAGAAGTCACGGCGTACCCGATAAGGTGGCTAAAATCATCAGAATTAAAGTCTTAGTGAATGATTTATTCAGTTGTCAAAATACAAGTGAAAGGCTTCCGTTTTCGTGGTGCGGAATTAACCCCTTCACTTGTTTGAAATGGGAGAGCGTTTTTGGGGGGTGTTTTTTCAAAATTTCTTAAATATTTTTTTGAACGCAAAAAAGCCGCCTATTTTCCTCAAATTAGAGGTCAATAGACGGCTGATAGAAATGTTCATAATTTAGATGTTTATTTTGTTCTTAATAAATGGTAAAGTCCTGTTCAAGAGCTTTCATCAAGCACATTCTTTCACATTTATATATATTTGATTTTGAACTTTCTTATCTTGGCAGATAGCACTTTGCAAAGAACATCGTCAACTCCATCGGTGCATCTACCTTGTGCAATTAGGTTGTTCTTCAAGCGAACAAGGGACTGAATAGTCGGTCTGTATTCATCATCGGAAAGATATAAATGATATTTCTGTTCTTTCAAAGCAACCACCTCCTGTACTGCAATTATATAATAGGAAATGGTATAGGTGTAGTTTGCGAATAATCCTCCATTATTGAAAAATGAACGAATTAACAGGGTAACGACCGCCTTGTCCATTAGCAGGATTTTTGGCTCGATTTTTTCCGCCATTAGCAGAGAGGGCAATTTCATTAGCAAAACAGCGATTTTTTTGCTAATTTTTATTAGCAAGCCGTCCACCTGAAAGGCGGACGACATTAGTCCTAAATTCCATTAGCAGACGGAGAATTTGCTAATGAAAATCTGTGATTTCTTCGTTTTTGTCGTTTTCTCGCTAAAATAAAAAAACGCCGGAAACCCTTGATTTTACTGGGTTTTCCGGCGGAGTTTTTGGCGTTCCCGAGGTGATTCGAACACCCGACCTACCGCTTAGGAGGCGGTCGCTCTATCCAGCTGAGCTACGGAAACATCTTTAAAATCTATTCAATTATGGACTTAAACTAACTCATTGTCAATCACTTTTGCTCCAAAGGCGGTCGCCATAACATATTCTTAGGAGGCGGACCCTCTATCCTATGCGCAGAAATAATTATATCATATTAAACCGAAAAGTCAAGTTTTTTTGAAAAGCAAAAATCCCCGCTCGGGGGTTGCGCGGTCAGCGAAAATATCGGCTTTTTTCCATATCAACGCAGCCGTTGTAACTATGTTTCCCCCAGTGGCATTACAGCCGACACCTTTTCGACTGTAACGCCGCCTGGGGAATTTGAGGGGTAAGCGGATTACTGCGGCTCAAGCGGAATAAGCGGCAGTGTGATTGTAAAAACGGTAGGGCTGCGGGGGGATGTGAGCCGCAGCCCGTATTCCTCGCCGAAACGCAGCTTTATTCTTTCGTTTATGTTTTTAAGTCCGTAGCCCGATGTGGCTTTTGTGAGAATGGTATCTGTTTTTTGGGGCGGTATGCCCGCGCCGTTATCCGATACGGTGAACACAAGCGTTCCGCCCTCGGCATATGCCGAAACGACAATTTCCCCGTGCGGCTCTGCAAGGCTCCTTATTCCGTGTTCAATTGCGTTTTCAACAAGCGGCTGGAGTATAAGCGGAATGGCAAGGCAGTTTTTTATGCCCTCATCTATATTATAAGCCACCTTAAAAATATCGCCGTAAATCGCTTTTTCAACGTTTATATAGTATTCAACTATTTTAAGTTCCTTTTCAACCGAAATATCATCATCGCCCTTGTTTAAAACGGCGCGGTAAAAGTTTGAAAGATTTACCACTATCAGGCTGGTTTCGGTATCTCCCTTATCAATAGCGTTCCAGTTTACCGCCTGCAAAACGTTATACAGAAAATGCGGCTTTATTTGTGCCTGCAGGGCTTTCAGCTCTGCTTTTTTCTGTATATGCTCGCTTTCGCGTATATCTTCTATCAGGCGGTTTATGTGGCGTATCATATTATCAAAATTATTGGTAAGGTTCCCTATTTCGTCGGAATAATCGGAATGTACGCTTATATCCAAATCGCCTGTTTTAACGCGGTTTATTTCGTTATTCAAAAGGGTTATTCTTTTTGTAAGCGTGTTGGAAAACGCCAATGCCAGCAGTGTTGAGAAAAACAGGCATATTAAAAGAAAAATAAGGGTTGTAATAAGTATGCTTTTAATACCCACCAAAAACGTGCCCTGATTTACAAAGGCGGTAAGCACAAAGCCGTTTTCAAGCTTTATGCTTTTAATTAGAAAGTCCTTCCCTCCGAATTTTGTGTTTTCTTCGGTGCCGAACACCTCGTTTACGTCCTTAATAAGCGCCTTATCTTTAGGTAAAATACTGCTGTAAATGCAGCCGCCGTCCTCAGAAAAAAGAGCTATGTTATAATTGAAAAAATTAGGCGAGGCGGTGGATTCAAGCAGCTTTTGAGGGTTTATCTGTATGGTAAGGTCGCCTTTATATTCATCTTCCATAACTATGGCACGGGAGAGTATTATCATTTTTTCATTGTAAAACCAGTTAAAATCACCGTTATTACTTTTCCGAAATTCAGAAATGTTAAACTCCGAGCGCGGGCGAATAATGCTCCTGAACGCCGGGCGCGCCGTGGCGGGATAAAAGGTTACCTCGCGTATGTAGCGGTAACTTTGCTTTGCGTTGTAAATAAAGGGGGAAAGCACGGTTTCGGCGTCACGCATTATTTCGTCCGATTTATCCGGCTCATAATTAAGAACGCCGCTCATTGTAGGATTATTTTTTATTTTATCAATAACATTTTCGCTGTTTTCAATTGCCTCGTTAAGTCCGGCAGACGCGCGGCTGAAATAGTAGTCTATATCGGTAAGCTTTGAGTTTATAAGCATTTTGCGTGATTGATAAAACGAGTAAAACCCCAGCACTATAATAGGCACTACCAAAACGAGCGAGTGGGTTATAAGCAGCTTTTTTCGGTAGGGCAGATTGTTAAACCGCAGCGGCAGTGTTTTTATAAGCTTCATTTGCTATCCCTGCTTTTTCTTTTACGGTACTGCGTAGGCGTGATACCGTAGGTGGATTTGAAAAGCGCGCAGTAGTAGGACGTGCTTTCATATCCGATTTTAGTACAAATTTGCGAAATACGCAAGTTTGTATTTGTTAAAAGCTCGCAGGATTTTTGCAGGCGGTAGTTTTTAATATAGTCAATAAAGTTCTGATTGGTTTCTTTTTTAAATAAATGGCTGAGGTAGGAAGCCGAAAAATACAGCCGCTGAGCTACCGATTCAAGGGTTAAATCGGTCATATATTCGGTTTCTATAATGTGGTAAACATTGTTTATTATTCTTGAATTTTCGTAGCTGTCATCGCTGTTTCGAATTTCGGTTATCAGCTCCTCAAAAACCGCATATACATCATTGACCGATTGCGTTTCAAACATCTTTTTAAGATATTTTTGCATTTGGGTTTCAACATCATAGGTGTTTACGTTAAGAAAAATTCGGTTGATTATATTTGAGCATATATATTTTACATATAAAGCGGACATATGATTGCTTCTTTTAAAATAATCAAATAGAAATTTTATATCGGAAAGCACCGCGTCATAGTCCTTTGAATGAACCGAAAAGGCAATGCGGTCGGTTTCGGCGTCTATCAGCTTTATTTGCTTGCCATGCCGTTTATGATTCTGTTTTTCCTGTTTATAATTGTGCCGTTGGTTCTTGCAATACCGCAGTATATTATTCTGAACGCGCTGGGCATTGTAAATACATACTGGGTGTATATACTGCCCTCGCTTGCCTCATCACTCGGGCTGTTTCTTATGAAGCAGTTTATGGAGCAGGTGCCGGGCGCGCTTATAGAGGCGGCAAAAATTGACGGCGCAAGCTGCTTAATAAAACCCAGCTTTCAAAAATCGCAAAGAATATTCCGCAGGAATACAGCAGCTTTGATATGGATGCGAATGAGTTTATATTCACATGTTCAAACAGCGCTACCGGCAGCACCGATTTGCTCGACCTTATAGCCCTTAAAAAGGTGACGGCGGGCACAAGGGATAAAAACTTTATGTGCGATTTAAACGGCGACGGCAGCGTGACTGCGGCAGACCTGGCGGTTTGCAGAAAGGTTCTTCTGAGCCGATAAAGTAAAAAAATTCGGCGGGTGGGAGCATCTGCCGAAACTAATTTAAAAGGATATTTCGCTATGAAAACATTTGAATTTAAGCCGCTGCACGGCAAGGAAACGGAAATACTGCTTGAAAACCCCGATAGGGGCTTCAGAATGGAAACCAAAATGGAGGTATCGGGTAAAGAAGGGCTCTTCAGCTATGACCCTTATGTGTTTCTTGATGAATGTCTTGAAAAATATAAGGAGGACAGACCCCTTATTACCCAGCATTATTTTTATCTTACCAACTACAAAGAAAAGGATTTAGACGATGTCGCGATAAACAGCATTGAAAGCTTTTTTGATTATTGCCGCAAAAAGGGAATAAAAATATTGCTGCGGTTTGCCTATATTCTTCACGACGATAAAGAGGGCTGGGCAAGAGAGGACGTAGAGGAAGAACAGATAATGCGCCACATTGACCAGCTGGAAAACGTGATTGCGCGCAACCGTGATGTGATTTATGCTTTTCAGGCGGGATATTTGGGACCGTGGGGCGAATGGTCGGGCGGAGCTAAGCAGGACAGAAAAACCATACTCAGCCACCTGCTTGATAATATACCCGAAAATCTGCCGGTGCAGGTGCGCTATGTATGGATAAAGAATGTTCTTGATAAATACGATATGCGCCGCGCAAGGGTAGGGTATCACGATGATTATATACTGGATGAGCCCCACCAGTGGAACTCAGGCGCTAAGGACGACAGCCCGTATTATGAGCAGCTGACCGAGGAAACGCCTTATTTCACGGTGGATGGCGAAATGCCCTGGGTGGACGACCGCTGCAATTTATTGGGCTTTCCTATTGCGAAACGTCTTGCAAAGCATCATTTCACCTCGTTCAGCATAGAGCATAACTATAAGGAAAAGCGGGGCAAGGATAAGGAAAAATGGGCAAGGGAAAATTCCTACTCTATTGAACGGTGGAAAACAGAGCCTGTAACGCCCGAAATGCTTACCGAAAACGGTATGCCCTTTAACCCCGAGTGGTTTGCAGACGCCGACGGCAGGGCGATAGAGCGCAGCTGCTATGAGTACATAAGGGATTTTCTCGGCTACCATATAGCGGCGAAAAATGCGGAAATTTCAAAGGCGGGGCGCTTTACCGAAATTAAGCTGAAGCTTATAAATCACGGTTTTTCGGCGCCGCACTCAATGAAAAGCTGCGATATTGTGCTGCTTGATAAGGATAATAATATTATAGCGGCAAGACCCGCCTGCAAGCTCTCAGAGCTGCAAAGCGGCAATGAAGTGACCTGTGAGACATATTTTGACGGGGATATTTCCGCGGCGGTGCGTTTCGGCTTTTCACTGAAAGATTACGGGAATAAGGGCGCAAGGCTTGCAAACGACTGTGAATTTATAAACGGTGTTAATATTTTAGGGGAATTAGAAATTTAGAAATTTAGACATTAGATTTTAGATATTAGACGTTAGAAAATACCCCTCAGTTACTAATGCGCAGGCTCCCCGCTATGCGGGGAGCCTGTTTAATTCCTGTTAAGTCTGCTAAACAGCGCGGCTATTTCAGCGCGCAGCCCCGCGTTTTCGGGGTCGTGCAGGGTGGGGTCGCGCTTTATAAGCTCCTCTGCCTCTTTACCCGCCAAATGCAGAGTTTCGCGGTCGGCAAAAATATCGGCTATTTTCATATCGGGCAGCCCGTGCTGGCGCGAGCCCAAAAAGTCGCCGGGGCCGCGCAGCTTTAAATCCTCGTCGGCAATTTTAAAGCCGTCGGTGTTGTTTTTAATAACATCTAACCGCCGCTTTGTATCGCCCGATTTAACGTCCGAAATAAGTATACAGGCGGAGCTGTACTCGCCCCTGCCTATTCTGCCGCGCAGCTGGTGCAGCTGCGAAAGCCCGAAACGCTCGGCGTTTTCTATTACCATTAAGGCGGCGTTCGGCACATCTATGCCTACCTCTATTACGGTGGTTGAAATAAGCAGCTGTATTTCCCCCGCGGCAAATCGCCGCATAACGTTTTCTTTATCCTTCGGCTTCATTTTGCCGTGCAGCAGCCCTACGGTATAGCCTTTGAACTGATTTTCGCTTAATTCCTTATAATATTCGCTTGCCGATTTTATACCCAAAGCCTCGTTTTCATCTACGAGAGGGCAGACTATGTACGCCTGCCGCCCCTCGGCGATGAATTTTTTTATATAATTATAAACCCGCGCGTTATATGAGGAGTCAACGCAATAGGTCGCTATTTTCTGCCTGCCTGCGGGGTATTCGTCTATTATGCTTATATCAAGGTCGCCGTAAATTATAAGCCCTAACGTGCGCGGTATGGGCGTGGCGGACATAACAAGCGTGTGCGGGTTATTGCCCTTTGATGAGAGCCTGCCGCGCTGACCCACACCGAAACGATGCTGCTCGTCGGTTACCACAAGCCCTAAATTTTCAAACTCCACACCGTCGGTAAGAAGCGCGTGGGTGCCTACCGCAACCTTTATTTCACCGCTTTTAAGCTCCGCCTTTACCTCGTCCTTTTGCTTTTTGGTAAGCGAGCCTGTTAGCAGCGCGCATTTAATGCCGCTGTTTTCGGTAATTTTGCAAAGCGTTTTAAAGTGCTGCTCGGCAAGCAGCTCAGTGGGCGCCATTAAAGCCGACTGAAATCCGTTTCCCGCCGATATATACATAAGCGCGGCGGCAACCGCGGTTTTTCCGCTGCCCACGTCCCCTTGAATCAGCCTGTTCATGGGGCGCGGCGACATCATATCCGTAAGGCACTCGTTTATGACTCTTTCCTGCGCGCCCGTCAGCTTAAAGGAGAGGGTCTTTTTAAATTCTTCAAGCAGGTTGTTTTTAACGGTGCAGCCCGCAAGGGCTCTGCGGCGGCGCTTTAAAAACAAAAGTCCTGTTTGCAGAACAAAAAGCTCCTCAAAAACAAGGCGGCGCTTTGCGCTTTCAAGTGCCTGCCGTTCAAGCGGAAAATGTATGCTTTTAAGCGCCGTTTTAAAATCGCAAAGTCCGTTTTTCTCCCTTATGCCTTGGGGTATTACGTCCGCCATACCGTCGGCATAAACAAGCGCGTTTTTCATTATTTTTTCAATCGTTTTGGAGCTTAAGCCCTCGGTTGCGGCATAAACCGGCTCTATGCCCATATATTCCGCGGGCATTATTTCGGGGGAGGACATTTGCCTGAGCGTTATGCCGTAGCCCAATTTGCCGTAAAACAGGTAGCTGCGCCCCTGCCTTAAATTTTCAGCAAGGTATTTCCGGTTGAAAAGGGTTACTTCAATTACGCCGCTGTCGTCAGCGGCGGCGAATTTATAAAGGGTCATACCGCGGCGGATATTCACCGTTTTAACGGGGGAGGTTATCTCTGCCCTTACACACACGTTTTCGCCCTCGGGACATTCCGAAACAGGGGTTATATTCTGCCAGTCAAGATATGCGCGCGGGTAAAAGCGCAAAAGGGCACCGACGGTATCGATGCCCTTTTTCTGCAATAATTCTGCCCGCTTTTCACCCACGCCCTTTAGGAACCTTATGTCGGTGGAAGCCGTCAGCATAATTTTTCTCCTTTATTCAACGGAAATAATATAGTAGTAAACCGGCTGACCGCCCTTTATAAAGGTTATTTCGGTCTTGGCGCCGTATTTATTCCGTATTTCTTCTTCAAGCGCCGCCGCCTGCTCGTCGGTTACGTCCTCGCCGTACATAACGGTAAGGAAAGCGCTGTCGCGTTTTATCATCTGTTTTAAAAGTCTCATAACGCTGCGGTCAAGCTCGGTATCGGTAAAGGCGATTTTTCCGCCTACCATACAAAGCAGCTCGCCCTGCTTTATTTTATGACCGTCAAAATCGGAATCGCGCGCGGCAAAGGTAATCTGACCGGTGGCAACGCGCTCGGTGGCGTTCTGCATTTCAATGGCGTTTGCCTCGTCATCCGTTTCGGGGTCGTAAGAAAGCATTGCGGTTATGCCCTGCGGAATGGTGCGGGTGTGTATAACTATCACCTTGCGGGTGCTTATCGGAATAGCCTGTTCCGCCGCCATAATAATATTTTTATTGTTGGGCAGCACATAAACCGTCTCGGCGGGGGTAGCCTCAATAGCCTTTAAAATATCATCGGTGCTCGGGTTCATGGTCTGACCGCCCGAAACTATGGTGTCAACGCCTAAATCCTTAAACAAAGCGGCAATGCCCTCGCCCGCGCAGACGGATACAAAGCCTACGGGCTTAGTCGGCTCTACCGGCTCAAAGGTCTCGGTAAGGTCGGCGCTCTTCGGCGGCTTTTTGCGCGCGTTTTCCGCGTCGTGCTTGGCTCTTTCGTGCTGGTCGCGCATATTCTCTATTTTAAGGTGAACAAGCTGACCGAAGGTAAGACCGTTTTCAATAGCGTTGCCGGGGTGGTCGGTGTGAACGTGAACCTTAATAATTTCCTCGTCGTCCACCACCACTACGCAGTCGCCTATCGACTCAAGGTAAGCCCTTAATTCGTGCGGCTCTTTTTCGCACTCGGGGTCGCGGTTTACTATAAATTCGGTGCAGTAGGTGAAGGTTATTTCGGTTTCGTATTCGCCTGCGGCATTTACAGAGCCGCCCTCGTTTGCGGGCTCAGCCTCTGCGGTCACCTCGGAGCGGATCATAACACCGTCCTTAAATACCGAGAGCATACCCTCAAGTATTGTAACAAAGCCCTTACCGCCCGCGTCTACCACGCCCGCCTTTTTAAGCGTGGGCAAAAGCTCGGGGGTTTCGGCAAGCGCCTTTTTTGCACCCTCAATAGCCGTTTCAAAAACGCCTAAGGCGTCCTTCCCGTCCTTCAAAGCATCGGCAGCGTATTCGCTTGCAACGCGCGCCACGGTAAGTATTGTGCCCTCGGTGGGCTTCATAACCGCCTTATAGGCTGCCTCAACGCCCAAAGCAAAGGCAGAGGTAATATTCTCCGCGGTGGCGTATTCAGCACCGTCAAGCCCCTTTGCAAAGCCCCTGAAAAGCAGCGAGGTAATAACGCCCGAGTTGCCGCGCGCACCACGGAGCAGCGCGGATGCATTGACCGAGGCTACCTTTCCCGCAGTAGCGCCGCTGAGCTTTTCAAGCTCTCTTGCGGAATTTGCAAGGGTCATAGACATATTTGTTCCCGTATCGCCGTCAGGCACGGGGAAAACATTCAGATCGTCTATCTGCTTGCGGTTATTTGTGAGATTATTCGCGGCGGAAATTATAGCGTCGCGTAAAGTATCGCCGTTAAACAAAAGTAAACACTCCTTACAAGCCTTAAGGCTTATTCCTTAATGCCGTCTATCTTAATGGTAACGCGGTCAACCGTAATGCCCGCAATTTCCTTAACGGCATATTTTACCTTCTCGGTAATGCTCGCCGCTATTGCATTGATGTTCATACCGTATGTCACAACGATATGCAGCTCAACCGAAATTGCGTCGGCGTTTCCGATAACGCGTATTCCGGTATCGGCTCTTCTTACCTTTGAAAGCATTCCCAAAACTTTCTGTCGGCTGTCGCTGGGTATCATACCAACAACGCCGAAGCAGGACGTCACCTCATGACCTATGAGCTTGGAAAGATACGCCTCGGTTATATCTATCTTTCCCAGTCTTGTTTCATAAGCTATCATAACATATCCTCCTATTTTGCTTTAATATTGCGCAGGTTGATTTATTCGCCCACGCTGTATGAGTCAATTGAAAAATAAATATCACTGCAAGAAGAATTATTTACGTTTTCAATCTTATCATTGTAAAAAAGTACGCCGGTTCGGTAGCAAAGCGGTATTACCGGCATTTCGGTCTGCAAAACGCTGCTTAAATCGGCAAGGGTGTTTGTGCCCGCGTAAAAGCCGCTTACCAGTTCTGCCGCGGTGAGGCTTTGCTCCTCTGTCTGCTGCTCGCCACCATCCGTTTGCTCCGTTTTTTCGTCCGCTTTTTTCCCGTCTTCCTTTTTTTCAGGCTTTTTTATCCCGTAGGCAGCGCTGCCGCCCTCGGTTATAAGGCTTGAAATATCCATATTCGGCGTTATTGCAACCTCTGCCAGATAAAGCTGAAAATTGCCCGATGACAGCGCCGCGGTGTAATCCGCAAAGCTTTTTTCCGCCACATTAACGGAAATACCGTACTCTGAAAGCCTGTTAGCAATTATCCTTGCGGCGGTTACGCGCAGGCGGTTTTCCTTATTCACAAGCAGCTCGAATTTAAGCTTTTTGCCCGCGCCGTTTGTGCGCACACCTGCACTATCTAACTTATTATATCCTATTTCTTCTAAATTCTCAACAGTTATTTCTTTATTTGCCTGTAAATTTATATTTTGCACAGATTTTACCGCTTCCCACGCGGGGTTGAAAAAGCCGTTTGCGGGCAAAGCGTTGTTAAAATAACCGTCGCGGCATATTTCCTTTCGGTCAAGCCCCGAGGAAATTGCCTGCCGCAGGGCGTTAAGAGACAATTGCTCGTCGGATAGGTTCGCACCTATATATATTAAGTGATTTAAGTTTATATTCACCTTTTTTCCGCTCATACGCAGAATATTTCCGTCGGATATATCGCTGTAGTACATATCCGCCGCGCCTATTTCCACATAATGCCCCACGGCGTCGCTGTCGGGCGCGTTTATAAGCCTTATTTCTTTTATCGCACGGTCTTTGCCGGGGTCGTGCTCGTTTGTTATCAGCTTATCCTCGCTGTCGTTAAGCTTAAACCTGCCGCAGCCTATAGGCGGGTGGGTAACGCCGTCTGCATCGGTTCGGGTATCCGACCCCTTTTTAATAATGGGGAAATCAAGCGTGTTTGCAAAGTATGGGTCGGCGCGGTCAAGCTTTATAACCACCGTTTTGCTGTCTCTTACCGTGGCGGAAAGCGCTTCGTACAGCTTGTAGGCGTACTCGGTATTTGATTTTTTTGCAAGGTTGAAAGAATAAACCACGTCGTCTGCGGTAAGGGCAGAGCCGTCGGAAAAATAGCGGCTTTTAAGGGTTACGGTACATTCCTTGCCCTTTACCTCGGCGCTTTGCGCTAATGAGTAGCTTATATTATATGAATTATCGGTTTTTAAAAGCGGCTCGTATAAAAGGCGGCATAGCTGTCGGTTAATATCCGTCGCGGCGGTGTAGGGGTTAAAGGTATCTGCCGCGGAGTACAGCATTGTTAAATAATTTCTGCTGCCCGCAGCCGCAACCGCCGTCGGCGGCTCTGCCGATGAAGAGGTGCCGTCGGGCTTTGCGCGGCAGCCGCTTAAGAATATTAAAGCCGATAAAACAATCGCCGTTATTTTAAGCCTTTTCAAGCGCCTCAGTTCCTTTCTTCAATATATATCCGCTCTGTACCTACGGTTTTGCCGCTTGCGCGGTCAATTTCAAAAATGCAGCCGTTAAGCATTTTTCTGCCGTCTGCCTGCTCAAACCGCGCCGCTCCCCCGTTTTTCAGCCTGTCAATAATAATCTTGGTTTTCACCCCTAAGCAGGAGTCGGCGGGTCCCGTCATTCCAAGGTCGGTTATATACCCAGTGCCGTTTTTCAGTATCTGGCTGTCCGCCGTTTGCACATGGGTGTGCGTTCCGAACAGGGCGGAAACTTTACCGTCCAAATAAAACCCGAGCGCCCTTTTTTCGCTGGTTGCCTCGGCGTGAAAATCCACAATTATAATTTTAGCGCCGTCAGCCCAAGCTTTTTGTATCAGCTCGTCTGCCGCAATAAACGGGTTAGAGGCGGCAACGCGGTCAAGGTAGACCCTGCCCAAAAGATTTATAACCGCAACCGAGGTGTAGCCGAGGTCCGCAAGGCAATACCCCTTGCCCGCAGCGTCACCCTCTAAATTTGCGGGGCGCAGCACAAAGTAGTTTTCATCAAGCATACTATACGCCGATTTTCTTCTCATAGAGTGGTTTCCGCCCGTTATAACGTCTGCTCCGCAGGCAAAAAGCATTTCGGCGCTTTCAGGCGTAATGCCGTTGCCGTCGGCGGAGTTTTCGCCGTTTATAACGGTAAAATCAATCTTTTTTTCTTTTTTGTGATGTTTT
>OHFR01000734.1_pt1 | contig 13198 bp, 13 predicted proteins | sample 1567531 | NCBI WGS metagenome assembly OHFR01 (sample SAMEA3879597, study PRJEB24766) | human gut metagenome | biome: human-associated habitat; feature: feces | place: USA | collected 1985/1987
ATTCTTACCCCGCACCCCGGCGAAATGGCAAGGCTGTGCGGCGTGACCGCGCGTGAAATTGAAAGCGACCGTGTGAAATACGCCCGCGATTTTGCAAAAAAATACGGCTGTATTTTGGTTTTAAAGGGTGCAAATACCGTTGTTGCCGCACCTGACGGCGAAATAACCTTTAACACCACAGGCAACCCCGGCATGTCAACAGGCGGCAGCGGCGACGTGCTTGCAGGAATTACCGTTTCCCTGCTGGCACAAGGGCTTGAACCGCTCGCAGCTTCAAAGGCGGCGGTTTATCTTCACGGTGAGGCGGGCGATAAAGCGGCAAAAAAGCGCGGCGAGCGCGCAATGCTGCCCACGGATTTAACAGAGGAGCTGTAAAGAAAGGGCGCTCGGCTTGAAAAAAACATCTCTGTTATTATTTATTTTTATGTTTTCCCTGTTTCTTTCGGGGTGTCGGCAGAAATGCAGCGTCACCCCTTTAGTGCGGGGAATTTCTTTTTCCTGCACGGTTAAATATTATAATGAATGTTACGATGGTGAGGCATCGGTTGCCGAAAACGGCGATACAGATATTAAAATAACCTCACCCGAGGGGCTTTCGGGGCTTATTCTGCACTTTAAGGGCGAAAACGCCGCCGCCGAATATTCGGGGCTTAATTATAAATACAATATTTCCGAAATGCCTGAGGGTATGGCTTTTACATATCTTTACGAAATGCTGCGAGCCGCCGAAAAGGGCGAGGTAAGCCTTGAGGACGACAAATACTTTACCGAAAGCAAAAAAGGCAGCCGCATATGCCGCCTGTACTTAGGCGCCACCGGACTGCCGATTTCGGCGGAGGACGCATCAAACGGATTCTCCGCCGAGTTTAAAAATGTTACAGTTATGGGAAAATAGTCAGCTTATCCAATCAGCAATATCACTGTCTGACGCGTAGGGGGAAAACCTCTTGCCGTCCTTCCGGTCGCCGTTTTGGGCGCAATAACAGCAGCCGAGACACGGCGCAACCCTTATCTCCGCTACCCTTATCTTTTCAACCCCGCTGCCACTGTCAAGCGCTCCGCGCATAAATTCATCGCATAATAAATCGGAATTTCCGCACTTGCGCGGGCTGCCCGATAAAATCAATACCTTTTACTCATTTTCGGCTCATCTCTTAAATGCTTTCCTTTAAAATTTTCACAATTTCTTCGCGGTCAAGCGCTTTGTAGCCGCCGTTCATGGGCAGTACCAAATCGGCTATTTTTTCCGCGTCTGCTTCAGTTACACCGAACTCGCCCGTGTGCAGTACAAGCCCCAATTTCTTCATCCAGTCTTCCATTGCCAAAAGCCCCTCTGAGGCTGTCTGCTCGTCAGTTTTGCCCTCGGCATTAACGCCCCATACGTTTACGGCAAAGCGCTTGAACTTTGAAAGCCCATACGGCATAATATAGCGGTAATAAGGCAGTGAAACCGCCGCAAGGGTCATACCGTGGGTGGCGTTTGTGTACCCGCCTATTGCCTGACCTAACATATGCACCATCCAATCGGTGCTTTTACCCTTTGCAACAAGGGTATTCAGCGCCCATGTAGCGCACCACATAATGTTGCTTCTTGCCTCGTAATCCTGCGGGTTTTCGTTAGCAATAAGGCTTGAGTGTATAACCGAACGCATAAGCCCCTCGCTTATATAGTCGCTTGTGTTATCGTCCTCACCCGAGAAATACTGCTCGCAAATATGGTTGAATATATCGTATATACCCGATACCATTTGGTATTTCGGAAGAGCCATTGTAAATTTGGGGTTTAAAACCGAAAATCTCGGCATAACCTCATCGCTTGCAAAAACGTGACCTATTTTCTGCTTTGTTTCGCTGTTTGTTATAACGCTGCCTGCGTTCATTTCGGAGCCTGTGCCCACCATTGTAAGCACACAGCCTACGGGCACTATTTTGCAAGCAGGCTCTTCAAAGCGGATGTAATACTTTTCCCACGGGTCTTCATCACAGTAGACCGAAACAGCCAGCGCCTTTGAATAATCGCACACAGAGCCGCCGCCTACCGCTAAAATAAAGTCGGCGTTATGCGCGCGCGCAATTTTTACGCCCTCGTAAAGCTTTTCAAGCGTGGGGTTGGGCATTACTCCCGCAACCTCGGCAACGCTTTTGCCGCAGTCGTTTAATATCTTCATAACGTCGTCATAAATGCCGTTTTTCTTAACCGAGCCGCTGCCGTATACCAGCACTACGTTTTTGCCGTACTTTTTTAGCTCCGTATTAAGATTTTCGAGCGAATTATCCCCGAAATATAACTTTGTAGGATTGCAATAAGAAAAATTACCTAACATTATTTATTCCCCCAGTTTATTATATTCTTCGTCCGTTACCGGCTCGCACCACTCGGTGCCGCCGTTTTCTGCGGGCACCTCTACTGCAAGGTGCGAAAACCAGCTGTTTTTCTGCGCGCCGTGCCAGTGCTTAACGCCGGGCGCTATATTCACTACGTCTCCCGGTTTTAAAACCTGCGGCGCTTTGCCCCATTCCTGATACCAGCCGTTACCCGCTATGCAAACCAAAATTTGTCCGCCGCCCTTTTCGGCCTTGTGTATATGCCAGTTATTGCGGCAGGCAGGCTCAAACGTAACGTTGAAAATACCCACCCGGCTTTTTGATACGGGCGCTAAATAGCTTTGACCTATAAAATACTTTGCAAATGCGTCATTAGGCTCGCCTATCGGGAAAATCATTGAATTTACGTGCGCCTGTTTTTCGCTTTCGGCATCGGGTTCCTCATTCCACACGTTTTTAGCAAGTCTGAAAGCCGCCCACGCCTTGGGCCAGCCCGCATAAAACGCCGCATGGGTTATTATTTCCGCAATTTCGGCTTTTGTAATTCCGTTTTGCTTAGCGGTTTTTAAATGATATTCAAACGAGCTGTCGCAAAGTCCTTGAGACAGCAGTGCCGTTACCGTAACAAGCGAACGGTCACGGAGGGATAATTTATCCTCCCTGCTCCATACCTGCCCGAACAGTACATCGTCGTTAAGCTCTGCAAATTTCGGTGCAAACTCGCCGAGCGCCTCTCTGCCTGCCGTAACCTTTTTCATAATTATTTCACCCATTCCTCTATTATTTTTTTCGATTTTGAAGTGCTGCCGCCGTGTATGGCAAGCCCCTTTTCAACCCTTGCCCCCGGGCAGAGCCTTTTAATATCCGCTACACTGCTGCCCATTCCGCTGCCCTCGTGGGTGCAGAAAGGTTTAATTGTTTTACCCGTGAAATTGAAATGCTCTAAAAAGGTAAACACCGCCATGGGCATTGTGCTCCAATAATTAGGATACCCCAAATATATAACGTCATAGCCGTCAAGCGTTTCGGGGTATGCTAAAAGCTCGGGGCGCGAGTCCCTCTGCTGGTCAGCGCGTGCCTCCTCAATACAATCGTTATATCCCTTAGAGTAAGGCTTTGCCTGCTCTATCTTAAAAATATCCGCCCCGGTAAGCTCCCTTATAATACCCGCCGCAACCTCGGTATTACCGACAGTCAGCATTTTAAGCGTGCCGTTTACATAGTTTTCATCAGCTCTTGAATAAAAAGCAATAAGTGCCTTTGACATATTAAAACCACCTTTCATGCTGTTATTATAACACCGAAGATATTGACGCGGAATATCCGATATGTTATTATAGTATAAACCAAAAGTTTATAGAGGTGTGCTATGTATAATCCGTTGCTTGATACATTTTTAGCTGTAGCTGATTGCGGCAGCTTTACAAAAGCGGCAGATAAGCTGTTTATTTCGCCTACCGCCGTTATGAAAAAGATGAATGTGTTAGAGGAGCATTTAAACCTTAAATTGATAGAAAGAACGCCCGCAGGAGTAGTGCTGACCCCTGCGGGCAAGGTGATATACCGCGACGCTAAGTTTATAATGGACTATTCAAAAAAATCGGTTGCCGCGGCGAACGCCGCCACGCTTGAATATGACACCACGTTCTGCGTGGGCACCTCCCTCTTAAATCCCGCAAAGCCGTTTATGGATTTATGGTACAAGGTAAACGCAGATTTCCCGAATTACAAGCTGCATTTGGTGCCGTTTGAGGATAACCACGAGGGTATTTTATCCGAAATAAAAAAGCTGGGTGAAAAGTTTGATTTCCTTATCGGCGTGTGCGACTCAAAAGCGTGGCTTTCCCTTTGCAATTTTTTACCGCTCGGCAGGTACAAAAAGATGATTGCCGTATCGCGCGGGCACCGTTTAGCCGAAAGGGACGTAATAAATATAGAGGACCTGTACGGCGAAACGCTTATGATGGTAAGCCGCGGCGATTCGGGCGTAAACGATTTTATCCGCAATGATTTAGAGAAAAACCACCCGCAGATTCATATTGAGGACACGTCGCAATTTTATGATTTATCGGTTTTCAACCGCTGCGCCGATTCGGGTAACGTGCTGCTTACTATTGAGTGTTGGCGCGATGTTCACCCGGGGCTGGTTTCCATTCCCGTTAATTGGGATTACAGTATTCCCTACGGTCTGCTGTATAGCATAAACCCAGATAAGGACGTTATAAAATTAGTTGAAAAAACAAAAAAATTGCAAAATTAAAGTCAGTTTTTCACCAATTGACCTGCCAGCGTCCGCCACAGCTTTTATCGGTTGATTTTTTTACAGTGTTTTCTTTGATTTCGGAGCTTTTCTGTTTTTCTTTGAGTAATCGGTCAAATTCGGCGGTATCAAACGGCAGGGGCACCCTTTTATTGCCCGTCCATTCGGATAAATACGCCGCGTTGGATATTGTAAGCTCGTTTATTCCGTCGTATCCCGGCGATAAAAGCTCTTCGCCGTAAAGTATAGCGCCCGCAAAATTTTTAAGTATGCCCGCATGCGCTTCTTCCCTTTCGGCGGTAAACTCACTGTATTCCGTTTCGGGAGTTACAAAGCCTTCGACTGAATTTTTGCAAATATCGCGCTCGTCCTCTTTTAATTTCCACAGCTTTAAAAGCCCGTTTTCAAGCACAATTTTGCCGCGCGTGCCGGTTATCTCAAGCCTGTTTGTTCCGGGGCAGTCGCCTGTTGAGGTAATAAATACGCCAGTTGCGCCGTTTTCATACTCGGTATATATTGTTGCCTCGTCCTCAACCTCTATATTATGGAACTTACCCACATTGCAAAATGCGGTAACGGCAGAGGGTTTTCCGCAAATCCACTGCCAAATATCAAGGTTATGCGGTGCCTGATTTAAAAGCACACCACCGCCTTCGCCGCGCCATGTAGCGCGCCAAGAGCCCGAATCGTAATAGCTTTGGGTTCTGTACCAGTTTGTTATTATCCATACCGAACGCTTTAATTCACCCAATTCTCCGCTGTTTACAATTCTGCGCGCCTCGCGAAAAAGTCCGTTTGTGCGCTGATTGAACATTACGGCAAACACCTTGCCGCTTTTCCTTGCCGCCGCGCATAGCTTTTCGGCTGCCGAAACGGTAATATCTATCGGTTTTTCCACAAGGACATGCTTGCCGTATTCAAAGGCTTCGATTGCAATTTTTGCGTGCAGCGGGTGCGGCACGGCTATTATTACCGCATTTGTATCCGAATTTTTTAAAAGGTCGGTATAATCGCCGAAAGCGGCAATATCGGGGTAATCCGCTTTTGCCGCTTTTAGTCTTTCGGGGTTTATATCGCAAACGGCGGTAACCGTCATATCCGGAATAATCCCCGCCGTGACCGTTTGTAAATGAGCATAGCCCATATTCCCGATACCGATAATTCCTACCTTTACTTCGTTCATAATAAGCCATGCTCCTTTGATTGTTTATTTGCTTCCCGCGTAAGAGCTGCTTGTATCCGCAACCACTTCTTTAACGTCTGTTTTGCGTTTTGAGGTTGCTACGTGCTTCATAAGCTCAGTATAATACAAATCCTCGTCAAACGGAAGAGTTATTTCCTTTCCGAGCCAAGAGGATAGGTGCATTGCGTTTGAAAGGGTAAGCCCGTTTATGCCCTCTTCTCCGCCTGCTATAAGCGGTTCACCGCGAAGTATTGCGCCGCCCCATGCGTTTATTACACCCTTGTGCTGCGGATTTTCGCCATCAAGCTGAGGGTCAACCTCGTGTGCTCCAACCGTTGCGAACGGCGTGGTATTTGTTTTTGAAAACTCCTGCTCGGTCATATCGTATTCAAGCACGGTAAGACGGTCGTCCTCGGCTACAATTTTAGCCTTATCAAGCTGAATTTCAAAGCGGTTTGTGCCGTGTGCGTCGCCCGTTGAGGTAATAAATACGCCCGTCGCGCCGTTTTCGTACTCAACATAGGTGGTAACGTCGTCCTCAACCTCTATATTATGCCACATTCCGTAATGCAGATGCGCCTCCACCTTTTTCGGCATACCGCATATCCACTGCCATAAATCAAGCTGATGGGGGCACTGGTTTAAAAGCACTCCTCCGCCCTCGCCCGACCATGTGGCGCGCCAATCGCCCGAATCGTAATATGCCTGCGGGCGATACCAGTTTGTTATTATCCAGTTGGTGCGGCGGATATTTCCGTACACACCGCTTTGCACAAGCTCCCGCATTTTGCGGTAAATGCAGTTTGTACGCTGATTAAACATCATACCGAAAACCACGTCGGGGTGCTTTTTCGCCTCCTCGTTCATTTCGCGCACCTGCTTTGTATAAACGCCGGCGGGCTTTTCCACCATAACGTGTATTCCCCGCCTCATACACTCAATTGCGTATTTCGGATGAAAATAGTGCGGCACACAAACCATACAGGCATTTATAAGTCCGCTGTCAAGCATTTCTTCTGCTGTTTCAAAGCAATGAATATCGGGCGACAGCTCATTTTTTGCCCATTCAAGTCTTTGCGGTTTAATATCCGCCACGGCAACAAGCTCAAAATCGGGGCATTCTCCGCCGAAAACACACCTTGCGTGTGCAGAGCCCATATTGCCTATACCTATAATTCCGAGTTTGATTTTTTTACTCATTTATATTTTCTCCTTTATTCAAAGCCCAAAGAATGTAAATACTTATAGCTGCGCTTTAAGCAGTCAAACGGATCCTCACCGTTACAGTCGTCCTGCTCAACGAGCATATATTCCGTGCCCGCCGACTCAGCCTTTTCAAAAACACGGTCAAAATTTATGTTGCCCTCGCCTATTACCGCCATTTTTCTGCCGTAGGCGTAGTCTTTTAAATGTATGCACGGCACTCTGCCCGAAAGCTTTTCAATCCACTGTGCCGGATCTCCGCCGCCTGCCTGCACCCAAAAGGTATCAAGCGTAAAGCCCATTTCGTCGGGCGACATATCCTCCGCAAGCCCTTCAATAATAAGCTTGCCGTTATGTTTTTTAAACTCGCCGTCATGATTGTGGTACATAAAGTACTTTCCGTTTTCCTTGAGCGCCTTTGCTATCGGCTTGTAGATGCTTATAAAGTCGTTGTAATGCCACTCGTCCTTTTCTTCATCAAAGCCGAACCAGCCAAGCCCTACATATCTGCACCCGAAAATATCATGCTCGCGCGCAACACCGGCAGGATCGGATTTAAGCTTATCTGCCGGGGTGTGCGTAAGAACGCATTTAAGACCGTTTTTTGCAAGCTCTGCTTTAAGCCATTCGGGACTGAACTCACAGGTGCCCGAAATCTGAACGTTTTTATACCCGATATCCGCTACCTTCTTGAGTGATTCCGCAAAATCATCGGTATTTTTGCAAAAATCACGTATTGTGTAAAATTGTGCACCTATTTCCATTTTAAGTCACCTCATATAAGTTCGCGTAATGCGCTTACCGCCGCGGAGAACGCCTCTTTGGCGGTAGCGTATTTGTAAACCTCGCCGATAACGCTTGTATCTCCCTCTTTTTCAAGACCTTTAAGACCGTCAAATACCGTAAGGTGCGGTTCTACCGTCACACTGTTGCCGCCGATTTTTTTAAATTCATCTAATACAAATTTAACATTGCCTATCCCCTTACCCGCAGGAACAACGCTGCCGTCCGCAAGCGCGTCCTTAATATGCAGATACTTAATGTAAGGCTTTATCATTTCCCACGCCTTTAGGGTGTCAACCTCGCACTGAACGTAATTCGCGGGGTCAAATATCGCTTTCATTTCAGGGAGTGCCTTATGAATTTCAAGGCAACGCTCAGGTATATCGCCGTAAATTCCCTTTTCGTTTTCGTGGCAAAGGGTTATGCTGCTGCCCTTTGCAATTTCGCAAAAAGTGCCTAAACGCTCTATTACCTTATCCTTATAGCTATCGCGGTTTTCTGCCGGTGTAAAGAAAGAAAACAACCTTATATTTTCAGCGCCTAAAATATCGGCTAATTCAAGCGTGCGCTTGAATTTTTCGGTGTGAAGTGCAAAATCGTCCTTTTCTATATCAATTTTGCCTATCGGCGAGCCGATCGTCCACACACGAAGGCAGGCATTGTCGAGCTTTTTCCGCACTTCTTTTGCCTTGCTGTCGGATATTTCGGCAATATTCACGCCGTCAACGTTTCTTATTTCAAGGCCGTCAAGCCTGTTTTCCTTCATCGCCTTTATCTGTTCGTCTATAATCGGACTTGCCTCGTCTGCAAATGCATAAATTTTCATTTCTTATACCCCCGAGAAACCGCCGTCTATCGGTATAGTTACTCCCGTTACAAAGCCCGCCTTGCTTTCATCAAGCAGCCATTCAACCGCTCCCAAAAGCTCCTCTGCCTCGCCGAATCTGCCCATAGGCGTTGAACGCAGTATTTTGTCGGTTCTCGGCGTTGCGGTGCCGTCCTCGTTAAACAGCAGCGCGCGGTTCTGGTTTGTAACAAAAAATCCCGGAGCTATGGCGTTTACGCGTATATTCTCCTTTGCAAAATGCACCGCAAGCCATTCGGTAAAGTTTGTAACCGCCGCCTTTGCCGCCGAATACGCGGGTATTTTGGTAAGCGGGCGGTATGCGTTCATTGAGGAAATATTAAGCACCGAGCAGCCCTTTCTGCCTATCATATCCGCCATAAATACCTGACTCGGCAAAAGCACGCCCTTAATATTAAGGTCAAACACAAAGTCAAAGCCTTTTTCGTCAATGTTGAAGAATGTTAAGAAATCGCTTGCCTGCTCGTCGCCATTTTCGTATTCCTCGTGCGCCGTGGTGCATTTCGGGTTATTTCCGCCCGCGCCGTTTATAAGTATATCGCATTTTCCGAGGTCTTCAAGCACCTTGCCGTGTACTTCCTCTATATTTGCCTTATCAAGCACGTTGCACTTATAGGCTTTGGCTACTCCGCCCGCCGTGGTAATTTTGTCGGCTACCCTTTTTGCCGCCTCTTCGTTTAAATCAAGCAGCGCCACCTTATTGCCCTTGCCTGCCAAAAACTCGGCAAATCCCGAGCATAACACGCCGCCCGCGCCTGTTATTACAATTACCTTTTCCATTATTTTTTCTCCTTTTCTGCGGCCTCAAAAAGTCCGTTTATATATGCGGCGCCGAGCGCCCTGTCAAAAAGCCCGTAGCCCGGTTTTCCGCTCTCTCCCCATATCATTCTGCCGTGGTCGGGGCGAACGTATCCGTCAAAGCCCGTATCTACCAGCGCCTTTACTGTTTCGTACATATCAAGACTGCCGTCTTTCGATAAATGCCCGCGTTCTTCAAAGCTGCCGTCCTCTAACAGCTTTACCTGGCGGATATGCATAAATGCAATCCTGCCCATTTTGCTGTATTTGCGAACCATTTTCGGAATATCGTTAAACGCCGCACAGCCGAGACTGCCCGTGCAGAAGCAAAGGCTGTTTGCGGGGCTGTCAACTATATTTAACATTCGGTCGATATTCCGCTCGTTTGTTATAATTCTCGGAATACCGAAGATAGGGTACGGCGGATCGTCCGGGTGTATCGCCATGGTAACTCCGCAGTCTTCCGCCACGGGAATAATCTTTTTAAGGAATTTTTCAAGGTTGTGCCACAGCCCCTCCTCGCCTAAAGCGGAGTAGGCTTTTATTAAATCGCGCACCTCTGCCTGAGTGTAGCTTGCGTCCCAGCCGGGCAGGTGTATATCGTCTTTAAGCGGGTCAAGGCTTTTAAGCTGATCCATATACATGACAAGGCTTGTTGAGCCGTCCGCCGCCTCTTTGTCAAGCTGGGTCCTTGTCCAGTCGAACACAGGCATGAAATTATATGTAATGCACTTTACGCCGTATTTCGCGCAGCGGCGAATGTTTTCGCAGTAAACCTCGGTGTATTCGTCCGCCTTTTCGGTACCGAGCTTTATTTCCTCAGGCACCGGCACTGACTCTACAATATCAAATATAAGCCCGTTTTCCTCTGCCTGCTTCTTTAATTTTTCAAGGCTTTCTTCGGGCCAAACCTTGCCCGGCTTTACATCGTAAACCGCGGTTACTACCGAGCGCATATTCGGTATCTGCCTTATATATTTAAGCGGTATCGGGTCGGTCTCCCCGTACCACCTGAAGGACATTTTCATTGCTCTGTCAGCTCCTTTATATTGTAATAACTGATTTTTTCGGCAAGCCTTACGGCGCTTTCCTTATCATATTCTCCGCCGTTTACCCACTCGCCCAAAATATCCGCCGCAATTCTGCGGAAATAATCGTGCCGCGCGTAGGATAGAAAGCTGCGCGAATCGGTAAGCATACCGAGGAACGAGCCGAGCGACGAATTTTCGGCTATAATTTCCATTTCCTCGCGTATGCCGCGCTTGTGGTCGCAGAACCACCAAGCCGCGCCGCAGCGCACGTTCGGGAACGCCCCCGCAATAGATGCTATCTGCGCCGCGTTTGCGGAATTAAGGGTATAAATAACCGTTTGCGGCATACCGCTGTTTTTATTTATCGCGTCAAGCATATGTATAAGCGCCGTGCCGCTTATTTCGTCTCCCACGCAGTCTACGCCGCAATCCGCACCCAAGGCGGCGAACAAATTGCTGTTTGCGTTGCGGTAAACGGCTAAGTGCATTTGCATAACAAGGTTTCGCTTTTCATATTCCGCCGCCAAGAAAAGGTACATATTACCTATAAACCCTAAATATTCGGCATCGGAAATTTCTGTGCCCGTAAGCGCCTTCTTAAATGTATCGTCTGCCGAAGGCTCATCTGCAATTCTGTCGGGGAAATACGGAATACCCACGTCGGTAAAACGGCAGCCGTTAAGGCAGAAGAAATCAAGCCTTTTAATAACCGCGGCTTTAAGGCTTTCAAGGTTTGTTATTTCGGCGTTCGATACCTCGGCTAATTTTTTTATGTAATGGGGGTAGCCTGTGCGCCGTACAAGCAGCAGATTATCCGTTCTGAACGAGGGCAGAACCCTTGTTTTAAAGCTTTTGTCTTCCTTTATTTTTTTATGGTATTCAAGCGTATCAATAATATCGTCGGTGGTGCAAAGGGTTTCTACTTTCAATTGCTCTATGAGCTTTCTCGGTGACAGTCGATTTTCAGCAATAAAGGCGTTTGCCTCGTCGTATATTTCGGCGGCGTTATCGCTTTTAAGCGGCTTATCTATGTCAAAAAACATTGATAATTCCATATGCGACCAATGGTAAAGCGGATTCCCCGCGGCAAGCTCCAATGCGGCGGCGTATTTAATAAATTTTTCGCGCCAGTCGGTGTTGCCTGTAATGTACCTTTCGTCTATGCCCGCCGTTCGCATAAGCCGCCATTTGTAATGGTCGCCCCCGAGCCACATTTCGCCGATATTGTTGAAAGGCTTATCCTCATAAATCTCTTTCGGGGATAGGTGGCAGTGGTAATCAACAATAGGCAAGTCCTTTATTTTAAAATATATATCCTGCGCATCTGCGGTTTTGAGTAAATAGTTATCAGTCATATATTCTCCCCTCCGCCTTAATTATATATCGTCAATCATAGCAATTAAATTGTTGATATTATTGTTTTATATTGCAAATATTATTTGTATATGATAATATATACACGGTGATAATATGTCAGATTTTTTTCTGTATCAGGATAATGATATTGATATGGGCTATCAGTATGACGAAACCCCCGTCCCTGAGCATTTCAAAGCCCATACCCACGAAACTTATGAGCTTTACTGCTTTTTGGGCGGCAAGGGCATTTATCGGGTTGAAGGTACGCCCTACCCGCTTAAAGCGGGCGATATTTTAATTATGCGCCCCGCCGAATCGCACTATATTGATATAAGCCCCGATAAGCCTTACACCCGCTTTTCGGTAAACTTTAAAGCCGAGCTTTTTAAAAGCATAGACCCGAAAGGGCGCTTGTTATCGCCGTTTATAAATCGAAAATTGGGTACATTCAACCTGTACCGAGCCGAAAATTTCAAAACCGACGCCTATAAACTGTTTATAGATAATATGACAGAAAATTCCCCCGACAGACGCGTGCAGATAATCACAAATCTTTTGCCGCTTTTAAACGAAATTTCTGCCGCATTTGAAACAATGTCCGAAATTCAGATAGACCAAACGCTTGACAGCAGAATTATAAACTACATAAACCGCCATATTTCCGATAATTTAAGTCTGGACATTATTTGCGAAAGGTATTATATAAGCAAATCGCACCTTTGCCATATATTTAAAAAAGCCACGGCAATGACCGTGGGTGAATATATTACAGCAAAAAGGCTTGTTATGGCAAAGCAACTTATACTTTCGGGGATATCCCCAACAAGGGCATATTCTGAGTGCGGCTTCCGCGATTATTCGGTATTCTACCGCGCCTTTAAAAAGAAATACGGGGTATCGCCCCGACAAATGTAAGGTGTGATTTTTATATCTCAGCCTTGTTGCATAATTATTACATAAAAAATCGGCAAGAATCTAAGGATTCTTGCCGATTTTGGTGAAGACAAGTGGACTTGAACCACCGACCCCCTGCATGTCAAGCAGGTACTCTAACCAACTGAGCTATGCCTTCATTAAGATAAAAAATGGTCGAGGTGACAGGACTTGAACCTGCGGCCTCTGCGTCCCGAACGCAGCGCTCTACCAAACTGAGCCACACCTCGATAAATAATAAAAGCAAATATTTAATTGTAGTTTTTTATAACATCTATCGCGCTGCTACTCCGCTTACACTTGCGGTGCCCAAATTTTTTTACTCCTTGGAGCGGAAAAAAATTTGACCGCTGCGACTTTTCACACTCGCTTTTTCTTCCACAGGAAGCGCTCGTGTTCAAAGCTACCAAACTGAGCCACACCTCGATAAATAATAAAAGCAAATATTTAATTGTAGT
>OHFR01000744.1_pt1 | contig 13036 bp, 12 predicted proteins | sample 1567531 | NCBI WGS metagenome assembly OHFR01 (sample SAMEA3879597, study PRJEB24766) | human gut metagenome | biome: human-associated habitat; feature: feces | place: USA | collected 1985/1987
TACAAAGCCGTTTTACAGCCGAGGATGTTACACAGGAGGTATTTTCATACTTTTACGAAATAAAAGAGAGACTGGATGCTTCCAGCGAAGAAAAGCTTCACGCATTGGTGGTATGGAAAACAACCAATAAAGGAAGGGACTACCTGAGAAAATCATATGTAAAGCGGGAAGTAATGTTTGACAATGATGTGGCTGAATTGCAGTATCGTACTACAGAAAGCGCAGAAGCGGCATTACTGGGGCTGGAAAAACAGAAATATTTATCAATGGCATTTGAAGGCCTGCGACGGAAAAATTTAATTAACTATATGATTTTTATGCGAGTTGTAATGGAAGGTGTATCTACTGAAGAAGTAGCGCGCGAATTTGGCTATACAAGAAACAATGTAAATAACAGAGTACTTAGAGCCAGAAAATGGCTTTTAGCAGAAATTTTAAGACTGGAAAAAGAGCCGGAACGGGGCAGGGAAACCGAACGCTTACAGTAGAAATATTTATAAAAGCGTGGTAGGATAAAGGTATTCCAATACAGACAGGAGTGTGAAAACATGGCAGACCAAACGATACCCGATTATGAAACCATACGCGCCGCCGTTGCCGGGGAAACATGGGCGGTGGAAAAGGTGCTTATGTGCTACAAGGACGAAATCGACAGGCAGGCAACTGTAAAGAAACGTCAGCCGGACGGAACATTCAAACTGGAAATTGATGAAGATATGCGCCAGTATATCACAATGAAGCTGATAGAAGCCCTCCCCCAATTTCCCTTTGAAGAAATGGAAAGAGAGGAAAAAAGAAATCGGGACAAAAAATCATAAAAAGGTAGACGGGAAGCTGCTGCGGACAGATAAGCAGTTCCGACATTTGAAGCAACGGCAGAAAGAAACTATTAGTACATGGCTTTATGAGGAATACCGCCGTCTTTGGATAGAAAAGGGACAGGAGCCGCATAAGCACAACAACTGGAAAATCGTTGCCGCTGTTATGGAACGGATAGAAGCTGCGGGGATATGGCTGCCGGAACAGGAAGTAACAAAATATTTTTACCGCAGGAAAACCCATTACCGGAACCGGATAGAAAAAGAATTACAGCCGAAGCCGGAAATGCAGGATAAAGACAGTCAGACACAAAAAGAACAGGGCGCAGGAAGCCAGTAATGACCTCCCGCACCCTGTTCTTTTATAGGTACTGATTTTAAAATGTTACGCAGTAGAACCCCCATTTTAAGGGAAAAGGTATTCTGTATCGCCTATGCCAGTTTCACGTCATTTATGCCCTGTAAATCAAGGCTTTTTTTGCCCTTATCGCGTAACCGCCGCACGCCGTTTCCTCATGCGCTCGGCTGCCTGTCTGCGGGTAATCCGCTTCCGGCAGTCCGGGCAGTATTTGACGCTGTTCGATTTTGATACAAAGAACGTGCCGCACTCGGTACAACGCTTTTTGTCCTCTGTCTTGAAAAGCTCTGCATACAGTAGCTTATCAAGAGGAAGTACGGCAATTTGAAACCACTTGCATAAAAGCGAACAGGAAATAAGCTGCGGGCAGACACATTCCTCCCCGTCGTCCAGTAAGATACAGTGTCCGCGCTCGCAGTTGCAGCACTCCTTTTTTACAAGGCTGTTGACTTTTCGGCTCTGTGGCGGCGTAAGCCGCTTACCCCCGGTCATACTTCATCAGCGGCGAAAATGGCAAGCTCCGCATACTCGTTTTCTGTTAGCGGGGAAATTTTCTGTAAGGTGCGTTCTGCAAAGGGGCGCATATCCTCGTCCATGAACGGCAGCGCAGCCGTCATATTTTCCATAAGCTGTGCTTTGCTTCCCTCATGGTAAATACTCAACAGGTTCATTTCTTCAACGGTCAGTCTAATCATGCTCATACCTCCAATTCGTGATGTTTTGATTTTGCTGTCTTTTTCGGGACTTTTGGGGATTTTTCTGTTTGTAACTGCGCCCGGACAGAGGGAGGGGACTGTTTCATCTCTTTATTCCTCTCGCTTTTATCTATCAGCGCATAAACTCCATGCCTGCCCTCCAACGTAGATAAGGAAAGGCTTTTGTAAGGGAGCATGGAAAGCAGCCGTTCCATATCCTTATCCGTTGCCAGTGGAACAAAGTAGGGAGAAAGTTCTACCGCACAATGGGTCTTTTCGGGGCTGTCCGGTTCTCCAAGCCCTTTTACATTTTCCACAATCCGGCGGGCTTCTGTTTCAATCTGTCTATCATGCAGGGCGGCGATATGTAACTGAAAATCCCTCTGCGTATGCGGTGTTCGTTTTTTTTGCTGTTCCCTCAAAAGGCTTTTTAAGGCTTCCGGGTCGTTTGGCTGTGCTTCAAAACGTATAAACTTTCCAAGTTGCGGGTCAGTGTCCCCGTCAAAATATTGTCCGGCAGGCTTTGTCAGCTCCCCATGCTCATAAATCAGCGTGTAGTTGTCGGCAGGGATTGATTTTTCGATTACTTCCCGGAAATGCTGCAAATAATCCAGTTCATAAAGATTGCCCTTGATTTTTTCCTGCTCTGTGCCTGTCAGTTCCACCGCATAGGCAAGGATAGTATCGCGGGTCTGTTCCCCGTAAAACCGCCATGTATTATGCTGCCTTGTGTCCTTTAGAAAAACGTCCCGTTCCCGGAAGCAGCACGTCCCGGACGGGCGGGAAAACCACAAAAGCCGTTTGTCCTCCGGGATAAGGCTTACCGCCGCTTTCCGCAAAATCTGTTTGTCTATGTCAAAATCGCTCTGATAAAAAGCGGTGTTCTGTTTCATTATGGCTTCAAGGGAAGCAATAACGTCCACATTTTCAAATTTTTGTAACTTCATAGGTCAGCTCCTTTCCAAATCCTGTGTTTTCTGTCTTGCCTGTTTCTTCGGTGCCTGTTCTTTCGCTGCTTTAAGCTGCGCCCGGATAGAGGACTTTTTCTCCGGCTCTGCCTGTTTCTTTTCTGCTTTGAGGGCTTCGGCGTATTCTGCAAGGGAAATCTGTCCTCCGGCTTTTGCTTTTTCTTCCAGTTCCGTAGCGGTCGGGGTGTTGTTTATCTGCCCGTCAATCATGTTGTAATTCTGCTCGGTGGTCTGTTCGGCAGCTTTCAGATAATTTTCCGGCTGCAAAAACTCCGGCACGTCCTTATAACCGAAGCTGTCTACATAGTGGGCGGTGTCCTGTCCGTTCTGATGAAGCACCACCACGTCGGAAACGGAAAGGCTGTGTCCCTTAAAATCTTTCGGGTGGTCGATATTGAAACGGGTGTAAATATCTTCAAGGGAAGTTTCCGGCGCAAGGGGCGCGGAATAGACAAGCTCATAGTTCGCCCTGTCAACCACATTTCCCGCCGCCTGCAGGCGGTCGTAAGGCTCAAAGCGGAAGTCCCTTGTTTCGTCCCCGCCCTTTATCTGGTAAATGGAAAAGGTGTCTTTGTCCTGTCCGGCGGTCTGCGCCGTTTCCTGTGCCTTTGCGTAAAGCTGCTTCACGTCGCCCTCGGTCAGCTCGCCGCCTTTGAGCTGCCCCATAAGCTCGCGGCATTTCTCCGGCGTTCCCGTATAAAGCACGTCGCCCATTTTCGCCCGCCCGTTCTCCTGTGTCACATAGGCTTGCAAGAGGTAGCTGTTTTCCCGGCTGTCGCTGTAAGGGTTCCGGCGCACTCTGTAAATCGTTTCCGGGGTAAAGGCTTCTTTCGGGGCTGCGCCCGCTTTTTCCTGTGCGCCGGATTTTCCCGGTGCGGCTGCTTCCGGATCCGGCTTCTCCGGCGCGGCTTCCTGTCCCTCTCTGGTGGGCTGCTCCTGTCCGGCGGTCTGCTCCTTGTCCTGTGCCTTTTGCAGCTCCGCTAAGTTCTCGTCTATGGAATTGATAATCTCGGCGGCTGCGCTGCGTATCGTTTCAAGGGAGCTTTTCAGCTCGGACAGCTCCCGCCCGCTGCTCCACCCGGCGACATAGCCGAAAGAGTAGTCCGACGTGTCAAGCCCGTAATGTTGGCAGACGGTATAGGCGACGCTTTCCGCTTCGACTTCGCGGGTGCGGCGGTCAACGTGGGGCTGCTGCTCGTCCTTTGGCGCGTTGAGGTCAATGTCGTGCAGCTTCGCATGGGCGATTTCGTGAATAGCGGTCTTTAAGGTCTGTAATTCGCTCATGCCCTCGTTGATAGCAATGCGCTTGTCCTCCAAGTGGTAGTAGCCATGAGAGCCGCCCTCGATATTCTCAAAGGCGATAGGAACGGGGGAAGTCTTTTCAAGGGCTGCGAAAAAATCCTTGTAGCGGTCAACGTCGCCCGTCAGCTCGTCCACCGCAATGTCCGGCAGCTCCTTTCCCTCGGTCTGGGAAACGTCAAAGACGGATACCACCTTGTAGGCGGGTATGGTGACTTCCTTTTCCTCGGTGACGGGCTTCCCGTCCTTGCCGATTATGGGCTTCTGCGTGTGTGGGTCTATCTTCTCCACTTCCTGTCTGATTTTGAACGGCGACGGGGCAATGATTTTAATTCCCTTTTGCCCTTTCATCACGTTTCGTTCAAAGTTGTTCTTCCAAGCGGAAAAGCCCGCCACAAGGGAAGCGTCCGGCTTCTGCATGGCGATAAGCAGCGTATTGTTGAAGCTGTAATTATGGAATTTTGACATGACTTTCAGATATTCCCGGTAACGCTCGCTGTCAAAGAGTTCCGCAATGCCCTGTTCCAGACGGTCGGTAATCTCTTTGAGCTTTTCGGCGGGCTTCTCGCTCGTCAGCACGATAGGGATAACCGGGCGCGGCTCCTGTGGCTGCTCTGCGGTCTGCGCCGTTCTCTGCCCCGGCGCGGCTGCGTCCATTTCTACCTTTGACGGGTCGGGTCTTTCCGGCTGCGGGGGCTGCGGCGTTACCCTGTATTCCTGTGGAACGTCGCGCCCGTCGTACCATTCTGTAAAGGTGTTGCGGTTGTTGTAGATATAGCCCTTTTCGGTAAACATACCGTCGTCGTTAATGGAAGCGTCGCGCCCGTATTCCTCATACATGAAATACCGTTTCACTTCGTCGGATAGCTCCGGTTCTTCCAGTTCATCAACCAGATAATGCCCGTATTCTTCTTCATTGTGGACGGACGGATAAATCCAGTAGCAGTCAAGGTTTTGTGCAAGGTTGATAATGTCCTGTAAGCTGTCGGCATGGTCGCCGTATTCAATGGCTGCAATGAATTTCTCCCGGTCGTCGTCAAACTGCATTTCCAAGAGCTTCCCTAAATAGTTCAGCTCGTCGGGGTGGGAATACTCGCTTAAATGCTCCGTCAAGCCGGGGATAGTGGATTGAAATTCTGTGAAATGCCATTCCTCATAGTGCTTGAAGTCAATCCCGATACGGTCAAAGACTTCTTTCAGATGTTCGGCAGTCGTGGGGAACGTCACCCATTCGCCCGCGGGTCTGCCCTCGGTGTACTTCCCAAGATTGGAAAGATAGCCGCTTAAAATCGGTTCTGCCATTTGTTCGCTCCTTTCTTTTTCAATCATGCGGTGCATAAGCTCAAAATCCTCAATGCTCATGCTCCCGTCAAATACATAGGGGTTAAAATCCTCCCCGTCCCGGTAGGGCTTTTCGGAAAAGGGAAGCCCCGCTTCATGGGCGGCTGCCCTCGCTTCCTCGATAACCTCCGGGGGAAGCCTGTCGTCATGCGCCCCGATAAAAGCGTCAATGTCGTTCATGCTGTTTTCGTAGTGGTAGCGCACTCCGGCGGTCAGCTCGTCAAGGCTCATGTCCTCGCCTAAATGCCCGCAGTAGTAGCCGTTTAAGATAACGGCGGCGGGGTCGGTGCTTTTGATTTCCTCTAACCGGCTCCTGTCCTCCGGGTAGAGCGTATCGTCCATATCAAGATGAAAATATTCCGCGTTCCATGAACGCCCCTGTTTCCAGAACGCCACCCATGCGATACCGTCCCTAAGCTCGTCTTGATAGTCCTTTACGGTGTCCCGTAAACTTGCCATAGTGAAAAACCTCCTTTCTCTGCGGCAGCGTCATAAGCTGCATTTTTTGGCTGCATGGTCTACTACGGGTACGCCCGCATTTCTGCCAAATATTTTTGAAAATTTTTAGAGGGTGAAGCCCTCCGCAAAAGAGGGTTTGGGAAACTTCCCAACAAGCAAAATCCCCGTCCGGCGCGGCAGCGTCGCAACGGGGATTTACGGAAGTGGGTACCCGCTTCCTATGCTTGCTATTCAAGTTTTTAGTTCTTCTGCACTTCGATACGGTAGTTGACGTATTTCCCGCCAGTGTCAGCCAAAACGACAGTTCCGTCGTAGGTCTTGCCTGTTTTCGGGGAATAGAGCTTCTTCACATTCGCCTTGCCGGATTTAAGGAGCGCGGCGGCAATCTTCGCGGAAAAAGCGGTCTTGCGTTCCTCGAAAAAGCGGTCATTCTTCCACATGACAAAGGCACATTCTTTGTTGCTGCAATAATAGTTTTTCTTCCCCTCATGGACGGGGGAACCGCAACGGGGGCATTTGCCGACAGAGGGCTTTTCCTCTCTGAACAAGCTCTTTTTGTCCTCCTGTACGGCGGCGTGTGTCTGCACAAGCTCCCGCGCCATAGCTTCAATGCCGGACAGAAATTCGCCGGGGTCTGCGGCTCCCTTTGCTATCTGCGTCAGATTGTTTTCCCATTCTGCGGTAAGCTGCGGGCTTGTCAAGGTGTCCGGCAGGACGCACACAAGGTTGATACCGTCCTTTGTGGGAAGTAGCTGCTTGCCTTTTCGCTCCACAAAACCGCCCTTTACCAGTTTTTCAATGACGGCGGCGCGGGTGGCGGGAGTTCCAAGCCCTTTGCGTTCTGCGTCCGGGTCGGTGTCCTCGCTTCCGGCGTGCTCCATAGCAGAGAGCAGCGACGCTTCGTTGTGAGGTTTTGGCGGTGTTGTGTCATGTTCCGTTACCGTTGCCGCCGGATTTTCAAAGGTCTGTCCCTCGGTAAATGGCGGCAGGGTCTTTTCTGTGTCGCTGTCTGCGTCGTCCGTTTCGGGCTTGTTCTTTAAGGCTGCCCGGTAACGGCGGTCAATCTCTTTCCAACCGTCGTACAGCACTGTTTTTCCCTTTGCGGTAAAGGACTGTCCGGCACATTCAAATGTAGCCGTAACCGCTTCAAAGGTATGTACTGCGGCGGTCGCCATGAGCAGACGCGCCCCGGCAAGGGTAAGGATATTCCTTTCACTTTCCGGCAGCGCGGCAAGGTCGGTCTTTGCAAGCTCCATAGTCGGGATAATGGCATGGTGGTCTGATACCTTTTTACTGTTCAGCACTTTTGCAAGCTCCGGCGCAAAGTCCATGCCCGCCATAAAAGAAAATTTCCCACAAAGCAGCTTGATAATGCCCGCCGCTGTGTCGCCCATGTCGTCGGTCAGAAATGCGCTGTCGGTTCTCGGATAAGTAAGCAAACGCTTTTCATACAGGGCTTGTGCAAGGTCAAGGGTCTGCTTTGCGGTATATCCGAACAGGCGGTTTGCTTCCCTCTGCAAAGAAGTAAGGTCAAAGAGCTTCGGCGGGGCTGCGGTCTTTTTCTCTTTCACAAGGGAAGTACAGACTGCTTTTGACGCTTCACAAGCAGCTTTCAGCCTGTCAGCTTCGGAACGGTCAGACAGTTTTTCGCTTGCAGCTTCCGCGCCGGATAAGGACAGGCGCACATGATAGTATTTTTCTTTCTTGAACGTGGTAATCGCCGCGTCCCGGTCAACAAGCATTTTTAAGGTCGGGGTCTGTACGCGTCCCACATTCAAGGTATGGTTGTAAAGGACAGAAAAAAGACGGGTGGCGTTGATACCGATTAGCCAGTCAGCCTTTGCCCTGCATAATGCGGAAGCAAAGAGCGCGTCGTATGCTTCGCCGTTCTTCAGATGAGAAAAGCCCTCTTTGATAGCAGCTTCTTCCATTGAGGAAATCCACAAGCGGCGCGTGGGCTTCCTGCACCCGGCAACTTCGTAGACAAAACGGAAAATGAGTTCTCCCTCGCGCCCCGCGTCGCAGGCATTGACGACTTCGGAAACGTCTGCCCGGTGCATAAGTTCCTTTAAGGTCTTGAATTGCTTTTCCTTGTCAGAAGCAACGGTGTACTTCCATTCCTGCGGCAAAATCGGTAAGCTGTCATAGCTCCACTTTTTATACTGCTCCCCGTAGGCGGCAGTTTCGGAAAGCCCTACCAAATGTCCCACGCACCAAGAAACGATATAGCCGCTTCCTGTGAGAAATCCGTCTTTCTTTTCCTTTGCCCCAAGTACGGCAGCGATTGTCTGTGCCACACTGGGCTTTTCTGCGATAACTAAAATCAATGATAATTCCTCCTTTTATCGTTCGGTCTGTCGTTTGTTTTCCAGTTTTCTGATACAGTACCCCACACAAGGGGACTGCCCCTTGTAAGGGCAGCCCGCGCAGCGTGGGGAAGAAAGCTCCGGCGGGGATTTTTCCCGTTTGCCATAGTCCGGCTTCTGTATCATCATCTTTTCAAAGGGATTGTCGGTAAACAGGGTCATACTTCCTCGTCCTCCGTTTCTTCCTCTTTGGAAACTTCCCCGGTATCTGCTTCCGGCTCGTCCTCGTCGTAATCCTCAAAGTCAAAATCTTCAAGGTCGGTGCTTCCTTTCACGTTATGCTTCGGTTTTACAAACTTAAAGTAGTAGAACGCCGCGCCGCCACCAAGCAGCACAAAGAGGACTAAGGCAAGCACCGCGCCGGGATTGCCGTTTTTTTCTTTGGGTTCTTCCGGCTGCCCGGTGGGTGTTGGCGTGGGTTCCTTGCCTGTGCAGCCTGTCAGAGTAGTTGCACATACCGGGCAGGACGTATTTACCTTTCCGACTTCGCATTTTTCCGTACAGTTGCAGACTTCCGGCTTTTTCGTGGCTTCCCCGGTTTCGGTCAGTGCCATAAGGTCGGCTTCGTCCACTTGATTAAGGAAATGTACGGTCTGTTCCCCCTCGGCTGCCCGGTCAATGAGGATATAAAAGTAGTTGCCGCCTTTGGTGGTAACAGTGATAAGCTGCTTATTGCCGCCGAAATCGTCCACCAGTGTTGCGTTGCCCTTTGGGGTAAGGGGCGGCGTTTCCGGTTCTTCCACCACTACATTGCTGTCGTTGGTCGCGTCCTCTGTGGGTGGCTCTGCGGCTGTTCCCTGTGCATAGGCAGGGACAGAAAAACCGCCCATAAGGATAAGGGCGGCACAAAGGGCAGTCATGGTCTGTTTGAGTTTATTTTTCATCTGCATTGTCCTCCTGTTCTTCGTAGTCTGCCGCTTCGGTAGCGGGTGCGGCGTTCATGCCGGGAATACCGCCGCCGGACAGCATAGCATTTAATTCCTGCGGGGTAAGTCGCATAGCGCGTACAAGCTGCACGATTTCAAGGTTTTCCGCTTCGGTTTTCTGCGCTTCCAGTCCTTTTAACTTGTTCTGATACTCTGTGATTTTCTCGCGGGTCTTTGCGATTTCCTTATTGATACGGTCGATTTTGTTGTTTGCCATAAAATAAATTCTCCTTTCTTTTCGGGGCTGCTTACCAGTTCATCAGCCCGTAGCCTTTGATACATTGATAGTTGAGGTCATAGCTTTTAATCTTGCAGGCGTCGCCGGAATTGCCCTCAACGGTATAGACGCGGCTTCCGTCCCTGCCAAGCACAAGCCCCACATGGTCGGCAACGCCGTCTAAATCCCAGTCGAAAAAGATAGCGTCGCCCGGTGCGATATTCTCATAGCCGCGTGCGCCCCATTGTCCCCTTGACTGGAACCAAGGAACGCCCTGCCATTCGCAGCCCGCAAAGCGGGGTTCGCTTTTTCCGGCTTGATTGTAGCACCATGACACAAAGCAGGCGCACCATTCCACGCGGCTGTTAAAGCCGTACCAAGACCAGTAAGGGTAGCCGCCCACGTTTCCGACCTGCTGTTTTGCAAGCTCCATAAGCTCCGGGTTTCCGGGACGTGTGCCGTTTACAAACTCCACACCGCTTAAATCCTCGGACGGGCTTCCGTCGGGAGAGCCGCCGCCAAAAATCAACGGTTTGTTGCCCTGTGTCTGTAAGTACACCTTGAACATTTCAAACTGCTGTGGGTTCAGCAGTTCTTCCGCAAGGGAAGCAATCGGCTTGTTTGTCAGTTTCACATTTAAGATACGGTATTCGTATTCTTCCTCGTTGCCCTCCTCGTCGGTGGTGGTGCGTATCTCGATTTCTTCCGTCAGCGTCAAGGTGTACTGTAAGCCGAACAGCCGTTTTAGCTCTGCCTGTGCGCTCTGCGGGGTGTAACTCTGCAAAAGGGCAGTCAAGTACGACGCTAATTCGTGGGGGTTATGCCCGATACTGTCAAGGTCATAGCGGTATTCGTCATAGCCCGGATAATCGCGCTCGATATTGTCAATTTTCTGCTGAAGCTCGTTTTCCTTTGCGGCGTAGTTGTTTTCCGTCGCCACAAGGTCGCTGTCCTCCGACGTGTAGGAAGTCCCGACAATGCCGTTCATCAAGCCGGAGAACATGGAACCGCAAGAGGAAAGCCCCGCCGATACCATGATGAATAAGAGCAGCGCGGCAACGGCGATACATACGCCCGCCGGGTGCCGCCCTACAAAAGCGATTGCCTTTTTTGTTTCCTCGGCGGTCTTTTTTGCCGCCTTGCGGGTGTTCTCTGCGGCTTTCTGTGCTGTTTTTGCGCCGTTTTTCCTTGCCGCCTTTGCATACTGCCGCTTGATTTGCTGCTTCTGCATGAAGCGGGAAAGGGGATTGCCCGCAATCTGCGGATTGTCATGCAGGGCTTTATGGTACTGGAAATCCACATTCGCCTTGAACGCCGCTTTCTCTGCCTTTGCCGCCGCCCGGTAGGGTTTGAGCTTGTGGCTGCGGTAGCCCTCCTTGACTTTCCGCGCCCCGTACTTTGCGCCGCGCTCTGCCAGTTCTTCGGATTTATGCGCCCCCTCAACGCCGGAATTGTCCTTTTCAACGGAATGTATCTTGTTGTGGACGAAAATACCCGCTTCCTGTGCGGGGCGGGATAGCGGGTTGTTGTGGGGCTTTTCTTTTCCTATGGGTTTTTCCCGTTCCTCAAAATGTAGGCGGGTCTTGCCTTTCCCGGTGGCTTCGTCAAAGGTGCGCTCCCGCACAAGTTTCTTTTCTTTGGGGATAGCCGCCCTTGCCGCGTCCAGACGGTCGGCTGCTTTGTCCGATTTTCGGATATACCTTTCAAGCTCCGGCGTTGCCCGTTCCTCGTCGGTAAACTGCAAGCGGGAAGATTTTTCTTTTGCTGTGGCTTCTGCCTGTGCTTTCCTCGCCGCCTTTTTGCTCGCCTTTCTGGTGTGCGCCCCGTCGATATGCTCCAAGACGCGCTCGGCTGCTGCGGTGTCCTGTTCCCGTTCTGCCCCCGGCGCATGGGGAAGCGGCGGCGCGTCGGCTGCGGGCGCGGGAGCTGCGCCGCCCGGTATGGGCTGCGCTGCCTGTTCCGGCTGCTGCGGGGCGGCTTCCTTTCTGGTAAGGTCAGCGTCCCTTATGCGGTTGCTGATACGCTTTTTCTTGCCTGTGGCGGCGTTTACCTCAACGGCTCCCTCGCGGGTCATTTTCTGCGTGACTTTCTCACGCGCTTTATACTGTTTTATTTGTCTGTCCCTCCAATCCGCGCCCTCGCAAGGGCGCAATACTCGGCGTTTATCTCAATGCCTATATAATGCCTGTGAAGCTGCCTTGCGGCTGCCCCCGTCGTGCCGCTGCCGAAAAAGGGGTCAAGCACAATGCCGCCTTTCGGACAGCCCGCCTTGATACAGGTTTCGGCAAGTTTTGGCGGGAACGCGGCGAAATGCCCGCCCTTGTAGGGTACGGTATTGATAAGCCACACGTCCCGCCTGTTCCGCATGGTCGGCATGAGGGCTTCGTCGTAGTAGCTGCCGCTTCTCGCCCGGTTAAGCCCCTGTACTTTCCCCTGTCCGGGTACTTCGTCCGCATATTTCTGTCCCGCGCTGCGCCCGGTGCGGTACCGCGCCGCCGTTGTGGGGGCTAACGGCTCGGCTATGGCGGCTGCGTCATAGAAATATTTCTTTGACTTCGTAAGCAGAAAGATATGTTCATAGCAGCGGGTAGGGCGGTCTTTCACGCTCTCCGGCATGGGGTTTTCTTTCTGCCAGATAATATCGCTCCTTAAATACCACCCGTCAGCGCGTAGGGCAAAAGCCAAGAGCCAAGGGATACCGATTAAATCCTTTTGCTTGCAGCCCGCCGCCTGTCTTGCGATTGATACGGCTTGCCCGTTCCTCCCTTTGGGGTTCTTCGGGTCTGCATGGTAGCCCTTATTTCCTGTGCCGCAGTAGGTGTCCGCGATATTCAGCCAGAGCGTACCGTCAGAACGCAGTACCCGGCGCAGCTCGCGGAAAACCTCGGTCAGCCTGTCAATGTACTGCTCCGGCGTGTCCTCCCGTCCAATCTGTGCGTCAAGCCCGTAGTCCCTTAGTCCATAGTAAGGCGGGCTTGTGACGCAGCAGTTCACGCTTTCGCTCGGCAGCTCCCGCAGGGCATAGAGGGCTTCACGGTTGATGATTACGTCCGTTTTCATGGCTTGCTCACTTCCTCCGGCTTTGTCGTAAGCAGACGGTAAAGCTCGGTGTCCGTCGGGAAGCGGTTGATGGCGACTACGCAGGGCAGACCATAAACGTTCTGGATGTTGTCGACGTGACGCAGCAGGTTGGGCATGCCGGCCTTGAGTGCCTCGAGGTTCTCCTCGTTGAGGTCGGCCTTGGCGACGCCACCGTTGTACTTCAGCGCACGAGCGGTCGCGACGACCACGACGGCGCTGGGGCGAACGCCCGTCATGCGGCACTTGATGTCGAGGAACTTCTCGGCACCCAGGTCGGCACCAAAGCCCGCCTCGGTAATGGCGACATCGCCAAAACGCATAGCCATACGCGTGGCCATGATGGAGTTGCAGCCGTGGGCAATATTGGCGAAGGGACCGCCGTGGACAAACGCGGGCGTACCCTCGAGCGTCTGCACCAGATTGGGCTTGAGCGCGTCCTTAAGCAACGCGGCCATGGCACCCTGGGCCTTAAGGTCGCGGGCACGGACGGGCTCGCCGGCAAAGCTAT
>OHFR01000745.1_pt1 | contig 13024 bp, 9 predicted proteins | sample 1567531 | NCBI WGS metagenome assembly OHFR01 (sample SAMEA3879597, study PRJEB24766) | human gut metagenome | biome: human-associated habitat; feature: feces | place: USA | collected 1985/1987
CCGGAAAGAAGGCAAATGGCACCATTATTCCTTGAATTGTGAAACTTTAATAGAATTCAAAGATTCTATTGGCAGTTTGACGTGTGAGTCATGCTGTGACAAAAAAGATAGCTGTTGTTAGAGGGGGAATCCTGTTAATACTTGTAAAAATTGTAAATAAGACGAAAGGAAGTTTTCTATGACAGTAAGAGAAAAAGCAGAACTGATTGTAAAAGACATAAAGAAAGAACAGGGAACAAATCCGGTTGTCATTTTTAAGCAGATTGCAGAGAAGGAATATGTCAGTATTCATGGACCGGAACACCATATATTAGATGGTGCAAGTTTGCTTGTAGCCTACAAAAACGCCGCCCTCGCCGTGGTCCTTTTCTTCCTTGCGGTTGAAGAAAAACGGCACGTCAAGCCCGTTTCCCGAAAGCGCAACCGCAACCGATACCGCTATCGGGATTCCCTTATATGCAGGACCGTAAAGCACGGCTTTTTTATCGCCCAGCTTTTCAAAATACGCCTTTGCGTAAAATTTGCCCAATTTTCTTATCTGGTCGCCTGTTTTAATTTCACCCGCGTTTATAAAATAGGGGATTTTTCTACCGCTTTTGGCAGTGAAATCGCCGAATTTAAGCACGCCGGCACTTTCTAAAAATTCAATAAATTCGTGTTTATAAGCTTGCATTTTTATCACCTATCCTATAAATTCGCGAACGCAGCGCTCATATGCTGCCACGGGGTCGGGTGCGGCGGTTATCGGTCTGCCCACCACTATATAGTCGCTGCCGATTTCCTTTGCTTTCTCGGGGGTGGTAACGCGCGATTGGTCGCCCTTGTCGCCGTCGGCAAAGCGTATGCCGGGCGTTACGGTTAAAAAGCCCTCGCCGCAGGCGTTATGTACCGCCGCCGCCTCAAGCGGGGAGCATACCACGCCGTCAAGCCCCGCGCACTTTGCGTTCTTAGCGTAGTGCATAACCACGTCTTCCATTTTGCCATCTATCAGCAAATCTTTATGCATTGCTTCCTCGCTTGTTGAGGTAAGCTGGGTCACGGCTATAAGCAGGGGGCGGGTGCCGTCGGCTCTTGTCAGCCCCTCTATTGCCGCGGTCATCATAGCGGCAGTGCCCGCCGCGTGCAGGTTGCACATATCCACATCAAGGCGTGATAGTACCGCCATTGATTTTTTTACGGTGTTCGGTATATCGTGCAGCTTTAAATCGAGGAATATTTTATGCCCGCGCGCCTTAATTTCCCTTGCAATTTCGGGACCCTCGGCGTAGAAAAGCTCCATTCCTATTTTAACAAACGGTTTTTTGCCCTCAAATTTATCTAAAAAATTGAGGCAGGCTTTTTTGTCCGCAAAATCGCAGGCTATTATTACATCCTTACCCATTGTGCGCTCCTCCTATAATCTCGCTTAAATTATTTATGCCGTATTTCTCCATTGCCCTCGGCAGGTCTTCTATAATTTTCTTACAGGCATAAGGGTCTATAAGGTTAGCAGCGCCCACCTCTACTGCGGCGGCGCCTGCCAGCATAAACTCCAAAACGTCTTCCGCAGTGGATATTCCGCCCATACCTACAATCGGTATTTTTACCGCTTCGTATACCTGGTACACCATTCTCACCGCCACGGGCTTTACCGCAGGGCCTGAAAGCCCGCCCGTTTTGTTTGCAAGCAGGGGCTTTTTGGTTTTCAGGTCTATTTTCATACCTAGCAGGGTGTTTATAAGCGATACGCCGTCCGCTCCCGCAGCCTCGCACGCCTTGGCAATTTCGGTAATATCGGTCACATTGGGGGAGAGCTTAATAATTATGGGTTTATTCGTAACCGCCCTTACCGCCTTTGTAACCGCAGCTGCGTTTTCGGCGCTTGTGCCGAAAGCAAGCCCGCCGCCGTGAACGTTCGGGCAGGAAATGTTGATTTCAAACCAACCTATACCGTCGTCCGTATTAAGCGTTTCAACAGCCGAAACATAGTCGTTTACCGAAAAACCGCTTACATTCGCCATAACGGGCTTTTTGTAAACCGCTTTAAGGGTGCGAAGCTCATGGTTTAAAACCTTTTCCGCCCCCGGGTTTTGCAGCCCCACCGCGTTTAAAAGCCCGCTCGGGCACTCGGCAATTCTGGGCGTAGGGTTGCCGAAACGCGGCTCTTTGGTAGTGCCTTTAAGGGATATTGAGCCTAAAATATTTATATCGTAAAACCGTGTAAATTCATAGCCGAAGCCGAAAGTACCGCTTGCGGGAATTACGGGGTTTGTAAGGCTTATTCCACAGAGGTTGACAGACGTATTTACCATTCTATTTCCTCCCTTAAAAACACGGGGCCTTCGGTGCAAACGCGCTTAGGACCATTTTTTGTTTTGCAGGTGCAGCCCATGCAGGCGCCCGTGCCGCAGCCCATGCGCTCTTCAAAGCTAAATTGCCCGCTTGTTTTCGCGGCGGCGTTTACCGCCTTTAGCATAGGTTTCGGCCCGCAGGTGTAAAAATAGCTGTAATCGGCATATTCCATTGCGGCGTTTACAAAGCCTTTAAGCCCGTAAGAGCCGTCCGCCGTGGTAACGGCTACGTTAGCGCCGAGCGCGCGGAACTCATCTTCCAAAAATATTTCCGATTTTGTGTTAAAGCCTAAAATTACGTTTACTGTCTTATTTTCGGCGATAAGCTTTTTGCAAAGCCCGAAAAGGGGAGGAACGCCCACCCCGCCGCCTATAAGCAGGGGTTTATCGCCCGAAAGCGAGGTATCGTACCCGTTGCCGAGGGAAATTAAAAGGTCAAGCTTTTCGCCCTTTTTTATGCGGCTTAAAGCGCTTGTTCCGTCGCCTACCACCTTGTAAATAATTGTAAGGGTATTACTGTTCCAATCGCATATGGAAATAGGGCGGCGCAGGTAAAATTCGGGTATTTTAATGTTTACAAACTGCCCCGCTGCGGTAATCGGCGAGGTATCGCCCGCAAGCGTCATTTTAAAAACCGAGGGGGCAATCTGCTCATTTTCTGTAACTTCGTAAAAATCCTGTTTCATAGCGTTTCCTTTCAAGCGTCTATTGTGGAAATTCCGAGGGTGGTTTCTTCAAGCACGTCAAGCAGTACCTTAACGGTATCGAGTGACGTAAACATTGTAACGTTGTTTTCAACGGCGCAGCGGCGGATTTCGTACCCGTCAGACAGCACTCCGGAGGAATTCATATCCCGCGTGTTTATAACGTAGGTAACATAGCCCTGCCGTATTGCGTCGGTTATTTCTTTACTTCCGTCACTAAGTTTCCCTACAGCATGCGTGCGTATTCCGTTTTTCTTTAAAAATTCAGCCGTGCCCGCCGTTGCCTGAATATTAAAGCCCATATTGTAAAAGCGGCGTATAAGCGGCAGCGCCTCTTCCTTATCCTTATCGGCAATTGTAGCAAGCACCGTGCCGTAGTTCATAACATTCATTCCGCTGGCTTTAAGCGCCTTGTAAAGCGCGCGGGTGAGCTTATCGTCGTAGCCTATCGCCTCGCCCGTGGATTTCATTTCGGGTGACAGGTAAGCGTCAAGCCCTCTGAGCTTTGAGAAAGAGAACGCGGGGGCTTTTACATACCAGCGCTTTTTGTCTCCCGGGTAAATTTTATCAAAGCCCTGCTCTTTAAGGCTTTTGCCTAAAATTACCAGCGTAGCAATGTCGGCAAGGCTGAAACCCGTAGCCTTTGAAAGGAACGGAACGGTTCTTGAAGAGCGCGGGTTTACTTCTATTATAAACACATTATCGTTTTTATCAACAATAAACTGAATGTTGTAAAGCCCTATTATGCCGATTCCCAGTCCTAACCGCCTTGTGTAATCAAGTATTGTCTCGCGCACCTTTTCGCTTATGCTGAATGTGGGGTACACGCTTATTGAGTCGCCGCTGTGTATGCCCGTGCGCTCCACAAGCTCCATAATTCCGGGCACGAAAACGTCCTTGCCGTCGCAAATGGCGTCTACTTCGAGCTCCTTACCCGAAATGTATTTATCAACAAGCACGGGCTTATCTTCGTCAATTTCAACCGCCGTGCGCAGGTATCGGCGCAGCTGTTCTTCGTCCGCCACTATCTGCATTGCTCTGCCGCCCAACACAAACGATGGGCGCACAAGCACTGGGTAGCCGATTTCGGCGGCGGCTTTTACGCCGTCCTCAATTTTGGTTACCGCCTTGCCCTGCGGCTGGGGGATATTAAGCTCCTTTAACACCTTTTCAAATAAATCGCGGTTTTCGGCGCGGTCTATTGCTTCGCAGTCCGTGCCGATAATTTTAACCCCGCGGTTTTTAAGGCTTTCGGCAAGGTTAATGGCGGTCTGCCCGCCGAGAGACGCTATAACCCCTATCGGCTTTTCAAGGTGTATAATGTTCATAACGTCCTCGGTGCAAAGCGGCTCAAAGTAGAGTTTATCCGAGCAGGTGTAATCGGTCGAGACGGTTTCGGGGTTGTTGTTTATAATTATCGCTTCATACCCCGATTTTTTAATTGTGGTAACCGCATGCACGGTGGAGTAATCAAATTCAACGCCCTGACCTATTCTTATGGGTCCCGAGCCTAAAACTATTATCTTCTTTTTATCCGATACCGCCGATTCGTTTTCGTCCTCATAGGTAGAGTAAAAATAGGGGATATAGCTTTCAAATTCCGAGGCGCAGGTGTCAATCATTTTATAAACGGGGAACATACCGCGCTTTTCCCTTATTTTATAAATTTCTTCGCCTGTCATACCCCAAAGCTTACCTATAAATTCATCGGAAAATCCGAGCTTTTTGGCGGCATACAGCGTGTCGGTATCGCCTATATGCTCGCGCAGTTTATTCTCGGTTTTTACGATATTCTTTATCTTTTCAAGGAAAAGCATATCTATTTTTGTGGCGTTGCAAATCATGCCTATATCGGTCTTTCGGCGCAGGAGTTCTGCAATTGCGTAAATGCGGTCGTCGGTGCCGTCCTTTATATAGCTTAACATTTCGTCGTCCGAAAAAGCTTCAAACTTCTTCATATAAAGGTGGTTTACGCCTATTTCAAGTGACCTTGCGGCTTTAAGCAGGCTTTCCTCAATCGTTCTGCCCACGCTCATAACCTCGCCCGTGGCTTTCATTTGGGTGGAAAGTTTATTGTTAGCCGATGAAAATTTATCAAACGGGAAACGCGGCATTTTGGTAACAACGTAATCGAGTGCGGGTTCAAAGGAAGCGGGAGTGTTGGCTATCATAATTTCATCAAGCCGCATACCTACCGATATTTTGGCGCTGACTCGCGCTATAGGGTAGCCGCTTGCCTTGCTTGCAAGGGCGGAGGAGCGCGAAACGCGGGGGTTTACCTCAATAAGATAGTAGTTAAAGGAAAGTGGGTCAAGCGCAAACTGCACGTTGCAGCCGCCCTCGATTTTAAGGGCGCGTATGATTTTAAGGGCGCTGTCGCGCAGCATATGGTACTCTTTGTTGGTAAGTGTCTGCGAGGGGCAAACCACAATTGAGTCGCCCGTGTGAATGCCCACGGGGTCAACATTTTCCATATTGCAAATGGTAATCGCGGTGTCGTTATTATCGCGCATTACCTCGTATTCAATTTCCTTATAGCCCTTTATGCTTTTTTCCACCAAAACCTGATGAACGGGGGAAAGCTCCAAAGCGCCCCTTAATATTTCAGCACATTCTTCCTCATTATCGGCAAAGCCGCCGCCCGTGCCGCCCAATGTAAAGGCGGGGCGCAATACCACGGGGTAGCCTATTTCCTTTGCGGCTGCAAGCCCGTCTTCAAGGCTTTCGGCTATTACCGATTGCAAAACAGGCTCGCCTATTTCTTCACAAAGCTCTTTAAAAAGCTCCCTGTCCTCGGCGCGCTCAATGCTGCGGCTTGAGGTTCCCAAAAGCTCTACATTGCACTCGCGCAGAACGCCCTTTTTTTCAAGCTGCATAGCAAGGTTAAGCCCCGTTTGCCCGCCAATGCCGGGAAGCACCGCGTCGGGGCGCTCGTAGCGTATTACCTTTGCCAAATATTCAAGTGTCAGCGGCTCCATATACACCTTGTCGGCAATAGATGTATCGGTCATAATGGTTGCGGGGTTTGAGTTGCAGAGGACTACCTCGTACCCCTCTTCTTTAAGTGCTAAGCACGCCTGCGTACCCGCATAGTCGAACTCCGCCGCCTGACCTATTACAATAGGGCCTGAGCCTATTACCAGTATCTTTTTTATGTCGGTTCTTTTAGGCATTTTTGTTTTCCTCCATAAGAGATGTGAATTTATCGAATAAATAGGCGCTGTCCTGCGGGCCGGGCGCGCTTTCGGGGTGGTACTGCACGCTGAACATCTTTGATTTTTCGTCGCTTACGCCCTCTACCGTGTTATCAAGCAGATTTATGTGCGTGACTTTAAGCCCCGTGTTTTCAAGGCTCTTTTCGTTTACAGCGTAGCTGTGGTTTTGCGAGGTTATTTCAATTTTTCCCGTTTCAAGGTTTTTAACGGGGTGGTTTCCGCCGCGGTGACCGAATTTTAATTTATATGTCTCGGCGCCGCAGGCAAGGCATATCATTTGATGCCCCAAACATATGCCGAATATCGGGTACTTACCCCTTAACTTTTTTACTAAATCAATTACGGGTATAACGTCTTCGGGGTCACCCGGCCCGTTTGAAAGGAAAATGCCGTCGGGCTTCATTTTTTCAACCTCTGCGGCAGAGGTGTTGTAGGGCATTACCGTAACGTTGCACCCGCGCGCGTTTAACGAGCGGATAATGTTGAGTTTTATTCCGCAGTCAATCGCTACAACATTGTATTTTGCGTTAGCTGTTCTTGAATAGCGGCGCTTTTTGCAGCTGACATGCGCCACCGCGTCGTGCGGCACGGGGGTGTTTTTAATTTTTTCAAGCGCTTCTTCTGTCGGCGTATCGGCGTTTGTGATAATTCCGCGGCGCGAGCCTAAATCGCGTATACTGCGGGTCAGTTTCCTTGTATCAATACCCGCAAGCCCCGGTATTTTATATTCTTCCATTACTTCCGATAAGGTTTTGGTATAGCGGAAGTTAGAAGGCAGGTCGTTATACTCCCTTACAATCAGCCCCCCTATTGTGGGGTTTTTGGTTTCGTAGTCTTCGTCGGCAGTGCCGTAGTTGCCTATAAGCGGGTAGGTCATAACCACCGCCTGATAGGTGTAAGATGGGTCGGATATTATTTCCTGATACCCCACCATAGAGGTATTGAAAACTATTTCGCACACCGCGTCGCCCGTGTAGCCGAAGCCCGTGCCGTAATACTCGGCGCCGTCTTCAAGCACTAATTTTCTGTTATATTCCATACTGCTTTACCTCCGCATACTGTAAGTAAGTTTTTGCCTGCTACCGTAAGCCCGTCAAACGGCGTGCTTTTGCCCTTGCTTTTAAATTCGCCGGGGTCAATTTTATATTCGCTTTGCAAATCGTAAATGCAAATATCGTCGGTCTTTGGTAACCCGAACCGCCTGCGCGGGTTTATCGCCATTAGTTCAATAAGCTTTTCAAGCGTTATTATGCCTTTCTTTACAAGATAAGTATACAACACGGGAAAAGCGGTTTCAAGCCCCACAACGCCCATAAGGCTGTTTTCAAGACCCCGCGATTTTTCATCATAACCGTGCGGCGCGTGGTCGGTGGCTATCATATCAATTGTGCCGTCCTGCAAGCCCTTTATTAAAGCCTGCCTGTCCTCTTCGCTTCTAATCGGCGGGTTCATTTTAAAATTGCCGCTCTCTTTTAAATCCATATCGTTAAATATTAAGTAGTGCGGCGCGGTCTCGCATGTTACGTCTACGCCCTCTGCCTTGGCTTTTCGTATCAGTTCCACGCTTTCCTTGCAGGAAATGTGGCAGACGTGGTACTTGCAGCCCGTTTCCTTTGCAAGCCTTAAATCCCTTTCAATGGGTTTCCACTCGCTCTCCGCACATATGCCCTTGTGCCCGTGCAGGCGGGCGTATTCGCCTTTGTGAATGTATCCGCCGCAAAGCAGCGAGTTATCCTCGCAGTGGGCGGCTATAATTTTCCCGAGCGCTTTCGCTTTAAGCATGGCACCTCTCATCATATCTTCGCTTTGCACGCCTTTGCCGTCGTCCGAAAAGGCTATACAGTAGGGGGATAAGGCTTTCATATCGGTAAGCATTTCGCCCTTTTCGCCCACGGTTATTGCGGCATAGGGGTGAACGCGCACCGCCGCGTCCTTTTCGATAATTTCTATCTGCTTTTTTATATTTTCCTCGCTGTCGGGCACGGGGTTCAGGTTCGGCATTGTGCAAACGTCGGTATAGCCGCCGCGCGCCGCGGCAAGCGAGCCTGTTTTTATTGTTTCTTTGTAAAAAAATCCCGGTTCTCTGAAATGCACATGCACATCGCAGAAAGCCGGAAAAATATAAACATTATTAAAATCGGAAAGAAAGCCGACGCCGCCGACCGATAATTCGTAATTTTGCTGTTCTGTTTTACCGTTTCGGTAAACAAAGGCGTTGTTCAGTGTCATAATCTGCTCCTAAAGAAACGACCCGCTTTTTAAGCAGGTCGTAAGCGCAGCAAAACATACCGATACGTTAATCGGTTTTTTTACGGTTTACAATCTTGCCGGCGTCACAGCACCCTGCTTAAAGATCTTATTTTAAATTATAATAGCATATTGCCGTATTAAAGTCAAGGGGTATTATTCAACTTTTCGTTTGCCGCCGCCAAAATGGCGTTTGCCGAAAAGGTGAGCAGCGCCAAAAAGGCAAAGGTAAAGCCCACGATATAAAACGGTAGGTAATACCGCCCCGCAATAAGTGTTATAACCGCTATAACGGCGCAGCAGACTGATATTACCCTTATATCCTTTGAGTTGGCACCCGTAAAGAACACGCCGTCATATGCGCGTATGAGTATTCTGCGCAGCATGAAAAGCGCAATGCCCACAAAAGGCGCACAGGGGTAGCAGGTCACCATAACGGTGGCGGGCAGCGTTTGCGAACGGTGCATGGTTTCAACATACCACGAAATTCCGAACGGCAGAAACACGGTTATAATTATTAAAAGCGCTATTGATACTTCGGTGAGTATGCGGCACAGCTTTATTACCTTGCGTGAGTTTTGCATAATTATTCCTCCTTGCTGCTGTTATCGTCGTTATCGCTGTTCCCGAAAAGGTCGGTATCAATGGTAAATCCGCCGCTGAAGCCCTCTTCAATATGCGGTATATCAATATCCGGCGCGGTATCGTCGTCCAAAATGCTCGGCTTTATATCCTCGGGGAAGGTGGAGGCGAGTATGCGCTCGGCTTCTTCTCTGTCCTGTGCGCGCCATTTTTCAATAAGGCGGTCGCCCTCGGGGTAGGCATTATCCGACGGGTGCTTTTTGGAGTACAGCTTAAAGAAGAGCAGGTATATAAGCAGAAGTATTGCCGCGGCACCCGTTATTTCAAGCCCCGAAACAAGCCCGGGGGTCTTATACTCAAAGCGTATGCGGCTGTTGCCCGCACCCACCTTAACCGCCATAAACCCGGCGTTTACTTTTTCAATTTCGGCGGGTTCGCCGTTTACGGTGGCGCTCCAGCCCTTATCATACGGCACAGAGAAGAATACTAAGTTTTCACGGTCTCTTGTTACGTCCGCCGTAAAGCCTGTGTTATCGCGCTTGAAATTATAAGCCGCAGTCTCGCGCAGCTTTTCGCAGTCGTACTCCATGGCGCTGTCGGTCTGCGAGAGGGTAGTGCCTGTCTCGTCACTGCCGAACGGCGGCATTTCAAGCTGCTCTATATTTTCAAGAATGTCCTTATACTTTTCTATCTGTTCATCGGTTAAAAGTATGGCTTTGAGCATCATTGCCGCGCGGCTTGATTTTGAGTATTCATCGCAGAAATCATAGCTCATATAATAATCATACGAAAAGCCGTAGGGAATGTAGTTCTTGTTTTCGTAAACGTAGTAGCCGCCGTCGGTTTTTAAATATTCGTAATTCGGCATTTTCGGCTCGTCGTCTTCATCAAGAAAGCTCTTTGCGTCGCTGTCCTTACGGTTTAAAAGGTATTTTACCGAAAGCAGGGGGCGAATTGCCGCCTGGTCGGTATCGGGGCGGCTGCCCACGCTGCGCTCAACGCCTATATAATCGTAAAACTCAAAAATAGAGGCGGGCACTACCGAGTGAAAGGCGTTAATACCGGGGTAGCCTAAATACATTGAGGTGTTGTCAACCCCGTCGTATACGTCTATGCGGTAGTTATCGCTCTTTTCAAGGTCAACCTTGCCCTCAATCAGCTTATCAATCATAACCTCTTTAATTTCATAGGAATGCGAGCGCCCGCAGGCGATAAATATATTGCCGTAAACTACGGTTATAATGCAAACGCAGGCGGTGGCGCCCCTGTAAAACGCCTGACGGTCGGTTTTAAGCACATTAAGCAGCATACCCAGTATTATAAGGCTCAAAACAGCAACGGCGCAGGTTATCCAAAAACGGAAAACGTACATACCGTCGTCGCTCTGCGAGTAAAGCCCGAAAATATACTTGCCCTCGTGCTCGGTATCCTCCTGCGGGAAAAAGCCGATAACAAGCGAAATTGCCAGTGTAATACCCAAAACCCATTTGTAGCCCGAGCGCCAGTTTACGGTGCTGTCCTCTGTTAAAGAAACGGTTGCAAGGCACATCATAAGTATGGGCATATAGAACCACCGCGCGTAATACGAGGTGTTAAAAGCGTAAAACGCGCTGTTGAGAAACGGCACCATAGCCATAAAAATGCAAATGCCCATAACTCTTTTAAGCCAGTGGTTTTTCCTTTGCGAAAACCAGACGAAAACGCCCACCATACTGAAAAGCGGCAGCCAGCCCCCGAGGGAAGACCACTTGACGTTAGCGCCGGGGAAGAACACGGGTCGGGCGGGAATATCGGGCGGGAAGAAGAAGCACTCGATTATATTGCCGTATATCTGCTCCTTGCCGTACATAATGGCGTTCCACCCGAGCAAAATGCTTGAAACGCGGGTGTTGTCAATTATAGCGAGAATACTCGGTAATAAGAGGAAAGCGGAAAGGCAAACGCCGAGAACCGCCTCAAAAATAAGCGCGATAAAGCGGGAAAATTTCACCTTTATATCGCCCGAGAAAAGCCGCACGAAGAAATAAATTACCGTGAAAACGACCATTCCGAAGAAGAAAAAGTAATTTGTAACGGCGCAAAGCGCAACACTGAGCGCGAAAACGATACGGCGGTTTTCGGTTATTAACTGCTCAAGCGCCAAAAGCAAAATAGGAAAAGCGATAATCGCCTCGTGAAAGTGATTAAAGAATATATTATAAACAGAAAAGCCAGAGAAAGCGTAAAGCAACGCACCCAGCCGTGCAGCCTGCGGGGTTCTCGTAAAGCGGCGAATGTAGAAATACGAAGTAAACGCGGCACAGGCAAATTTAAGTATGAGAAGTGGTCCCATAAGGTAGGGCACCATCCAGTTGGGGAATGGTATGGTGAGCCAGAAAAACGGGCTGCCGAGCAGGTAAAAGCTGTATGAGCCTATAAAATTAGCGCCGAGGTCGGTAGTCCAGCTCCAGAAAATATTGCCCGATTTCACCGCCTTGTGGCACTGCATATAAAACGGAATTTGCTGCACGTTAAAATCACCGTAAAAGGTGAAATACCCCTCACCCATAATCATATACGGTACAAAAAGCGCCGCCGCCACGGTAAGCGCTATAAAAAACGCAGAAAGATATTTTTCCTTTTGGCAGGCATTGTCACATCAGCATTGACAATATCATGCAGCGAAGAAGGTACCGGACGCAGGCCCGGCACCGATGACGGATACATTGAAATTTACGAAAATCCGAACTGGAAGATTTCTGCAGATGCGGCAGGGCTTTCAGCCGAAGTTTCCGTGAAGAGCATCAGCAACGAATACTATTATATGGATGTCATACGCCTGAACGAGTTCACAAGCACTTTCGGCAGCGACATGAAAAAGTATCTTCAGGATGAAGCCCGCATGGTAAGACAGCAGGCGGAGCAGGAGAACAAGTCATTCAACGAGTTCGTGTCCCGAGGAAGCAGCAGTGTGACATTCCGCGACTTGACGGCAGAATCATGGGTAGCTGTGGCGTTCGGGATGAACAAGGATTGGACATTGACCGGAGCATACGTCTGGACGACCTTCGACATAGACAAATTCGTACTGACATTGAACCCTTCATGGAAAATAAAATATGACGGCAGGAAAGTCGATACCCAGGACGGCGTGTCGCAGGACGTGGATGTCATCAAGGTGGAAAGCTCCGACGGCAAGGATTACTGCCTGGACGTTGTGATGGCAAAGGACCTGAAGTCATGGTACAACAATGACTTGGCCCAGTACATCCAGGATGAGCCGAATTACTACAACGGCGACATCTACAATGGCGGGATGGAACTCCTCTTCGACAGGATGCGTTCAGGAGACTGGAAGGCAGTGGCTTACGGCGTAACGCCAAAGGGCATGCCGACCGGAGAATATGCCGTGCTGGACTATACGGTAAAACCGGAAACGGCATCGGCGGAGTTCAACAGATGGCTGGGCGCGTGGAAGTTCTCCGGAAAGGATTCGAAAGGAAACCAGGTGTCATACGACATCAATATATCGTCTGTCGATCCGAACTATATCTTCAAGGTAGAGGGCTGGGAGACCGGTTCGCAGAGTGAGCAGCCAATGGACGACTATTCTTTCGAGACAGTCTATAACAGATTCAGTGACAAGATGTTGTTCAACGGATTGTATCTCGAAACATATCAGGACAACAATAACAAGGACGTAGATTTCTGCTTCTACGGCAACTTCGATTTCAACGGGGAGCAGCTGGTTCTCACGGACGGTCTCACGATCGCCGAGGCGGCTCTTGCCAATGACGGTAATCAGGGCACCATCAGCGGCTGCAGTTTCGATTACATTGAGAACAACAAGACCTACCCGTCGACGTTCAAGTCAATGCAGTACATGGATTTGCCTGTTTCCAGCGACGAGGTGCTGATATACAATTCCAACGTCCCGCTCTTCCCTATCACGATGACACGCGGCACA
>OHFR01000747.1_pt1 | contig 12978 bp, 6 predicted proteins | sample 1567531 | NCBI WGS metagenome assembly OHFR01 (sample SAMEA3879597, study PRJEB24766) | human gut metagenome | biome: human-associated habitat; feature: feces | place: USA | collected 1985/1987
ACACGGCATTCGGTTATCCGGACCGGCGCTCGGCAGACCGAAAAAAGATGATCAACCTGACCGTAAACAAAATTATATTGATGAATGTGAACGTGTGGAAGTAGAACGGCGCTTTAGTCTTGCAAAACGCAAATGCAATCTTGGAATGATTACTGCGAAGCTAACTGATACAGCCTTCCACTGTATTGCTATGTCCATAGTCGTTCTTAATCTCAGAAAGCTCATGCTTTCTTTGCCTGACTTTTTGAAACAGCACTTTTTATATTTCGGATTTTTTGAGTTTTCTTTTATTCAGTAGACATTATTTAAATTTTGCTCAAATATTAAAGGCACATAAAGAAAGCTTTTTCTTCCTTTATGTGCCAAAATTATTTTGAATAATTAAAGTTTAATATAGAAAAGCGATTTTAAATGGAAAGTGTTTTGTTAAATTTCAGGGATTTCAATAGCAACCTCATGACCGCACTCACTTGAGCGCTCAATACCATCAAGTATTGCCTGATTGTATATAATTTCATCCGTGGGAACAGGTGCTTTACCACCGGTTATAACCGCGTCAAGAAAAGAACGAATTTTTTTATTCCACAAATCCTTTGTTGCGGGCAGTAAAGGAATAACAGTTTCTACGGGTTCGCCGGCAACATCATGGTAGATTATTAACGGTTTGTCAAAGGTTCCGTTCCAGCAATCGGTAGACGGAACACACAAAGATCCTTTGGTACCCATAATGATGGTGTCTCCGGGAGTGTCAAGATGCATATACCATGCAATACGGAAGTCAAGGATTATGCCGCCTTCAAGACGAATATAAGCCGATGCAAAATCGTCAACGCTGAATTTCTTAGCGCACTCCGGCTTACCTACCTGCGAATAAGCCTCCGGAGTAGTGCCGAAATAATCGGTAGCGGTACCTGTAACGGTTAAAGGTTTCGGATTACCGAGCGCATTCATAACAAGGTCGATAGAGTAGCAGCCGATATCGCCGAGAGCGCCGAGACCTGCCTTATCGTTCTCGATAAAGGTCTCTGACCAGCTTACCGGAATACCGTGTCTGCGGCCGCCGCCTGTCTGAACATAGTAAATTCTGCCGAGTTCGCCCGATTGAACGATTTTTTTATCATTTTCATATTTGCATCAAGACGCGGTTGAAAGCCTACCGATACTATTTTCCCGCTTTTCTTTTCGGCCTTATGGATAGCCACGGCTTCTTCAAGAGTAACGCTCATCGGCTTTTCAAGTAAAACATTAAGACCGTGCTCAAGTGCATAAATTGTGCACTCGGCATGCGTGCGGTTATAAGTGCAAACGGATACCGCGTCCATCGGAACAGTATCAATCATTTCCTTATAATCTGTGAAAAATTTTGCATTTTCAACTTTGTATTCAGCAAACTTTTTTTCTGCTTTACCGGGTATTAAATCGCAGCCTGCCACTATTTCAACATCAGGCTGAGCCATATAGGTTTTAATATGTGCGCCTGAAATTCCGCCCGTACCGATTATACCAACGCGAAGTGTTTTATCGCCGATTACACTGCTTACCTCGGTTTGATTATTTGAAAAATTGTTTAAATCTAATGCCATATTGATTTCCTCCATGTGCTCACAATAAATTTTTTGAAAAATAACGTCTTGGTTTAATACCTGTTAATCTTCCAAAGGTTTTTTCACCATTGGTACTCCGATAGTCCTTCTGCAGGTTGGCTTTGCCCAATATATCGCATTTCTGATAACCCTGATAATATCTTTATTATAAAACGTTTTATATTCTTCGTGACCGGGTTGAAAATAGAATATATTCCCGCCTCTATGATAGCAGCATCCCGAACGAAAAACCTCGCCCTCTTTAAATGATCCGATGAAAACTAACTCATCGGGCTCCGGAACAGCAAAAGGTTCACCGTATGCTTCTTCTTGATCCAACTTAATAAACCGACCCAAACCTTGTGAAATGGGGTGATGCGGATTTATAACCCATACCAACTCTCTGTCGGGCTCTTCCCGCCATGTTAAATTGCAGGTTGTGCCGAGAATTTTCTTAAAGGGCTTTGAATGGTGAGCAGAGTGTAATGCAATAAAGCCCATACCCGAATTTACAGCAGCTTTAACCCTTTCGGCTACCTCTTCAGGCACTTTATCATGCGCCAAATGACCCCACCAAATCAAAACATCAGTATCTGCAAGCCGTTCCTCTGTTATGGTATTAACATCATTTAAGGTAACCGTATCAATAACTATGTTTTCATCCTCTATTTGCGACTTAAGAAGATTATGTATTCCGTTTGGGTAAATTTCCCTTACCCTGCTGTCGTTTTGTTCATGAATAAACTCGTTATATATCAATACTTTTATCATTATTTTTTCTCCTTTTGTTTTGATAATCTTAATATTTTCACTGCTTTATGCCGGCTATATAGAGGTAATCACAGCCATATCCCGTATACCTTCCGATTTTTTCTTTAAGTGAATCATACAATTCCTGTGTTTCGATATAGAGTGAAGAAACTTCTTCCGCACGATTGCCGATTCTGCTTCCGGCACAAATCGTATTTTCTCCCCAACCCACATAATTTCCCGTGTAGTTAACAGACCCGCCCAAACGCACGGTCGTTGTTCCTGTTACAAAATTTGCAGAATTGCTGTCATAGCAGCCTCCGTAAATACGCCGCACGACTGTGCCGCCTGTCAGGTTAATTTCGGTTTTACCGATTATAGGAGAGTGCTCGCTTCCGCCGAAAATTTGTTCACACCAACCCGAAGTCATTACAATATCGGTTGCACTGACTTCTCCTCCGCTGCGTGAGCCGCCGTAAACACTCATAAGCCGCATACCGCACAATTCGGTAAAACAGGTTCCTCTGACAGATGATGGTGAATTTGCTCCGCCGCCGTAGGAATAATTAGCTTTTCCTCCGGCAAGCGTTAAATGAGTGCTGCCCATTACAGTACCGCTGTTAGAACCGCCGAAAATAATATAATCCGTATTATGAGATGTTTCAACTGCATTACTGTTCGCACTGCCGCCTATATATAAGTTTGTATCTCCGGTAATAATTCCGCCGCCGGATCCGCCGTAGATTACTTTATAGTTTCCGGCCAGTACCCGTAGGTTTGTTTCTTCTATTGTGCCGCCTGCAGCTCCGCCGTACAGTGCAGCCGGTACACCGGTTATGTTCACCGACTCTGCAATTGTGACAGCATTACCGCACGCAAAAACTTCACAACCGTCCTGCCATCGGATATTGATATCACGAAATGTAAAGGCACCGCCGAGTTTCACACTGTCGATTTTCGTAAAATCCAGCGTCCCGCCGGTGACCGTAACCCGTTTGCCGCCCGCTATTACATCGGCCTCTGATACTGAATATACGCCCTCAATATGAATGGTTCCCCCGTCGTTCACCATACCAAGCGCCTTCCACAAAGAACGGACGGGGGACTTTGAGTCCCCCGTGCCTTCGCTAATTCCCGTTTGGAAATTAACCGTGATTTCGTCAGAAATACCTAAAAGAAGCTTCCTCAAAATTGAAATATCCGTTGCGTTAATAGCCGGATCATCATCCATATTTGCAGTTGCGGTTTCCGGCGCTTCTCCGACAGAAATCTTCTTGAGCCTAACGAGATCACGAATATCAACTTTCTCATCCATATTAACGTCTCCGTAAGGATAAGTTACCTTTGTAATCTCTATATCGTCTATCCACAGTTTTACATCTACCGTCTCATTGTTTAAAGTAGCAAAGAAAAGACCTAATCCTTCGTAATCCGTATCTCCGGTAGTGAATGTAGCGGTTGCTTCAAGCCACTGCTCCGTAGCAATCTCAGAATCACGCCATATCTGAATTACCTTTGCAAGCTCATCGCCTCTGCCAAATGCGCCGCTTTGTGCCGTCATACCGTTTACACTCAAATACAGATCTGCCCAATTCAAATGCTCGGGAAGGTTATATTTAAGCTTAATTCTGTAAGTGGTGTTTTTTTGGGGAATAAATAACTGCTTCCCTGCGGAACCCGAATCATAAACACGCACAGCCACCGGGTAATCATTTTTGGAATGTGAAGCGCTTGTAAAGCCAAATGCACGGCTGCCGTTAACACCGCCGTTTTCCGTAAATGTACCGTTTGCAAATTTTGAAAAACTCAATTCCGAATCAATGTTATCGGTGCCGTTTTTACTGGTTGAACGAGTAATATAGTTATAGCTTTCCTTGATGTAGAAAATACCGCTTTCATCATAATTATTTACTATACTTATAGGCTCTGTACGCCATTTTACCCACACTTCGGCGGTTTTGCCTATTTCACCGACAGCCGGTTTTGAAAGCTTGCTGTCAAGATACCAACCGTCGAATTTTTTACCCGCAACATAAGGCACTTCAAGTTCATCAAAATTCGCCGTATTTAAAATATTTATTATTTTATCTTCGCCGTTCTCTGAAAAATCATGGCACACAACAGAAACATACTTCGTTTCGCGAATTTCTATTTCAATATCATCAATAAAAACATCGCCGTTAGGGATATAATTTGCCGAGCCTGTAACATAAACCGAGAAACCAAGTCCGTTATATTGAGACGTCTCGGGAATACTGAAGACCGCACTTACTGTTTTCCAGTCGCCTGTTGCCTTAGTATTCTTAGCATGAGATGCAAGCAGGGCAATAGATTTTGTGTTGTTTTGGTCTAAATTTCCGGTTGCATTTATAAGCCCGCGAATCCCGAAATTTATATCTCGTGTTTCCGTTTCCGTGGTTTTATATTTAAAGCTTATTTTATATGTTGCCCCCGCCTTTGGCTTAAACAGTGCGTTCTTTAGATTTGAGTCGTAAATACGAACCATATTAAGCCAGTTAGCCGGATCTGAAGTAGTACATATAATATTTTTAGACTTAACTCCAATTCCGCCGTCAATACCGTTTCCGTTTGCAACAGCCATATTGCAGCTGAAAAGATTATTCAATCTGCCCTTACTGCCGTCGGCATTGACATTAAACGCCCTCGTAACCACATCTGCATCTACTTCATAATAAAAATTACCACCGTCATAGTCGTTAAGGGTATAGTCGGGAACATACTCGGCAATCTCAATATCATCAATAAAAACATCGCCGTTAGGAATATAATTCCCTGTGTCCGTAACATAAACCGCAAAGCTCAGACCGTTATACCCCGCCGTATCAGAAACACTGAAAACAGCATTTACGGTTTTCCAGTCGCCCGTTGCTTTTGCGTTTTTAGTATGAGTAGCAAGCAAAGCAATAGACTTTGAGTTCTTTTGGTCTAAATTTCCGGTTGCATTTATAAGCCCGCGAATCCCGAAATTTATATCTCGTGTTTCCGTTTCCGTGGTTTTATATTTAAAGCTTATTTTATATGTTGCCCCCGCCTTTGGCTTAAACAGTGCGTTCTTTAGATTTGAGTCGTAAATACGAACCATATTAAGCCAGTTAGCCGGATCTGAAGTAGTACATATAATATTTTTAGACTTAACTCCAATTCCGCCGTCAATACCGTTTCCGTTTGCAACAGCCATATTGCAGCTGAAAAGATTATTCAATCTGCCCTTACTGCCGTCGGCATTGACATTAAACGCCCTCGTAACTACATCTGCATCTACTTCATAATAAAAATTACCGTCATCATAGCTGTTGCTTACGCCGCCGACGGCCGAGAGTGACATATTGCTTTCGTCTGCCGCAGCCGTGTTTGAAACAGGCGTTAACATTACGGTAGCCGCCAGGCATACCGATAGAAAAAGCGATAGTTTTTTTAACATGTGTTTGTCCTCCGATTCTTTTAAATTTTGTGGTTGCAGTGCCTGGTTAATATCCGGCCTCCTTTCCGTAAAAATAATTATTTATATGCATAAGTGACCGATACACAGGGGAATCTGCAAGCCGAATTAAATAATTTATTATTTCACCTTTTTAAAAATTATTTTCCGGCTGTTGTGTTCACGGGAATTCACGTAAAGAATACCGCAATACATCAAATAATCGCCGCCGTAAATTTCTCCGCTTTCTTCAGAAATATACTGCGCATTCTCGTCAAGTCCCTGCAGTTTGATATACTCATTTTGAGCGTCGGGAGTAGCCTTTATGCTGTCTAAGAACAGAACAATTGTGTTCTTGTCGGTTGCCAGAAACTCTATTGCCGAATAATTATTTTCATACGGTGATACCAACCTATAGCAATCGCCGTCGTGGAAAATCGGCTGAAGAGCTTTATAAGCTTTAATTGCTTCTCTAGCTGTTTCAAGCTCCTTATCGCTGCACTTGTTTAAATCAAGCTCAAAACCATACTGACCCGGCATAGCAACATTGCAACGCATTTCAAACGGTGTAGTTCTTCCCACCTGATGATTAGGGCAAGCCGAAACATGAGCGCCCATAACGGAATACGGATATACATAACTTGTTCCGTATTGTATATAGAGTCGCTCTACTGCGTCGGTATCGTCGCTGAGCCACGTCTGCGGCATATAATAGAACATTCCGGGGTCAAAACGGCCTCCGCCGCCTGCACAGCTTTCAAAGAGAATGCCCGGATATTTTGAGGTGACAGTATCTATTACTCTGTAAAGGCCGAGTATGTAGCGGTGCATAACCTCGCCCTGATGTTCCGGCGGCAGCAATAAAGAACCCGTTTCACTCATATAACGGTTCATATCCCATTTGAAATACTCTACATTTACACGGTCAAGTATACCGCATACTGTTTTTATAATAAAGTCACATACATCTTCGCGTGATAAATCAAGTATAAATTGATTTCTTTTCGGTGTAGATTGTCTGCCCTTTGTTTGCAGCACCCATTCCGGGTGCTTTTTGTAAAGCTCGCTTACGGGACAAACCATTTCCGGCTCCATCCAAAGCCCGAATTTAAGTCCCAATGCGTTTATGCGTTTTGCAAGACCTTCAAGACCCTCCGGCAGCTTTTCTTTGTTTTCATACCAATCACCGAGAGAGGATGTATCGTCATTTCTCTTGCCGAACCAACCGTCGTCAAGCACCATTACGTCCGCGCCTATTTCCGCAGCTTTTTCTGCAATTGAAACAATTTTATCCGCATTGAAATTAAAGTATGTAGCCTCCCAGTTATTAACTACAACATAACGCAGTGTGTCACGGAATTTACCTCGGCAAAGTCTTTTTCGGTAAAGCTTATGGTATATACGTGACATTCCGCCGAATCCCTCCGGAGAATATACAAGAACCGCCTCGGGGGTTTGAAAGCTCTCTCCGTTTTCAAGCACCCAACTGAAATTAAACGGATTTATACCGATATATGCCCTGCAGGAGTTATATTGATTAACCTCAACCCCTCCGGTATGGTTTCCGCTGTAAACAAGGCTGAAACCGTACACTTCACCGTTTTGTTCGTCAGCCTTGCTGTCGCACACTGCAAAAAACGGGTTGTGCAACGGACTGCTGGCACCGTAACGACTTTCGATATTTTGATTACCGGTAGTTATTCGGTTTCTTACAATATGCCTTTCGCGTCCCCAAGCACCGTCTAAATGAACAAAGTCCTTTTTTCCGCAGGCGTAAAAATCCACGGTTGCGCTCATTACTTTTTCAAGACGCATTGTATCGCCGTTATTTTTAATAAGTACACTGCGCGTTATTGCATCAAAATCTTCTAAAACCGTATAGATAAGCGAAATATCGGTATTTTCAAGTTCGTCATGAAGCTTAATTATAAGGGTTTCGGCTTTATCGCCCTCCTCTGTATAAACAGACGGAAGACCCTGCAAACCCGGTTTGCCCTGCACTATTTCAAAACCATTATACAATGGCTTTGAAATAGTGCTGCCTGACGCATAAACAGGTTCAAAGGACGGATACCTATAATCCGGGCTGCCGTATGTCGAATACTCAAACGGCGGTTCATAAACATATATTCTTTCGCTCCTCTTTAATAATTCAGTATTTACGGAATTATTAAGCCTTTTTCCCCAATACAGATGAATAGGGGCGTTGTCAGATGCCCGAAGTCCTATAACATAACTTGTTTTTTCTGTATGAAGATAAAATATTTTCTCTTCTTTATTGTAATAAATCATATTGCCAACCTTAATTATTATTTAATTTTAATTCCATAGCCCTGTTCATCTCTTTGCCAAATTCTTACCCAGTCAATATAATTATATGTCTCATTTGTTTTAACGGGGCGTTTCTGATAAAGCTCATCGCCTGCAAAGGATAGAATCGGATACGCATACTGTTTCAGAGCGTCGAATTCAGAGGATGAAATATCAACGCTTATTTTCGGAATGCCGTCGATATAAAATGTAACATATTCCGGCGTCCAGTCCATTCCGATATAATGGTAAGCATTTCCGAGAGGTTCGTCATACTTAAATCCCGCAAAATCATTGCCTATGCCTTCAACCTGACCTATTATGTTGGTATGCTTTTCTTCAGCCCAGATGTGAAGATTCGGCTTAAGCGTATCTATTTTGCCGAAATTTTCAAATATATCAAATTCGCCTATGCCCTTGGGTCCGTTAATCGTAAGCATCCATAACGATCCGCAATAGCCTATATCCTTTGACAGCTTGATCCTTGTTTCTATGTATCCGTATTTAAAATAAACCGAATTTTTACCCGTTGCCTCAATAGCAGGAAAATAGACATCATTTCCGCGCTTTTCGGTTTTCATTTCAAGCGCGCCGTCTTTTAAAGAGTGGTTTTCAAATGACGGAATCGTTATACCTCCGCCATTTGTAGCCGTGCCGCCGGATATATTCTTTTTCCAAGTACCGCTGAGCGTAGTTCCGTTAAACTCATCGCTCCATGCAAGTTTATACCCGCCTGCAAGCGTATAACCGCCGTCGTACTTACCGGTGTAACTGCCTACAGTCAGATTTACTTTGTCACTAAGCATTTCCGCAAGTTTTATTACTCCGGCATTAACTGCTGAATTGCTGCCGCTTAAAACAGAAGTTTTGTTGTTGCCTACAGCTATGGTGTATTCGTTTTCGCCGTTCTTATCAGCATTCAGCAAGTAATCCGATGAGGAACGGTTTGTATAGCCCACCAGCAATTCATATTTTCCGGCAGCCGTTGTATCGTCTACGGTTTTTAAAATGCAGCCGGCGTCTGTAAGTATTCTATCAGTTAAATACTCTGCGGCAAGCTTTTCAAGATACGAGCTGTAACGTGATAATACTATTTGATAATTCTCAATCGGAGTATTGGCAATCATAATCCTTTTAACGGCATGATATTTTGCCGAAACATAATCAGTTCCGATTATCATTTCAGACTCGTCGTTTTTGCAGTAATTGTTCATAAAGAAGTTTGCCGCATACTTAAGAGAACGGCTGTTGTCGGCTGAAACAATAATTTTTTTACCCGTATTTCTTATTATGAAGTCTCCGGAATTTTTCTCACGTCCCGCTTTTATTTCCTTTAAAGCTTCGGTGCTTTCCGAAAGTTTTGTTTTTCCGACGACCAAACAGTATGTATCGTCATAATCCTCTGCAACAAACTCCGAATCGTTAATTATACTAAAGTACGTGTCAAGAGTTGTTTCAAGGCTTGCAACAAATTCATTTATTACTTTTTCAGTTTCGCTGTCACAATTGCTCGGTTTTACAAAAATGAAATTCGCCATATTATCCTTAACAAAAGGTATTGCGGTTTCCTTTTCATTATCTTCTACCGGGACACTCGTTTTTATGCGGTTTTTCACCTTGACAGTCTTGTAACCCGACGGTAAGTCACAGTTCCCCCTCACTATATCAGATGCATCTTCAACCGCCTGCGCAGTAAAGGTGACGGTATCGCCTGCCGCAAGGCTAAGACCGGTAAAATCCGGGAAATCGACCGACTTACTGTTCTCGTCAAGCACCTCCTGCCAATATATTCGGTTGTTTTTATAGATTTTTAAAAGAACGGATTTTTCTGCGCCCTTTTGCGAAAGATATGAGGTGTTTGTACTGCCTATTGATTCTACAATAGAAATATTCCCGCCGTCCGGATCAAAAAACTCAATCAAGGAATCTTCTTTTGCAGTAAAACAGATACCTTCTTCCTTATCCCCAGTAAAAGAAAATATTATTCCGCTTTTATTGATATTTTCACCGTCAATCTTCATTTTAGAGGTATCGTAAACCGCAAGAGAGTTGCTGAACGAGTCATTGAATTTATAAGAATACGGCGCATCCTTATTACTGTTCCCGCTGCCGTCAGACCACCGGGAGACATTACGCACGGCACGCTGCTCCCAAGTTGTGTCTTCCGATGCGGTTATCCACTGCCACGGTGTTGCCGAATAAAGTTCAGGGTTATTTGTACCGTTTATATCTTTTTTCATAGCATTCGCCGCGTCATTTCTTGCGCTGACTACTGTACCGTCACTATACATAATGGACGGATTCAACGAAATAACATATTGCGCGACAGCATCGGATTTATGATTATTGACATTCGCTTTGTTATCACAACCGACGCAAATCAACATTATTAAAACCAGTGTCAGTGATATAAGTTTTTTCATTTCCTACCGTCCTTTCTTTTTCTTCTGAGTAAAATCACGGCGACTGTCACACCGGCAATAACAACAATTGCAGCAGCGGCAATTATAATAAATTGCAATATGTTTTGCCGTTTCCCTGTTTTGTTTACAGGCTCAGTTTTCTTCACGGTATCATTTTTGCGAATAATTATTTGCTCGTCCAAATGCTTATCCGGTATTTCCGTTTCTATTGTCTGTTCACTTTCGGTAAAGCTGTAAACATCCTTATAAACAGTTTCTTTAACCGGAATCCATTTAGCATAGAGCACCATATTCGCAACAATACACTGTTTTTTAAAGTTAAAACGGTTTTTAAGTTCCCTGTCGGAATACCAGCCTTCAAAAACATATCCTTCCTTTTCGGGTTCAACCGGGGGAACGATATAATCATATGTCATGGCTTTAGACGCTGCAACCTTACTGCCGCCGTTGGTTTCATACGTAACCGTTACAGGTTTGATTTTTTCAACGCTGATATCGTCTATTCCGCCGTCAAGATAACCGCCGAAAAGGACAAAACCTAAAGTTGTAATATCCTCACCCGTAGTCATGGTATAATCATATTTTATCCATTCACCGTATGAGTCTTCACTTTCCTGTGCCGACATACTTACAACATCTTCGGAATTGATTATATTCATTGAAGAAGTAGTATCAAGAGCAGCTAATTTCAACGAACCCACTGCAATATTGTCAATTCTCAGCCAAAAGCTGATTTTATAAATTGAGTGCGGATCAAGATACAGCATATTTCCATCGGAATCCGGGTCATATACCCTCATTCTTCTGTATGATTCCTTTATCCAGTTGCCGGAGTGATAAAACCTGAAATAGTTACTTCCGCTGTGTGACTCTCCATTTGCATTCGTTTGCAGAAATGCGTCGCTCACATAGCAGTTTGCATTACTTCTGTAGAATGAGGCAATTTCATCTGTATTCCCTTCAAAATCAATAATTTTAACAGAGGTGTAATTACTTTTTTGCTCTATCGTATCTTTTGATTTTTTATATGTTGCATAAAGCTTTAAATCATTGTTCGGGAAAACGGTTGCAGTGTATATTTTTCCGTTTTCATCACTCCAACCTGCAAAATCATATCCGTTCTTTGCTTTCGGAACAGGTGTAAGCATCGTATTCCCCGGGAAGTCTACCGATTTTGTCAGCACAGATCCGTCTTCGTTGTAATAATCAACCACAACCACTTCATCCTCGCCGACCGGCTCTATAATGAGGTTATCAACATCTACGGGATTAGGGCACAGAGAATAATTTTTGGATTTCGCATAATTAACAATATAAATCCTGCCTGATTTTTCCGGTATAAAGCATGCTTCGAGTTTTCCCCATTCATTTCTCGGAAAATCCCAATGCTCTACGGCACTGACTGCAAGCACGGTAACACTGTTATTGCGATTTATTCCTCCCGACGGAACTTGTTCCGAAATAAGAAACCCAACCGTGTTTCGTTCATTATCTCCTCTGACTGAAAGTGAAACCTTATAACGTTGACCGGCTTTCACCTGATAATAACTTCCGTCCGATTTGACAAGTGCTGCTGATGATAACCTGTCGGAGCTTTTTTCTACTGCAAGGCGTATAAATCTGCCTTCCGTATCCGGTTCCTCGTCCGTAAGGCAGGTTGTGCCTTCGGAAACGATATTATCCGACTTTGAAGTTTCAGATGTAACGTAGGGCGAATCGTTTTCTTCAAAACCACAGGAAAAGCCTTCGACATTAACGCTTTCGTCCGCCCATTTGGCGTAAAGTGTAATATTGTTTTCAGGCATAGCGGTAACGGAATACGGTTTATTATAATCCGCGTCGGTATACCAGCCGCAAAACACCTTGCCGTCTCTTTTAGGTATCGGAAGATTGATAAGTTCTGATCCGGGTAGGAAAGAAATCGTTCCGATATTGCCGCAGGAAGCGCTGTCGAAGAATAGAAACCTTGAATCCAACACTTCGGTTACGGTAATATCATCTATCAGTAAACCGCACTCAAGCGAATAGGAGTTGCCGGTTGCAAGGAAAAGCCCGAGAGATTCATAATCACTGTCGGTAACGGAAAATGTTGCTTTAACACTCTGCCATTTGCCGGTGTCTATCGGGTATCGGCTCACCGGAACAGTGAGTACGGTTGCAAGCTTTTCACCTTTAAACTTGTTACTTGCAGACATTCCGCAAATATTGAGATAAAGCTCAGCCCAATCAAACTGTTTTTCCACATTATACTTAAGGGTTATTTCATATGTAGTATACTTTGTGGGCTTGAAAACAGTTTTATCCTTACTGTTTGAATCATATATACGCACAGCGACGGGCCATTCATTAGCAGAGTGAGACGCACTCGTGAACCCGAAAGCTCTGCTGCCGTTAATGCCGCCGTTTTCCAAAAACTCGCCGTTTGCAAATTTTGAAAAACTCAATTCCGAATCAATGTTATCGGTGCCGTTTT